>Ga0310345_10003806_pt1 | contig 14102 bp, 10 predicted proteins | sample HC15DNA20500_MG_FD_204667 | JGI IMG/M metagenome (GOLD analysis project Ga0310345, IMG submission 204667) | Marine microbial communities from station ALOHA, North Pacific Subtropical Gyre - HC15-DNA-20-500_MG | ecosystem: Environmental > Aquatic > Marine > Oceanic | place: Pacific Ocean: North... | reverse complement strand
GAAATCGGATGCCTGGCCGAACCGGGCACCTCGAACGAGTTATTTTCAACCGGCAGGGTCAAGAAATCAGGCGGGAATGGTTACTCACGGAGCTCAAGCAAAGAATCCGAGACGTTCGACAAGGCAAGGACGGCTATCTCTATGTTCTGACCGAGGAAGCTGATGGTGTCTTGCTTCGCATTGAACCGGTCCACGCGATTGTTGACCCGCCGGGTAACATTCTGACGATAGAACGGTCCTCTGAGGCACGGGTGTCTCCTCTTTCCGAATCGGAGTGGACCGCTGAGCAACGGGAGATCGTTGAGCGGTATGCGCCTGACGGCAATCCTGGAAATGCGCTCCGGACGTTGGTCAGGGTGCCGGCGCTAGCTAACCGTGTATTACCCTTTCGAACCTACGTTGCTGAGGGTTCGACTCTCTCTCCACGGCACCGCTCACTGTTGATTCTCCGCACGGCGTGGCTGACTCAGAGTGCGAATCACTGGGCAACATACGCTAGTCGTGGCAGTTTAACTCCTGATGAGGTGCTCCGAGTTGCCCAAGGTCCGAATGAGGAGGGGTGGACCGAATTCGAAGCAACTCTCATAGGGATGGCTGATGAATTCTTTCGGAATTCATCAATCACGGACGTGACTTGGGGCCGGTTGTCTCAGGAATATGACCTCTATAATCTCGCGGACGCAGTTGTCACGGTTGCCGAGATCACAGCACAAGCAATTCTGTTCAATACGTTGGGCATTCAGCCCGATGACGACACGACTGAGCGATTACCCACCACGTCCGTCGGCTATCGACTTGTCGTTCCGGATCGAGAACCACCTCTTAGCGTTCCGCGGATCGACCCGCTTGAAGGCGACGGTTTAAGAGTGTCACGAACTCTTCGGCGCCACCCGGAGCTCGCGGAACAATGGTATGTAAATGATAGATATGTGCTTGACCCAGAAAAGTCACGGCTAATACCACACGACCGTGAGCTGTTGATCTTGCGAACCGGGTGGAACGCGCAGGCTGTCTACGAGTGGGCGAAGCACGTAGGAAGTGTGGGCCGGGCACGTGACCACGGTCTCGAACCGCTCTGGATTGCCCAGGGTGCGGACGCGTCTGGCTGGAATGCCAATGAACTAAACTTGATTGCGGCAGCCGATGAAATGTATCGCGACACCACCATCTCCGATGCAACGTGGCAGGCTCTTTCAGAGCAGTACGATACCCACCAAATGATGAGTGTTGTGTGGTCCACCGCGAGGTATCGCAGGGTGTCGATGACGCTCAACGCGCTCGGTGTCCAACCGTTACCAGACGACGAGCGGTTTCCTGTTCTTGAGGGTTACTGAGGTTCCGAGAGCGGCGTCCACGTTGTTCAGCATCGGTGATTTGATTCGGGTTCAGTTTTTGGGCCACCAAATCTTGTCCTGAGCGAGCCGTGTTCCTTATATTGTCGGTCTCATGGTCGGCCACTAACGTGAACCAAAAAAATGCAGGTTCCACACAGTTTTGAACGGGAGGACAAGTAATGCGGCTGAGAGAGCAACGGTTTATCGCGTTCACTTCCGCGTTATTCCTCATGCAGTGCAGCGCCCCGCTGCCCGAGCAAGATGTCCAGCCGACACGGATAGATTGGCCTATGTATCGTGGTGATCTGGCTGGAACGGGCTATTCAGCCCTAGACGAAATCACGCCGGAAAACGTGAGTGCTTTGACACGGCATTGGACGTATGGGCTTCATCGTGACCCTGAGACGGCGGAGGAGACTACGAGAGGACCTAATTCTCAGGCTACGCCGATTGTGGTTGACGATTTAATGTACCTTCCGGCTGCCGACCGGGTGGTGGCTTTAGAGCCTGAAACTGGCCGAGAGGTTTGGCGGCACGTCGTGTCCGACGGGGTCCCGTCCCGTCGCGGCGTGGCCTATTGGTCTGGTAGTGAGGGGGCTGAACCACGACTGATCTTCACGGTTGGCGAACGCCTGCTCGCGCTTACCGCCAAAACGGGTGACGTGGTGATGGAATTTGGACAAGCGGGTGAAGTTGATTTGGGAGTGCCATACAACTCGGTGCCTCTTATCTACGGGGATGTGGTGGTAGTTGGTGCTAACACTCCTCGTGGTGCTATCGGTGGAATAGGAAATGCGCGCGCGTTCGATGCTCGAACTGGCGCCAAAGTCTGGGAGTTTGATTCGGTGCCTCAACCGGGAACTGTGGGTCACGATACATGGCAGGGTGACAGTTGGCAGGGGCGTTTGGGTGTGAATGCTTGGCCATTTTATTTTACGTTGGACGAACGGCGCGGCTTACTTTATCTTCCCCTGGCGTCGCCGATTCCCGGTGCGTTCGGTGGCGACCGGGAAGGCGCTAATTTGTTCGGGAACTCTGTGGTTGCGGTGGATGTTGAAACGGGAGAATATCGCTGGCACTTCCAGACCATCCACCACGATCTGTGGGATGCTGACCCGCCTGCCCCACCGGTCCTATTCGATATCTCGTCGGGACAGACACCGCCGATTCCAGCATTAGGTGTGACGACGAAGTCTGGATATCTTTACATCCTGAACCGGGAGACCGGAGAACCCATTTTCGGTGTCGAGGAGCGTGAGGTTGCGGCGAGTGATGTTCCTGGCGAGAGTAGCTACCCGACCCAACCTATACCGGTTAAACCGCCGGCCGTCGCAAGGGTGCAGTATGGGCCAGAGGACTTGGTGACTGCGTTAGATACAACACCCGAACATGTGATGGCCTGTCAGGAATTAGTTGAGGCTCACGGGGAGTTGTACAACGCTGGGCCGTTCACGCCGTGGGTATATCGAAACGAGAACACTCTCCCACGGAGCACACTGCTCTTTCCGGGGCTCGTGGGCGGTCCAAATTGGGGGGGTGCGGCTTTTAACCCTAGGAATGGATATGTTTACGTTTTCAGCCAGGATCTTGGGTCAATCGGCTGGCTTGAAGATGCCGAAGACGATTCACCGGTTCCGTACCGTCGGGTGGGGCCGCGACCGAATACTTTCGATGTCGAGTTTGAGGGTGCGCGCCTGCCATGCCAAAAGCCGCCTTGGGGGCGTCTCACTGCCGTCGACTCTTCAACAGGTGACGTTGCTTGGGTTCGACCCTTAGGAATTACAGAGCAACTTCCCGACGACAAGCAAAACACTGGTCGTCCAGGCCGAGCTGGGGTGATTGTTACCGCTAGTGGTGTGCTGTTTGTCGCGGCGACGGACGATAACCGCTTCAGAGCCCTTGATGCTACTACTGGCGAGGAGTTGTGGGTCGATCGACTTGACCAGAGAGGTAATGCCAACCCGATGACGTATCAAGGCGGCGATGGACGCCAGTATGTTGTGATTGCCGCGCGTGACACGATTGAGGCATATCGTCTACCGTAACGGTAAAGTTTGAAGCAATCAACGGAGCTAAGGCAACGAAAACGATTCTCCAGTTAGTGCAGGTGAGTGGCTGTGGCTAAGAAGAAGATAAGCAAAGAAGAACGGCATGAACGTTTCACTCAACCAGCAGAAGCAACTTCCATTACTGGCATTCTGCCCTCAGATGACATGATTGCTGTCGCAAAAAAACGAATAGCGAACGGCGAAAAAAGAGATGTTGTTCTGAACGAAATGACAGACATCTGTTTGGCAGCAGAGCGACAGTTGGCCCGTACCTATTAGTTGCCGAGTCAGACATGTCAAACAGAGATCTTGCGTCAGATAGAGTTACGAGCCAATCGGCGAATCCTGTGAGCAAGATAAACCTCCAGGTGGTTATTGCGGCCCTGTTTTCTTTTGTCGTACTGAGTATGTATCTCGGTCGCTTGGTTGACTGGCGTCACGGCGCTCTATTTCTTGTCGGCGGAGTCTTTGGGCTTTTTCTTTATCACGCGGCCTTTGGATTCACGTCTTCTTGGCGGGTCTTCATCAGCGATCGTCGAGGTGCAGGTCTTAGGGGTCAGATGTTGCTATTAGCCATCGCCTGCCTTTTGTTTTTTCCTGTCTTAGCATCCGGCACACCGTTGTTGACCGAGACAGTTCGGGGTAACGTCAACCCGCTAGGTACATCGGTTGTCGTGGGCGCGTTTCTGTTTGGTATTGGCATGCAGCTTGGCGGTGGGTGTGCCTCCGGAACTCTCTTTACGGTTGGTGGTGGAAACTCGCGAATGTTGGTCACCCTCGCTGGCTTCATCGTCGGGTCGGTGGCTGGTGCACTACATGCACCGTGGTGGCAGTCGTTGCCTGAACTTCAGCCTGTATCGCTCGTTCAGTCATTAGGGTTGTGGCTTGCTCTAACCATCAGTCTGAGCATTTTTGGCGGTATCGCAGTCGCCACGATTGTACTGGAGCGTCGGAGGCATGGTCGTCGCCTGCAAGCCCCAAGACCTTCACGAGATGGGTGGGCTCGGGTCCTTCGCGGACCATGGCCTTATGTGGCTGGCGCAATTGGATTGGCGGGTGCTAATTTTGCGACGTTAGCTCTGGCTGGTCGACCGTGGGGCATAACCTCTGGTTTTGCGCTATGGGGCTCGAAGATGGCTGCCACGATTGGTTTTGAGCCCTCTTCGTGGGTCTATTGGTCGTCTCCGGCGAGACAGGCGTCGCTGTCGGCCAGTGTGCTGACGGATACAACCTCAGTGATGAATTTTGGAATATTGCTTGGTGCCTTGATGGCTGCTGGTTTGGCTGGTCGGTTTAAGCCATCGTGGACCGTTTCCGGTAAGTCATTGGTTGCGGCTATTGTTGGCGGGTTGATGCTCGGCTACGGCGCTCGACTCGCTTATGGGTGCAACATCGGTGCCTATTTCAGCGGAATTGCATCCGGGAGTCTCCACGGATGGTTGTGGCTCGGAGCGGCCTTTTGTGGCAGTGTCGTAGGCACTCGATTGCGACCGATGTTTGGCATGCTTGTGGAAAAAACGAATCCTTCCTGAGAATTACGAATTATTGACTCACATAGCCCCGGGCAAATTCCTTTAGGGCCTCACTGCGCAACCCAATAGCTTCGGCTTCTTCCATAGCGCGTGCGTCATCCCAGCCGTCCTGTTTCACTCGCTTGATAAACCACATGGCTCCGACACGATTGGCCGAAGCGCAGTGAATATAGACGGGTTGGTTCGACGGTTGTTCGATAACGCTAAGAAATTCTGCTGCAATCTCGGCACTGGGTGTTCGAAATGGGATGTGAAAGTATCTCAATCCCGCATCGCTGGCCGCATTCTGACTCGCTTCAATGGCGGCGCCTTCTTCTTGGGCCGTCCGAAAGTTGATGACCGACGTGAAACCGAGTCGTTTCAAGTCTGCCAATGCTTCTGGTGGGGTTGCACCGCCACACGCCACTGTGGCGTCAATCCGAGTGTAATTTCGGATTCCCTGAGGTGCCTCATCTTGGGCATCCACGATACTCGGAATGCCGAAAACGAGAATTCCTACCGCCAAAACACGCCTCGCCATGTTAGAAAAAGTCCGCATTCCGTTGTCTCCCTTCGCGACACCTTAGTTCTTGTCGCATTCGGTTTCTGACTGTCGGACTAAACGCGATACATCCGGTTGAGAGAATCAATTTCTCGCAGTCAGATATCCCAAACAATTACTTGGCAACTTTCTACTGGAGTGCCGTGCAGCACTCCGCTCACATGGTAGTATAAACTGCCATTTGTGTATGCGGTTTGGCCGACATTTGCCACTTGGTGGAAAGTATTTCTGACGTTTGGGGGGAGCACGATGGTCACAAGAATTTTTATCTATTTGGTTGGGGCGTTGTTGATGGCACCTGTGGTCGCCACCGGTCAATCACTTGCGGGCAGTGACCCTCATCCTGAAGTTCATCTGTACGATGTCACTGATTTCGGTCTCGACCCAGAAGACGTAACGTTTACTAAAGACATCGCACCCATTCTGCAACGAAGTTGTCAGACCTGCCATCGGGCAGACGGTGGTGCTCCTATGTCGCTTGTAACCTACGAAGAAGTCAGGCCATGGGCTCGTTCTATTAAGTATCGAACCGCCATTCGTGACCGCATGGGGGCTATGCCGCCATTTTTTCTGGAGAAGGACATCGGTATTCTCAAGTTCAAAGACGACACTTCTCTCAGTGACGAAGAACTAGCCAAGGTTCAAGCCTGGGCTGACAATGGTGCTCCGCTCGGTGCCGCAGCCGATATGCCGCCAGCACGTGAATTTGCTAGCGCAGGAACATGGACCATTGGTGAGCCGGATTTAGTTCTGCGGTCTCGCCAAATGACGATTCCAGCCGTGGGTCCTGACCGGTGGGGTGATATTGGCCTCGTTCCGACTGGTTTAACCGAAGATCGTTATGTGAAAGCGGTGGAAGTGCGTGAAATTAATGACATCCCTCCATCTGCAGGGACCGATACGGTGGGCGGCCGCTACATTTTTCACCACATGACGTATTCCAGCGGAGTCCTGAACGAAGAAGGTACTGAGATCATCGATGAAACCAGAACCCGTTGGCCGATCCACGAAGTTGGTCGAAATGCGGACATATTTCCCGAGAAATTTGGGACGTTGCTCCCGGCAAATTCTGCTCTTCATCTCGGGGCAAGTCACTTGCACTCAAATGGAATTGCCGAAACAACTGCACATCTCGAATTTGGTCTTATCTTCCACCCGAAAGGCTACAAACCGGAATATGGCAACCGAGCTCCCGTCCGTCTTGGGAACGGAGGCGACGTTGACGTGCCCGGGGGAGCGGCGAATCAGGAATTTCATTCCTTCGAAGTGTTGGAGCAGCACACCAAGATTGTGGCGTTCGAACCACACCTTCACGCTCCGGGTACCCGGATGTGTCTTGAAGCGATCTGGGGGGCCAACCATTTCACATTGAACTGTGTCGGCTACGACCATAACTGGGTTAAGCAATATGTGTATGAGGATGACGCCGCGCCGTTATTGCCGAAGGGCACGATTCTGCATATCGTTGGATTTTTGGATACTACCGCAGGCAATGCAAATCTTGCGGACAATAGAAACTGGGCTGGCGGTGGCCGGCGTTCCGTTGCCAACATGTTCATCGATCTCGGTTATGCCGTTGAACTTACGGAAGAACAGTTTCAGTCCGAGATGGCCGAGCGTCGTGCGATGATGAAGAGTCGAAACGAGTATGACGTCGGCTGTCCATTGTGCTGGGCGCCCGTACCAGAAATGGATAAAACAACTGCCGATGAGGAAGCGCAGCAATGATTCGTGGCCTCACCCGTCTTTCGAGACTGGGAAGCTGGGCGTGTGTTCTATTGGTCCCGGTGGTAGTTTTCTCGGTCCTAAGAAGCGTCGATGCTCAGACCCGATTTATGTATTTGAGTGGCCAGAGCGTGCATCCGGCGTTTGAAGGATGGTGGCCTAACCCCGACGGTTCGTTTACGTTGTGGTTCGGTTATATGAATTCAAATTGGCAGGAACGGTTTAATGTCGAGATTGGTTCTGATAATTACTTTTCGGTTACGGCCCCAGGCGAGTTAAACGATCTTGAAGCGGACGCGATGGTCTCGTCGGATGTGGACCAAGGGCAGCCAACACACTTTTATCCCAGACGAAACCCATTTTTGTTTACCGTAGAAGTTCCAGCGGATTTTGGGGAAAAGGAATTGGTCTGGACTCTGACGACGCACGGGCGAAAAAATCGAGTATATGCGTCCCTCCGCGCGGACTATCGGATGGACACACAGGTCATGTCTACAGAAGTGGGTGGGTCTTTTGGTAGTCTTGACGACCGCCTTCGAGAAAATAAGCCTCCAGATCTGAGCGTAGAAGGGGGCATGCATCGGACCATCAAGGTCGGAGAACCGATGGAATTGGTTGCTCATGCCTTGGACCCTGACGAGTTTCCTCCCAGGTCCGAACGCGGTCGCCCACCCGAGAACCTGGAGGAGTTGTACAGCACACGTGGAGTCGGGTCAGTGGTTGTTGCTGGCGCACCTGGGTTACGGTTGTCATGGACAGTTTATCGGGGAGCGGCAGATGCCGTGACGTTTAGCCCTGAGCAGCTTAAGGCGTGGATGGACACACGGGTTTGGGGAAATTCACCATGGTCCCCACCTTACATTCTCCCGGAACCGCCCCAAGATAATAGGTGGATGACCGACGTCGTCTTTCACGAACCCGGACAATATGTCCTCCGTGCAGTGGCGAGTGACGGTTCGCATTTCAGCTACGAAAACGTCGAGATTGAAGTCACGCGGTGACGGTGTCTGAATGGGGACTTGGGCCGTGTGCCACCTGTGGGACACTACCGGTTTAGGTGGCGGTAATCCTTTCCTGCTAGTTGTCGGTCACCAGAGAGACAGGATTTTGTGACCTTCCTTCGAGTTGTCGCGACGTTTCTATTAATCTGTGGGGTTGCTTGTGTAGATTCCCTACCAGCGCTGCGTAATGCTGACCTCGTTATCACGGATGCACGCCTTCTGACGAGACCTGGCGAGATTTTGCAGCGGTCAGCCGTGGTGGTGACTGACGGTACTATCCAAGAGGTAGTGGCCGGAGGGCTGGACCGGGAGGCAACGACGGTAATCGAAGGCGAGAATTACACAGTTCTACCCGGTCTAATTGATACGCACGTTCATCTCTTGACTCAGTCGCCCATTGTCGACGGTGATGCGGCCATGGCTCAGTATTTAAACGAAGTCCTACCCGGTGTACTTGACGAGTATCTCGCGGCTGGATTTACCAGTGTGATGTCGAATGGGGACTTCTGGCCGTTCATCGCTGAGGTGAAGGCCCGAATTGATCGAGGAGCGATTCGGGGTCCTAGGCTTTTTGTTCTCGGGCCGATGTTTACAGCTCCTGGTGCTCATCCTGCTACGACCATCTGTGCGGAAAATCCCTGGTGCCGTGCGCACCTTGCCATCGAAGTCGACGATGAGGGGGATGCGCGAGAGATGGTTGATGCAATAGCGCAGGCTGGAGCTGACGGTGTCAAGATTGTTTTTGATGCATCCCGAGATAATTCTAGATTTGACACCGCCCTTGGTCGAGCAGTTACCGACAGAGCAAGTGCTCATGATTTACCCGTCATGGCCCACGCGCACACAAATAGTGACATCAATGATGCATTAGGGCTGGGTGTGACAGGCTTCGTTCATACACCCTCTGAACTGATTCTAGACGAGCTTCTCGAACGGATGGTGGCAACAGACACTTCGTTCTCGACCACGCTTTCGGGTTCCCAGTGGGTCGCGGGGCAACCAGCGGAAGTTCCAGTGGAACCGCAGAAACAGAACTTGACGGCCTTGTTAGGAGCTGGGTTCTTGGCTGCATTCGGGACTAACAATATTGGAAACGAGTCAGTTGGTTCTGCGCTTCTAACGGAGCTGAAGGCGTTGCAGGATGCGGGGATGACGAGTAGTCAGATCCTTACGGCACTTACCGCAGGGGCTGCAGAGCATCTTGGTCGATTGAATGAATTAGGTACTATCGAAGCGGGGAAGCGTGCTGATTTTTTGATTGTGGAAGGCGACCCAATGACTGATTTGACGGCTTTGACCAATGTTGTGGCAGTGGTCAAGGATGGTGCACTGGTCGTCGACTATCGATGAGGATGTGGTGGTAAGGAAACCCGTCTTTGGCTCGGTTCTTAAAGCGACATTATGAATATTTCTCGAGAGTCGGCCTGGCTACAGCCGATTCTCGAGGGTGATGAAGAAGAGTCTTATTGCCCAGGTGCAGCCAGGTACTGCTCGTCTGGAACAGATTCCAACCAGTCGACCGTTCCTTCATAAATTGTCATCTGCAGCGCATCTTCATCTGGCGCGGCGCCATGCCAATGTTCGACGCCAGCCGCTGTGAACCAAGGTTCTCCAGGCATGACCTCAATGACCGGGCCGCCGCGAACTTGGGTTCGGCCTTCGCCTTCTTCGACCATGAGGAGTTGTCCCCATGAATGTGTGTGCCAGTTCGATCGAACTCCCGCGGGGAAGAGCAGTCGGAGGGTGCGAACGTCTTCGCTTTCTTCGAGACTAGGGTTTCCACCCATAAAGTTGCTCTGGACCGCCGAGGTAACGCCCGACTGTTGCCCAACGAGAATCCACATAAAGATAAAGGTCGCCGCGATACCGGCACTCACCTCCAGTGCTGAAAGTTTCTTTTGCTTGTGATTCATTCGTCCTCCTGTGACGTCGCGCAGTATAGCGTAAGTCCTATCGTGGAATTGTTCTGTTCGGTGCACCATCGAATGTTGAAGCGTGGAGGCCTATCCAGTATGGTGAGAAGCTCGTTCACAACAGAGCACATGAAGAGAGGCCATGCATAAGAATGTTTACAAGGAGACTTTAGTGTGACCAGAGAACGTGGATTCGTTACTTGCGGAACCGTAGTGCTGATGTTCGCCTTTTGTCTACCACTGCAAGTTAGAAGTACCCAAGAGCCCCAGCCTGATGAGACAACCAATGTCGATACGGGAACACGTTTATATGGTCAACGTTGTGCCGACTGCCATGGTGCCGACGCGAAGGGTTTTACTGGTCCTGATCTGACTGGCCTTTGGGTGTCAGGCCAAAGTGACGCACAGGTCCTGCATGCTATCCGGTTTGGCCGACCCGGAAGCATCATGCCGTCTAGTACGGCACCGGACGAGGAATTACAAGCAATAGTCGAGTATTTAAAAAGCATCGGGACGGTGCCTGTAGATTGGAATGCTCCTGGTAATATCGGTCGTGGCCATGCAATTTTCGGAGCGCAATGCCAACAGTGTCATTGGTCAGGGCAGGATGGAGGCCGGTTAGGTCCTGATTTGTCACGCATCGCCGATACACGGTCGCGTGCCGAATTGGCACATTCGATTCGTGAGCCGAGTGCAGTGATAGTAGCAACCTATAACTTGGTTACGCTGGTTACTCGGGACGGTGAAGAAATTCGTGGTGTGCGGAAGGGCGAGGATGCGTTTTCTATTCAGATTGTCGATGTAGACGAACGTCTTCAGGGGTACCGCAAAGCGGCATTGCGGTCTGTGGTTGTAGAGGACGAATCATTGATGCCGGTGTTCGGCGGGGAGCGTTTGGATGATGGTGAGTTAAATGACTTGCTAAAATTTCTCGGCACGTTGAGAAGATTAGGTAGTGGCTGATGGAAGAGGTGTGTGAATGATGTGGGTCAGGAATTTTGCTGGAATATTTGCCGTAGTGTTGCTGCTGACGCTTCTTGTGAGTCCGTCGTGGCCAACGGCACAGGAACCTGAAGGTCAAGGTGTTACCTTTGATGATCTGTTGAGTGGACTGACCGAGCCCGCTCAGTGGCTCACATTCTCTGGGGACTACACCGGACAGCGGCATAGTCCTTTGATGCAGATCACGACGGACAACGTACACAGCCTAGTTCCGGAATGGACGTTCCAGACTGGCACGGTGACTCGCGGACGAGGATTTGAAACCACACCACTAGTCTGGGACGGCGTTCTTTATGTGACTGGGTCGAACAACTTTGCGTGGGCGCTTGATGCACGGACAGGCCGGCCGTTTTGGAGATATCGGCGAGACCTGCCCAACGATCTTACGTATGGGGCGAGCGCGCCGGTCAACCGCGGGTTCGGGATGCTCGGGGATCGATTGTTTATGGTGACTCTCGACGCACATCTTCTTGCGTTCGACCGTAAGACGGGTGGTGTGCTGTGGGATACCGTTCTGGCGGATTATCAAGTCGGGTATGCAGCAACGGCAGCACCGCTGGTTTTAGAGGACAAGGTGATTGTGGGGATTTCTGGCGGCGATTATCCAACTCGGGGATTCCTTGATGCATACGACCCGGTGAGCGGCGAGCGCCTCTGGCGTTTCTATACAGTTCCATCACCCGGTGGGCCAGGTAGTGATACTTGGCCGTCTTCGGATGTCATGGAGCGTGGTGGCGGTGGGACGTGGATGACTGGTAGCTACGACCCAGATCTCAACCTGGTGTATTGGGGAACAGGCAATCCCAACCCTGACTATTATGGCGCTGACCGCCTCGGTGACAATCTCTATACGGCTTCTATCGTCGCGCTTGATGCTGATAATGGTCAACTGGAGTGGCACTACCAGTTCACGCCCCACGACACTCATGACTGGGACTCGAATCATGTTCCGGTGATTGCCGAATTGGACTGGCAAGGTCGCCCCCGAAAAGTGGTAATGGTTGCCAATCGAAACGGGTTTTTCTATGTTCTCGATCGTGCGACAGGGGAGTTACTACTTGGCAAACCTTTTAGCGACACTACTTGGGCCAGGGAAATTGGTACCGATGGTCGACCTATCATTCTCAATGACGGGAGCAAAGGCTGCCTGCCTGACTATTGGGGTAGTACAAACTTCATGCCGCCGTCGTTCGATCCAGCTCGCCGATTGTTCTTTGTCACTGCGCGTGAAACCTGTGCGACATTTATTCCACAGGAACCTGAACTGGTTGCTGGCCAGTCCTCGTTCGGTGGGGTTGTTCAGGTTGACCGAACCAAAGGATATGGTGCGCTTCGAGCGATTGACGTCGTGACAGGTTCCCGCCGATGGGAATTTCGCTATCCGTCACCAGCGATGGCGGGTGTGATGTCGACAGCGGCTGGTCTTGTCTTTGCCGGTGATAACGAAGGGAACTTCATGGCATTCGCAGCCGATACTGGCCAAAACCTGTGGCACTATCAGACTGGTTCGAACATCCATGGCGCGGCTGCGATGACGCACATGTTGGACGAGAAACAGCACGTTCTGGTGGCCTCAGGGACAACACTAGTCTCCTTCACGTTGCCGGACTAACAGCGCACCAGTGAGTTGAGGGAGTTTCTACTACATCTCGGTTCCACGAGTCGACGTCAACCTGCCCGCACCAACTAGTAAAGCTGTTGAAACTGACATAGTTCAGCCGATTACTATCTCGGCCCCCAAGCGGCCAACGAACTCAATAACCGGGCACCGTAAGGTCAGGTTCAGTCTGAAGTCGAAATGGGTCCACTGACTTCAGAGGCAGACGTATATACTTTTGTCCAGATTGGTGTTGGTGTGCTCGGCGTTACCATCGCGGTGCTATCAGAGGGTGTCTGGGGCTCCGCCGGTTAAGATGCTCGGGTCATCTTGGTATCGATAATCGGTGTTGTTCTGATTTCTACGGACCCCCATTCATGGGAAAAGCGGTTTCCAAAAAACATTCTTGCCGCGCTCGTCTTGGGAGCGCCTGGAAGTTCAATCGATTTTGTCTATTTCTCAGCGTCCTTTGGCTGGGCCACTTCTATGGGATCGAAGTGGCTTACAGCCAAGAGACTGGGGTGGATGCGAAGCATGCCGTGGCACTTCGAGTGCCTACAGATGCCGTTAGGGTTGATGGTCGTCTAAATGAATCAATTTGGGAAACCGCAGTCGCGATTACAGATTTTATCCAAAAAGAGCCTGATGAGGGCGCGATGCCGACCAACCGGATGGAAGTTCGATTTGTTTACGACGATTCGGCTTTGTACGTTGGTGCTCGGATGTTCAGTTCAGGAACGATTCAAGCGCCGCTGAGCCGTCGTGATGACGGTGACCAGATTGAATCCTTCCAAGTTGAGTTAGACACTTATCATGATCGCCGGACGGCGTATATGTTCGGTGTGACAGCTGCCGGTGTTCGGCTTGATCACTACCACCCAAACGACGATGAAGGTAGCGAAGACTGGGAATACGATCCCGTCTGGCAGGCTAGGACTTCGATAACCGAAGACGGTTGGACTGCAGAACTCTGGTTGCCGTTTTCGCAGTTGCGGTTTAATGCGGGGGATGATCAAATTTGGGGATTAAACGTTAAGCGGTACGTGCCTTCTCGTGACGAGGAGAATTATTGGGCACTTGTCGGACGCACCGAGAGCGGGTGGTCATCGCGGTTTGGTGAACTTCACGGCATTCGGCAACTTCAACAGCCGAGCCGCTTGGAAGTATTGCCTTATGCGGCTGGTACAACGAGCCGAACTGCCGACCGCGATCTTTCGAATCCGTTCGATGACGGCAAGAACCTGATGGGGCGAGTCGGAGCTGACCTGAAATATGGATTTGGATCAAACCTGACACTGGATGTGACAGTGAATCCAGATTTTGGCCAGATAGATGCTGATCCTGCGGAAGTCAATCTCACGGTATTCGAAACGATCTTTTCGGAGCGTCGGCCATTCTTTCTTGAAGGT
>Ga0310345_10003804_pt1 | contig 14106 bp, 14 predicted proteins | sample HC15DNA20500_MG_FD_204667 | JGI IMG/M metagenome (GOLD analysis project Ga0310345, IMG submission 204667) | Marine microbial communities from station ALOHA, North Pacific Subtropical Gyre - HC15-DNA-20-500_MG | ecosystem: Environmental > Aquatic > Marine > Oceanic | place: Pacific Ocean: North... | reverse complement strand
CACCGCTTCATGGAAGTATAGAAGAAGCACAAGAGGCGTTACTCAGTATTCTTGACCCTAAAGAGGAGAATCAAGAAGAGGAGCAAGCCGCACCTACAGAAGAGGAAGAGTCCACAGAGGAAACTCAAGACGAATCATTGGAAGAGGAATCCGAGGAAGAATTGCAGGCGTCTGAAGAAGACACCGAAGAGGAAGCCGAGGAGTCTGACGACGAAGACGAAGAAGAACCTGATGTATATGCTGTCACTGTTAACGGCGAAGAACATGAGGTATCCTTTGACGAACTTCTGAAAGGCTATTCGCGCCAGTCAGACTATACCAAGAAAACACAAGAACTGTCAGAACACCGGAAGGCATTTGATAACGCCAAGCAACAAATGGCTCAAGAATACCATCAGATTCAGGCAGAAAGGCAGCAATATATAGACTCTTTACAACAGATTGTAGATAGTTCTGTTCCGGGTCTGGAACAGTATGCCAGTATAAACTGGGAACAACTGAAAGCCGAAGACCCAATAGCATTTATCACAAAGAAGGAAGAGTTTAGAGATTCTCAAGATAAAATGGCCCAATATCAGGCACAGCAGGAAGATGCATATCAAAAGCAGTATCAAGAATATCAGAAGCAAGCCCATCAGACGCTTCAACAGGAACACGTCAAAATGGCTGATGCACTGCCAGACTGGAAAGAACCAGAAAAGCAGAAGCAGATTGCTAAAGATATAAAAGACTATGCTCTTTCAGTAGGCTACACACCTGAAGAAATTGGTTCCCTTGTAGATCATAGGTCTTTGCTTGTTCTTATGAAAGCCCAAAAATATGATAGTTTACAGAAGGCAGATGTTAAGTCTAAAAAGCTTAAAAATAAACCCAAAGTAATAAGATCAGGAAAGGGCAAGAGTAAGGGCGATGAGACTAAAATTAAAAATGCTGCAAAAATGAAACGTCTTCAGCAAACTGGCAGAGTCGATGACGCTGCCCTTTTGATGGAGGATTTTGTAAACATTTAACATGAGGATATAAATCATGGCAGTACCAGCAAATACACGCACGACTTATGGTGCTGTAGGTATCCGTGAAGACCTCTCCAATGTTATCTACAATATCTCACCGACTGATACTCCATTTATGAATGGTGCTGGCAGGGATTCTGCTAAGTCTACTTATTTTGAATGGGAAACAGATGTGCTTGCATCAGCGGCTGATAACTTTCAACTGGAAGGTAATGATTTGCCATCAACAGCAGTTGTTGAGCCAAGTCGGGTAGGTAACTATATGCAGATTTCCGCTAAAGCGATCCAGAGTTCTGGAACAGCCGAAGCGGTCGATTTTGCAGGCAGAAAGTCTACACAAGCCTATAGAATGGCGAAAGCCGCCAAAGAGTTAAAGCGTGACATGGAAAAGATGTTGACGCAAAATACCGCAGCCGTTGTAGGTAATAACACGACCCCGGGTACGGGTGGTCAGCCGACTGGTGATACCAGAAAGACTGGCTCTCTTGGTGCTTGGGTTGGTGGAAATTCCCTGCATGAAACTACAGGTACGCCAACTGGCGCAGCTTGTGGCGGCGACGGTAATGATGCAACGACTGACTCAGGAACCTTGCGTGTTATCAGTCTTACCTTAATTAGACAAATGATTCAAAAATTGTTTGTTGCTGGCAGCGATGCTGACACAATTATGGTGGGGCCGTTTAACAAAGAGGCAATTTCTCAATTAGCTGGTAGTTCTCAGCTTTCCCCTCTTCGCACTGCGGCAAATCCTGAAAAACAAGCTCATGTTGTAGAAGCATGGGATGTTTATGTCAGTGACTTTGGTAATTTCAAAGTTATGCCCAATCGCTTCCAAAGAGAGCGTGATGGCTGGTTTTTAGATTGGGATTTCTGGGCAGTATCATATTTACGCCCTTTCCACACTCTTGAAATCGCCAGAACTGGTGATAGTAAGAAACAACAGCTTATTGTTGAGTATGGTTTGTTGTCTAAGAACCAAAATGCAAGTGGCTGCATTTATGACCTTACTATAAGTTAATTAGCATAGGATGGGGGGGTGCAAGCCCCCCTACACCTTTATGAATGAAAAAATACTTGAAAGAAAACTACAAAAGAAAACTAAAGAAGAAAAACCCCAAAAGAACAAAAGGGGTAATACTTGGGCTACAGAACTTGAAACCAAGTTAAGCGGTGGTGTTGGCGACAAGAGGATATATCCCAGTGGCTAGAAAACAAGGAAAATTATTAGACGTAACTCCAGATAGGCATGAAGTTTTCCATGAGGAACCAGATGGCACTTTCACTATAGAAACAAGGCAGGATGCTCAGGATATTCTTGATGCAAATAAACGCAAGTTTAACGGCTATGGTGACAAACTTTCTGTTGGCAAAAGGGGAGATTGGCATCAAGTTGCTTCTATTCCATCAACCATCATGGATCAATGGATAAAAGAAACTAACGGGGAGATTTTAAAAGACCCAAAATTACTAGCAGCAAAACTCAATGATCCTAATTGGAAATTGCTGAAAACATCTCCAACAAATATATAGAGGACAGACAATGGCTGGATTACAACCCATTATTACCCACACGCTAACAGCAGGTACTGCTACAGGCACTACAAGAACATCTGCTTTTGCTGATGGGTGTAGTTCTATAATGGTAACTGCAACTGAAGATTGCTTTGTAGCATTTGATTCTGCTACACCAACAGCTACTACTGCGTCTACTTTTATCACGGCAAATTGGCCTTACACTTTTTATGTTGCCCCGGCAGGAATTACTGCTTCTTCTGGTCATAAATTAGCCGCGATAACTGGTACTGGCGCTTCAACAGTTTATGTTACCGAACTAGGGAACTAAGTTTTGATTAATACCTACGCCACGCTGCAAACAGCGGTGGCTAATTGGTTAGACCGTTCTGATTTAACAGATAGGATACCAGAGTTTATTACTCTGGCAGAGGCCCGTATGAACCGGATTCTTAGAATAAGGATTATGGAGTCTGTAAAGGTTATGTCTTTAGTAGGTGGAACTAAAAGATACCCCCTTCCTTCTGATTACCTTCAGTTGAGAACTGTTAAATTTACTAGGTCGGCTTTAGCTACAGATACTTTAGCCTCAGATATGACAGATTCCCAGAACACTGCGGTTCTTACAGACGCTACTCCATCCGGTGGAATTCTTTCTAGCGGGTTTAGTAGCAGTGGTACTGTAATGATTGGATTAGAGCAGATGACTTATACAGGAATCTCAACTAATACATTAACAGGGGTAACAAGAGGTGTAAATGGAACCACCGCCGCAGAACATAATGCGGGTAATGTGGTTGCTGAAATATACCCAACCTTTACTGCGGGGAGTATATCTGAAAAGACAAGACCGATTTATCCAATACAGTATGTATCTCCTGAACTACTGTCCAGAGTATATGCCGGTAACTCAACTGGTGTACCAAAAGTATACACCATGAGAGCCGGGTATCTTCTCTTTGGACCCGTTCCTAGTTCTATATATAATTTAGAGATTGACTATTTTGCAAAGGTTGCGGCATTAAGTGATTCCGCAACAACTAATGATATGCTCACAAATAATCCAGACGTGTATTTATATGGGGCATTGTTAGAAGCTGAACCATTCTTAATGAATGATGAAAGAGTGCAGTTATGGGGGATTGCTTTTAAGCAAGCAATGGATGACCTACAACTTCAAGATGATAAAGATTCTCACTCAGGCACTGAGTTGAGAGTTATGAACACAAGCGGGTATCACTAATGGCACTAGACACTGGAAATTACATCAGCGATTTTGATCGCGACAATCCTACAGCAACCGACTTAGTTTCAGAAGGCGATGACGTTCTTAGATTTATAAAGAAAGTTCTTCAGAAAACCTTCCCGGTTGGAACAGATGCTGCTAGCACAACTACTGGAGTAGGGCCGAATCAGGCCGTTCAAGTTATTATAGCTAAGTCTACTGATCCAATAGGAAGTGGTAGTGCTGCTGAATCCATGGGGTTGGTATGGCTTGATACTACAGCCAACTTACTAAAGATTCGCAATCAGGCTAATGACGCTTGGATTACTTTAGCAATTGATCCTGAAACATCAAACTCAGTAGATGTAAACGCAGGAACTATTGACGGGGCAGTAATTGGTGGAGTTACACCCGCTTCAATTACAGGCACAACGGTATCAGCAAGCACCTCAGTAAATCTACTAGAAGACGCTACAGTAATTTTTGAGGGAGCAACAGATGATGGGAATGAAACTGTACTTAGTGTCATAGACCCCACAGCAGACAGAACAGTATCTCTCCCGGATGCTACAGACACTCTGGTTGGTAAAGCAACAACTGATACCCTAACAAATAAGACTCTTACTTCCCCAACCCTGACAAGTCCGGTTGTTAATACTGGAATATCTGGTACGGCTGTGCTTGATAGCGATACCATGGCCGGTGTTAGCGATACAACTGTCGCAACCTCGGAGTCAATTAAAGCCTATGTCGATTCACAAGTTACGGCGCAAGATTTGGATGTCATTTCTGACAGCGGTACTATCGACATTGATCTGGATTCAGAGAGCCTTACTGTTGCTGGTGGTTCAGGTCTTGCGACTTCAGCGACTGGTTCGACACTCACTATAGCGGGGGATGACGCAACTACATCAGCCAAAGGAGTTGCATCATTCTCCTCTGATCACTTTTCTGTATCTTCCGGCGCAGTTAGTATTGCCACAGATTCTATTGATGACACTCTTATTGATTTTGGAACCGGAACTAATCAAGTATCTACGGCAGACGTACCGGAAGAGACTAATCTTTACTACACCAATGGCAGGGCAGATGCTAGGATAGCAGCAGCTGATATTGGTGATCTAGGTAATGTTGATACTACTGGTGTCGCTGATGATGACATTTTAAAGTATGACTCTGCCAGCAGTTCTTTTAAGGTAGAGGCAGACAGAATTGCAAACCACTTAACAACCAAGGGTGATTTGCTTGGATTCTCAACTGAAGAAACAAGAATACCAGTTGGGGCAGATGGAAAGGTTTTAACTACAAGAGCAAGCGCAACTTACGGTATTGACTGGGAAGACCCAGTAGATAACGCAGCAGCAATGGCCCTAGCACTAGGAGGATAACATGGCTAATACATTCGTCAACGCAGGGGTCGCAGTAGGTAATACAAGAACTACTGTCTACGGCCCTGTAGCAGTATCAACACAGGCGGTAGTTAATGCCGTGTACTTATCTAATATAGATGGCTCAAGTTCTGTAGATGCCACACTAGAACAAACCATTGACGGTGGAACAACTTACAGGCACATAATGAAAACGGTTCCCGTTCCAGCGGATTCAACCCTTGTAGTAGACAAGGCAATAAATCTTGAGGCCGGTGATATTCTGGCTGCTACAGCATCCGCCACGGGCGACCTTGAGTGCGTCGTAGGTGTCTTGGAGATAACATAATGTCTTATATGGGTAAAGTCAGGCCGACTATTGCGCTGACATCAGACGATATTGAAGATGGTGCAATCCTTAATGTAGACGTTAATGCGTCTGCTGCCATAGCCAATAGTAAGATGGCTACTGATACTACCAACGCAACTAATCTTGCGTCTGGTACAGTACCCACAGCAAGACTAGGATCAGGCACAGCTTCATCCAGTACATTTTTAAGGGGTGACCAGACTTACGCCGCAGTAGACACTTCTGGAATAGTAGCAAATCAGGACGATATAGCATTGCTGGGCTTTAAGGTTGCTGCCAATGGAAGCCTTGCAAGATACAATCTTGTTGACCAAAGCATAGATGCTTTTGAGGATGCCTCTGGAGTGGACGCCTCTGCTTCTACTAATGAAATAAGAGACTCTGCCAATTATTATACCGGCAAACAGGGTTCCCCTACCGGTGGAACAATAACAACTTATACTGATAGTGGTACTGATTATACAGTTCATTCATTTTTAAGTAGTGGTGATTTTGTTGTTAGTGATTCTGGTGATGTAGATTATCTTATAGTTGCTGGTGGAGGAGCCGGGGGTGGTTATGCTATTGGTGGGGGAGGCGGTGGAGGTGGTGTAAGAACCGCTGCCGCACTTGGAGTTACCGCACAGACTTATGGCATTGTAGTGGGCGCAGGCGGAGTATTTGACAATAATCCAAATGGATATGGTGATGGTCAGGATTCTTCCGCTTTTGGAGTTACGGGTTCTGGTGGCGGTGGCGGAATGTCTGGGCCAAGCGGCCATAATGGTAGAGATGGTGGATCGGGCGGTGGTGCTTCTGGGTATGGCGGTACTAGTGGTTCTGGTAATGCTGGTAGTTATTCACCAGTTGAGGGCTATGATGCTGGGCCAAGAAATACCTCTAACTACGGCGGCGGTGGTGGAGGTGGTGCCGGTGAAGTTGGTGAAACTCCGGGGCCATCTATATCGGGTAATGGTGGTGCTGGTGGTGATGGTATACAAAATGCTTACAGAACTGGCTCCCCAGTTTACTATGCTGGTGGAGGCGGTGGGGCTGGTTGGGTAGGAGTCGGAGGCGCAGCCGGTCAAGGCGGCGCAAAGGCTGGCCAAACCAGCGGGGCAGGAGTTATTGCAGCAGACCCTAATAGTGGTGGTGGTGGAGGCGGCGGTAATGATTCTACAGCACCATTTGAATCTGGAACTGGCGGTTCAGGAATTGTAGTTATCAGATTTGTTACAGGGGCTTTAGGAACATCTGAGGATATGACTCTTGTATCAAATGCTCAAACTGCTGAATCAGCCCCAACCACTGGTGATTTAGTAATGACAATTTCTAATGGCACTGGAACCACAACCCCTAATACAGATATAAAGGCTTACATAAGTAGAGATGGGTCTGCCTATAGTTCAGCAGTTACTCTAGTGGATCAGGGTGACACAGGTGGTCACACAATCCTGACGGCTAATGGTGTTGATTTATCTGGAATTACATCTGGAACTTCTATGAGGTGGAAAATAGAAACATTAAATCAAGGCGCAGCAAAAGAAACAAGAGTCCAAGCAGTGAGTTTGGGATGGAGTTAAATGCGACTAACAAATGAGTGGTATTTTTGGACTTCAGAAGTAGACAAAAAGACGTGTAACAAAATAAAGGCTCTTGGGAAGAATGATTTTAATCCAGCGAAGATAGACAAGAAGAAAGGCACTACCGACGAAGAGAGAAAAACCGGAAGGGTCAAGGAGATAGGGGAAGATAAAAAGACCAGAATGAGCGACATAAGTTGGACTAATGAACAGTGGGTTATTGATTTAGTTTGGCCTTATATGCTGGAAGCAAATGAAAATTCTGGATGGAACTTTGACATAACAGCAGTAGAGGGTATGCAGATAACCAGATATAAACCCGGTTCATTCTATGGCTGGCATAAGGATGGGTCTTCTGATTGCTTATCTGTATATAAAATTCCGGGTAATAAATTCCTAGATGGAAAAGTAAGAAAGTTAAGCATGACCATTCTTCTTAACGGTAATTATCAGGGTGGAGAGTTTCAGTTTGCCAGTTACAGTAAACTAAAGAATAAAGTTGAAACCCCAGACTTTAAGAACGCTGGCTCAGTAATAGTCTTCCCGTCATTCATGGAACATCAGGTAGCCCCTGTAACAAAAGGAACAAGATACTCATTGGTCGCATGGTTTGTCGGCCCACCATTCAAGTAGAGAATAAATTATGGCAATAACAAAAGTAACAGAAGGTGTCAGAACTTTAGGAACCGGAGAGGTTGCTACTGCTAACATGGCTACTGACCCCACTAATGCGTCTAACTTATCAAGCGGGTCTGTTCCAACAGCGCAGTTGGGAAATGTAGATACTACTACACTAGAAGATGACATTGCTATTCTTGGATTCAAGGTTGCTACTAACGGTAGTCTGGCTAAATATAATTTAGTAGATCAGACTGAAGATGCTTTTGAAGACGCCTCAGGTATAGACACATCTACCTCTACTAATGAAATTCTTTTTAATAATTATTTTACTGGTGGCGCTTCTCCAACTGCAACAGGCGGAACAATAACCACCGATGGTGATTATACCGTACATAAATTTACCGCCAGTGGCGACTATGTTAATGATACCGCTCAAAATGTTGAGTATCTAGTAATTGGCGGTGGTGGCGCTGGTGGAAGAATAAATCATGCCGCAGTTGGAGGCGGAGGCGGTGGTGGTGGCGGTGGAGTTAGAGAGGGTACAGGATTTGCCGTAGCCGCTACAACTATAGCAGTAACAGTAGGTGCTGGTGGAACAGCAGTTACCAGTGGTGGAGTTCATTCTGGAGATACTGGTGGGGATTCTGTTTTTTCAACCATTACAGGAGCAGGAGGCGGGTATGGTGGACATACCAATGATGGCCCACCCAGAACAGGTGGTGATGGAGGCTCTGGAGGCGGAAGCGCAGCCAGATCGCCAGCAAGTGGTGAGGGTTCTGGTAATACCCCAGTTACATCCCCGGTGCAGGGTTATGACGGTGGTAGTGGTTCTACCGCTGACGCAGGTGGTGGTGGCGGCGGTTGGAGTGAAGTTGGCGCCGATGGAAGTGCCAGTGATACTGGAGGAACTGGTGGCGATGGTGCCGCAAGTGATATTATAGAAAATGGTACTGATGTTCTCTATGCAGGAGGAGGAGCCGGTGGTAACCAATCAGGCGGCGGTCAAGCAGGGGGAACCGGAGGCGGAGGAAACAGTGGTGGCGCTAGTAACAGCGGAGTAACAGCCGGTACAGACGGGCTTGGAGGTGGCGGTGGTGGAGCAGGACAGAATGGAAATGGTCAGGATGGCGGTGATGGCCTTGTAGTTATCAGAAGGCTAACCAGTTTTTATAATAATATGACGCTAGTTTCAAATTCAACAACCGCAGAGGCTGTCCCCACTAAGGGTGATATTGTAATGACTTATACCAATGGAATAGGAACTGCAACAATCAATACAGACCTTAAAGCCTATATTAGCAGAGACAATGGTACTACTTATACGCAGGTTACGCTGGCCGATCAGGGTGATACTGGTGGTCACACAATCTTGACAGCGCATGACCTAGATATTAGCAGCCAGCCTTCCGGGAGTGCCATGAGATATAAAATAGAAACCCTAAACCAATCCGCCTCAAAAGAAACAAGAATACAAGCAGTCTCACTAGGATGGAGTTAATATGAGTTATATAGGAAGCCCCCCACAATTCGCTCAGTTCCCATCTAAGTTCTTTGACGGGGATGGCAGTGCCATGACGGTGACGCTTGATTATGCGCCACCGAACAATGCAGCACTACTGGTTTTTATAAGCGGCGTAAGACAGGATACCAGTGCGTACACATTAAGCGGTACGTCACTGACCTTCACCGGAACTGTACCGTCTGGAACCGACAATGTACAAGTGGTTCACTTAGGCCAGTTGGCAGAGATACCAACGCCCGGTGATGACACTGTTTCAACGGCTAAGATTCAGGATGATGCTGTAACTGCTGCTAAATTAGCCAACTCAATAAATACTGATATTGCTGCTAATACGGCTAAGGTAACAAACGCTACACATACTGGTGATGTAACGGGTGCAACAGCCCTTACCATTGCTGACAATGCGGTAAGTCTCGCAAAGATGGCAGGGTTAGCTAGAGGTAAAATTATATATGGAGATTCCAGTGGTGATCCTGCAGCATTGGCAGTGGGATCAGCAGATCAAGTTTTAACTAGTGATGGAACGGATGTATCATGGGTGGCCGCTGCGTCATCAGGATTCAACTCAGTTCAAGCCTTTACCGCGTCTGGCACATGGACAAGACCTACTGGAATTACAAAGGTTCTTATGTTTGTAACTGGCGGCGGTGGTGGTGGTGGAATGGGTAGCACGGGTAATTGGCCCGGTTCAGGTGGTGGTGCTGGCACTGCAATTAAATTTTTAGATGTATCTGCTATCTCTACGTCAACTATAACTCTTGGTGCTGGAGGGGCTGGAGCAGGGAGTTCTGGAGCCGGTACTGTTGGTGGCGCTTCATCTTGGGCTGACGGAACTAATACTATCACTGGTGGTGGCGGAGGAGGAGGAACTGGTCATGCTGGTGTCGCTGCTGGAGGAACAGGAACCAATGGAGATGCCAATATTACTGGTGGCCCCGGTGTTATAGATTCAACAACTACTGCTTACAGAAATACAGGCGGCGCATCATTTTGGGGCGGGGGTAGAACAAGAGCCTCAACTGCCTCTGCTTATGGTTCTGGGGGTTATGGAACAACAAATGAATCAACGACGGATGGACAAGGTGGGTTTATTTTTGTGTTGGAGTATAAATAATGAAATATGCACTAGTTAAGAATGGATCGGTAAAAAATATTGTTGAGTGGGATGGTTCTTCAGAATTTACAGTTGACGGAGAGTTGATTGCCGTAACATCAGATACAAGAATAGATGGTAGTTGGGATGGAAATGTATTTACATTTGTAGAACCAACCCCACCAGAACCTACCGCTGAAGAATTAGCGGAAAAAGAAAAAAGAGATTCGGCTAAAACAAAACTAGAAGGATTAGGTCTGACTGTTGATGAAATCCAAGCGGCCTTTGGCATTTAGCCATGGCCCTAATTCCGGTAGATAATGTAGGCCAAGTAGGTATTGTCAAGGATATAAACCCTTGGCAACTCCCACCTAATGTATGGTCTGATGGTAATAATGTAAGAGCAGAGCATGGTGCTATTATGAAGTCACCGGGCTACGCAGAGGTTATGGCGACCTGCCCTATTGTTCCGTTGTATATTACTAACTTAAATACTCCAGCAGATAACTACTGGATAGTTGCCGGAACCGCTGAGATTCATGTTTACAAGGAAAGTAATGATACTTGGTATGATATAACAAGAACAACTACCCCCGGGGATTATAGCGCAACTGCTGAAGAAAACTGGACATCTACTGTAATTGGTGGGGTTCTAGTTATGACTAATGGTTTTGATGATCCTCAGTTTTGGGCGCTTGATGCCACTGGTGAGCCTGATGTTACCACAGTTATGACAGACCTAACAGCATGGCCTACTGATCTAGAATGTTATTCCATGAGAGCGTTTCGCTCTTTCTTGGTCGCTCTTAATGTGACTGATTCTTCAGGCGCATCTGATGAGCGTTTTACTAGAAAGGTAAAATGGTCAACAGAAGCAGCTACGCAAGTTGTTCCGGCAGATTGGGATGAAACAGACGCCACAATAGATGCGGGTGAGTATGAATTAGCTGATACTAGAGGAGGTATATTAGATGGTATGCCCCTTGGTGATGCCTTTATGATATACAAGGATGACTCCATCTATAGCATGACATATGTCGGTACACCGTTTATCTTTTCTTTTCGTCAACTGTCACCTTCAGTCGGCGCTCTTACAAAGAACTGTATAGCAGAGTTTGAAGATAAGCATTTCTTTTTCGGGAATGGGGATATATATATTAATGATGGTAGGCAAGTTAAGTCTATTCTTCCGCACAAAATAAGAGATTATGTATTTAGTTTTATTGACGGCGCTCAATATAAGAAGTCTTTTGTTGTCGCTGATTATGGAAACACTGAGATGTGGGCCTGTTTTCCAACCCCTGAAAGCGCATCTAATCAGTGCAATAAGGCTGTTGTTTGGAATTGGACCAATGGCGCATTTACTATCAGAGATATTCCTGATCTGTCTCATATTGGGTATGGTTCTATAGCTGATCCAAATGCTTTTACCACATGGGCTGCAGCAATACCAACATGGAGCAGTGCTTTGGGATGGTGGTCAGCAACTTGGAGTACAGTAGAGAATGTTCTTGTCATGGCTTCCCTTACTGACACCAAACTTTATCGCAACGCTTCCGGTAATAAGGAAGACACTAGCTTAATGACCTCATATGTTGAACGCACAGGGATGTCTAATACCGCTCAAAATAATCCAGACCAAACAGTTGTAAAGAGGATAAAAGCTATATGGCCCAAGATGCAGGTATCTGGAGATAACACTGTAAATGTTTATGTAGGCACTCAGATGTCTACAGAAGAAGCTGTCTCTTGGACTTCTGCCTACACCTTCAATCCAGACACTCAATCAAAAGTTTCATGCAGGGCTTCTGGCAAACTCTATGGTGTAAAGTTTGAGTCAACCGGAGACTTTGATTGGAGATTAGATGGGTACACAGTTGAGTTGGAGGATGGTGGACGTAGAGGCTCAAGGAGTTACTAATGGCTACATACAAGGACAGAGTAGTAAAGTCTGTTACTTATTATGAGCCGGGGCCATTACCCGCAGATAAGGAAGACTTAGGTATTTATCTTGTTACAGAACTCAAAAGACTGGGCAATACTATACTTAACCAAACATATCTAAGAACAGAGAGGACTCATGTCGCACCAGAAAAACCGAGAGGCGGAGACATTAGATACGCAGACGGAACCAATTGGAACCCTAACACAGAGGGCGAAGGAATTTATTTCTTTAAAGAATCCACTTCAGCATGGGTCAAGCTGTAAAATTATATTAGTTTCGCCTGATGACATTCCCTATATTTGGGAAACTATTCAAGCGCAATTAGAGTTGATGACTCCTCATTCAGAGGGGGAACTGTCTCCTGACGACTTCTATGAGGTTTTAGCTAACGGAGATATGCAGTTATGGACAGCAGTGCAGGACAATGAAATCTTAGCGTCCATGGTTACCCAAATAGTTCCCTATCCAAGAAAGAGGGTGTTGAGAATAATCTCTATAGCTGGTGGAGAAATGGACAAATGGATAGAGTATATCCCCCTTATTGAAGAGTGGGCTTTATCTGTTGGTTGCACTTCTCTGGAGTGTTGGGGTAGAAAAGGATGGTTGAAAATACTAAAGGACTGGAGATGCTCATACCACATAATAACAAAAGACCTAACGTCTAGGATGCACTGATGACCGATTATATCAAAGGTACAAATATACCTGTTAAAGACTTCAAGGGTTCTGAAGGGGAATTAGAAGACCTAGAGAATAGAATAGCAGAAGATATAGCAAAGGGTGACTGGAAAGGCGCTAATGACGCTTTATTTTCTATTGCTTATAAGTCAGGAAAAACGGGAGGTCAGGGGAATCCTAGTGTTGGTAAAGTTCAAAGCGGCCAATATAGGGTCACTGGAAAAAGTTCAGGGGGTGAGTCCTCAAACATATCATGGGCGGAACAGGCTGTAAGGTCTGACTCTGGCGGGAGTGATATCTATAGGGAAAGAGATGATAGTGGTGAATTAACTGGCAAAGTTACCACGGGTGTAGACTTTGGCAAACCAATGACTGCCGATGATGTTTCCAGAGCAACTCCGGGTGTTACAGTATTTGCGGGAACAAACATTCCAACCACAGGATTTTCTTCACAACAAATAGGTTTATTAAATTCGCAGATTCAAGCAGATCTAGCTAAAGGCGATTATGATGGTGCTAATGATGTTTTATATACCATTGCCCATGAAAGGGGTAAAATGTTTAATCCCGAAGGTTGGGGCGCAGGAGATGATCATGGGTGGGAACAAGGCAATCCCTTCATTGGTATGCTCCAATCAGATATGTATACCCTTACCGACCCAAGGGCCGGAACATGGGCTGAACAGGCTATTAACTCTGATAATGATATATATAATTATAGAGATGTATATGGTAAATTGACGGGAGGTTCAACAACATATAATGATGACAGTGGATTTGTTACTAAGGATTCTTCGGGTAATGTAATTAGATCGGCTGGTAATAATTTAAATAACACATATACTGGAGGTGGAAATCAATATTCTGCTTCACCTTATAGTGTTCCCAATATGCAGACGGGTGGTGCTTGGGAAGGTCTAGGCGCTGAATACCAGCCCGGAACAGTAGAAGGTTTAGGTCTTCTCGCTGGAGACCCTTACACTGGTTATCAGCCGATGGCTTCAGGTCTACTAGGAGCAGCGCCATCCTATAACCAAACCGGTGGGATATTTGAATCAGCATCAAATAAGCCCGGTGTTTCACCGGGGCTTGGTGGACAATTTATTGGTTATCCCAACCCGTCCGGTAGTTCTAGCACTTCTAGTGATTCTTGGTCTCCCACATGGCAATTTACAACTGTTAATGGCGGTCAACAATA
>Ga0310345_10003801_pt1 | contig 14128 bp, 12 predicted proteins | sample HC15DNA20500_MG_FD_204667 | JGI IMG/M metagenome (GOLD analysis project Ga0310345, IMG submission 204667) | Marine microbial communities from station ALOHA, North Pacific Subtropical Gyre - HC15-DNA-20-500_MG | ecosystem: Environmental > Aquatic > Marine > Oceanic | place: Pacific Ocean: North... | reverse complement strand
CCTCAACGCGCTCGACGCCGGCAACGACGTCGCCGGCACCGACCTCGGCGAAGACGCCGTCCGCGGCTTCGAGGCGGAGGCCACGCGGCCCGTCACGGCCACGACCGACGCCGACGCGTTTCTCGACGCGCTCCCCCGCCCCCGCAACATCCTCGTGATGGTCCCGGCCGGGCCCGCGGTCGACAGCGTGCTGGGGTCGCTGGCACCGAAGCTCGACGAGGGGGACCTCGTCATTGACGGGGGCAACTCGCACTTCCCCGACACCCAACGGCGGCACGACGAGATGGCCCAGCGGGGCCTCCACTTTTTCGGGATGGGCGTCTCGGGCGGCGAGGAGGGCGCTCGTCTCGGGCCGAGCATGATGCCCGGCGGGCCCAGGGGGCCCTACGCCCGGGTCGCACCCGTCCTCGAGGGGATGGCCGCCAAGGTCGACGGCGAGCCGTGCGTCGCGCACCTCGGCGCCGGCGCCTCGGGCCACTACGTCAAGATGGTCCACAACGGGATCGAGTACGGGCTGATGCAGCTCCTCGCCGAGGCCTACGACCTTCTCAAGCGCGGCGCTGGGCTCGGCAACCAGCGCATGGGCGACCTGTTTGGCGCCTGGAACGACGGCGAGCTTCGGAGCTACCTCGTCGAGATCACGGCCGACATCCTCCACCACCCGGACACCGTCGACGTGAGCCCCGACGAGGCGCCGGGCGACGAGAGTCCGCCGGAGGGCATGACGGGACGCTACCTCCTCGACTACATCCTCGACACGGCGGCCCAGAAGGGGACGGGCAAGTGGACGAGCCAGGACGCCCTCGACCTCGGCGTCCCCACGCCGACCATCGACGCGGCCGTGACCGCCCGCTACCTCTCGGCGCTCAAGGACGAGCGCGTGGCGGCGAGCGGCCTCCTCGGGGAGCCGGCCGGCCGCGCGCCCGGCGACCCCGAGGACCTTGTCGGCGCCGTCGGCGACGCGCTTCTGGCGGCGTTCCTCGTGACGTACGCCCAGGGCTTTGCGCTCCTCAAGCGGGCCAGCGACGCCTACGAATTCGGGCTCGACCTCGGGACCGTCGCCCGCGTCTGGCGCGGCGGCTGCATCATCCGCGCCGACCTCCTCGAGACGTTCCGCGCGGCGTTCCGCGCCGACGACGACCTCCCCAACCTCCTCGTGGCGCCGGTCGTCGCCGAGAAGCTGATCGGCCACCGCGGCGCGCTCCGCCGGGCGGTCGGCCTCGGGACGCAGGCGGGCATCCCCACGCCGTGCCTGTCGACGGCCCTCGCCTACCTCGACGCCTACCGCTCCGAGTGGCTCCCGGCCAACCTCGTCGCCGCCCAGCGCGACTACTTCGGCGCCCACACCTTCCGGCGGACCGACCAGGACGGCACGTTCCACGCGCAGTGGGAGCCGGCGGGGCTGTGAGCTCGGAGCGGGGCGTCCGGAGGTCGGCCTCCGCAATCGCGCCGACGCACGAATCACGGCCTTCGAACTCGACCCAGTGACCCGAATGACCGTTCCGTCCGCCGTCCAACTCATCCTCTTCGGCGCCGCCGGCGACCTCGCGCACCGGAAGCTGATCCCGGCCCTCTACGACCTCCACCGGGAGGGCCATCTGCCCGCCGAGGTGGACGTGGTCGGGGTCGACCTCCAGGAGATGGATCCCGAGGCGTTCGTCGAGTTCTCGTGCGACGCGGCCGACTCGCTCGGCCGCTTTTTCCCCCGCGACGCCGACGCCGACAACTGGGCCGCCTTCGCCGAGCGCCTGAGCTACGTCCAGGGCGACGCCACGGAGGCCGAGACCTACGCCCGCCTCGGCGAGCACCTCAAGGAGGTCGGGCCCGAGGGGAACCGGCCGCACCGCGTCTTCTACCTCTCCGTCGCGCCGTTCCTCGTCGAGCCCATCGTGACGAACCTCGCCGAGGCCGGCCTGCTCGACGACGTGGAGCGCGACCGGGTCGTGGTCGAGAAGCCGTTCGGGCGCGACGCCGAGAGCGCCCGCGCGCTCGACCGCGTCCTCCTCGACACGGCCGACGAGAGCCAGGTCTACCGGATCGACCACTACCTCGGCAAGGAGACAGTCCAGAACCTCCTGGCCTTCCGGTTCGCCAACGTTCTGTTCGAGCCGATCTGGGACGCCCGCTACGTCGACCACGTCCAGATCACGGTGTCCGAGACGGTCGGCGTGGAGCACCGGGGCGGGTACTACGAGAAGGCCGGCGCCCTGCGCGACATGGTCCAGAACCACCTCCTCCAGCTCCTCTGCCTCGTGGCGATGGAGCCGCCCGTCGCGTTCAAGGCCGACGAGGTCCGCAACAAGAAAGTCGACGTGCTCCGGGCCGTCCGGCCGATCACGCGCGACCGGGTCCACGAGGTCGCCGTGCGGGGGCAGTATGGCGAGGGGTTCCTCCACGGCGCGCGCGTGCCGGGCTACCGCGAGGAGCCGAAGGTGGCCACGCGCTCAGCCACGGAGACGTACGCTGCGCTCAAGCTGGAGGTCGACAACTGGCGCTGGCATGGCGTCCCGTTCTACCTCCGCACGGGCAAGCGGATGCCGCGGCGCGTGTCCGAGATCTCGGTCCAGTTCCGGCCGGTCCCGCACCGCGCGTTCCCGTCCGGCGCCGACGAGGCGTTCCAGCCGAACCGGCTCGTCCTCCGCATCCAGCCCGACGAGGGGATCGTGCTCCGCTTCCAGGCCAAGCGGCCCGGCCCGCAGATGCTCCTCCAGCCGGTCGCCATGCGGTTCGACTACGACGAGGCCTTCGATACGCCGCCCGACGCCTACGAGACGCTCCTCCTGGATGCCATCCGTGGCGACGCGACGCTCTTCATGCGGGCCGACCAGGTCGAGGCGGCGTGGCAGGTCGTCGACCCCGTGTTGGAGGCGTGGGCCGCGTCGCCGCCGGCGGAGTTCCCCAACTACGCCGCGGGCACGTGGGGCCCGGCCGCGGCCGACCGCCTCCTCGCCCGCGACGGCCGCTCGTGGTTCGAGCCGCTCCCGGCCGACCCGGTCCCGGCCGGCACGGCCCCCGAGGCCATCGCCGACGCGCACCCGGAGGACGCAGGCGGATGAGAGGCGGGGCGTGGGGGGAGCGCGCCCCTCCATCCCCAAGCCCTCCTACCCGAACCAGCCGAGCAGCCACGCCACGAGCGGCACGGCGAAAAGGATCATCAGCCCGACGAACAGCCACGCGCTGAGCGTCGTGCTCGCCTTACGGACGGGGAACTCGTAGGCGCAGTACGGGCAGACCTCGGCGTCCTCGGGGACGGCGAAGCCGCAGGAGGGGCATTCGCGCTCGCCGGGGCCGGGCTCGATCACAGCGTCGGGAGGGCGACGAACTCAGAGCCCTCCGCCTCGGCGTCGAGGCGGGCGGGGCGGCGGTCGATCCAGCCGCCGGCCACCACGTCGTCGCCGTCGTAGAACACGGCGGCCTGGCCGGGGGCGACGGCGTCGCGGGGCTCCGAGAACACGGCCTCGAGCGTGTCGGGGCCGGTCTGGCGGACGACGGCCGGCGCGCCGGGGTCGCGATGGCGGATCTGGCCCCAGAGCATGGCCTCGCCGTCCAGCCCGGCGCGCCCGCTCCAGACGACGCCGCTGGCGGCGAGCGTGCGCTCCGCGAGCGCCTCGCGCGGCCCGACGACGACGGTGTTCGTCTCGGGCTCGATGCGAACGACGTAGACCGGCTCGCCGAGCGCGATCCCCAGCCCGCGCCGCTGGCCGACGGTGTAGAACGGGTAGCCCTCGTGCTGCCCCACGACCTCGCCCGTCTCGACGTGGACGAACGGGCCGCCCGCGACCTCGGCCGCCTCGGGCGAGCGGCGACGGAGGAAGCCGCGGTAGTCGTCGTTCGGGACGAAGCAGATCTCGTACGAGTCCGGCTTCTGGGCGACGTGCTCGAAGCCCATCTCGTCGGCCATCCGGCGGATCTCGGTCTTGGCGAGGCCGCCGAGCGGGAAGAGCGTCCGCGCGAGGTGGTCCTGTGCGACGCCCCAGAGGACGTACGACTGGTCCTTGGTCCGGTCGAGCCCGCGGCTGACGACCCATCGGCCGCTTTTCTCGGACACGCGCGCGTAGTGGCCCGTCGCGATGTGCGCGCAGCCGAGCGCGTCGGCGCGCTTGAGGAGGGCGGCCCACTTGATGTGCGTGTTGCACAAGACGCACGGGTTGGGCGTCCGCCCCGCGAGGTAGTCGGCCTCGAACCGGTCGATGACCCACCCGCCAAACTCGTCGCGGATGTCGACGACGGTGTGGCTGGCGCCGAGGCGGACAGCCACGGCGCGGGCGTCGTTCATGTCGTCGAGCGAGCAGCACCCGGACTGCTTGCGCGAGACGCCCGAGCCGCCGAGCGACGTCTCGTAGTCCCACGTCTTCATGGTCACGCCCACGACCTCGTAGCCCGCCTCGTGGAGGAGGCCGGCCGTGACGGAGGAGTCGACGCCGCCGCTCATGGCGACGAGCACGCGACCGTGTCGGCTCATGGTATGGCGCGGGCGGAGTTTGGCATGGGGGAAGCTAGGGGAGGGTTTTCGAAGGCCCCGCTAACGGGCTAGAGTTTCCTCCATCTTCGCCGTCGTCCCGGCCGCCACGCCGGGATCTTGCGGCCCGCCCCCCCGCCGCCCATGCAGACGCAGCCGCCCACCCGCCGCGAGCGGATCAAGACCCCCGACGCGCCGGCCGCCATCGGCCCGTACTGCCAGGGGCTCCTCATCGGCGACACGCTCTACGTGTCGGGCCAGATCGCGCTCGACCCCCACACCGGCGAGCTCGTCGAGGGCGACGTCCAGGACGAGACGGCGCAGATCCTCGACAACGTCGGGGCCGTCCTCCGCGCCGCCGACATGGACTTCGCGCACGTGGTCCAGGTCACGTTGTTTCTCCGCGACATGGACGACTACGCGCCCGTGAACGAGGTCTACGCTCGCTACTTCAGCGGGGCCACGCCGGCCCGCGAGGCGCTCGAGGTGGGCAAGCTCCCGCGCGAGGCGCGCGTCGAGATCAGCTGCATCGCCGTCCGGTAGCGGCCCGTAGCCCCGCCCGCCTCGGCGTCGAGGCGGAGGGGGCTAGACGACGATCGCGGCTTCGACCGGGACGCCGTCGGGTAGCTTCGAGCGGCCGTCCAGAAGCGCGATCTCGACGGCGAACGAGATCCCGACGACCGCCCCGCCAGCTTTCTCGATGAGCTCGCAGGCGGCGGCGGCCGTCCCGCCCGTCGCGATCACGTCGTCGTGGACGAGCGCGCGGGCGCCGTCGGGGAGGTCCTGCCCGTGGAGCTCAAGGGCGTCCTCGCCGTACTCGAGCGCGTAGGTCGCGCGCACGCTCGCGGCCGGCAGCTTGCCCGGTTTCCGGGCCGGGAGGAAGCCGGCGCCCAACCGCTCGGCGAGCGCGGCGCCGAACCAGTAGCCCCGCGACTCGATCCCGACCACGTGCGTCACGCCGGCGTCGGCCCAGGGCGCCATGAGGGCGTCGAGCAGCTGCCGGAAGAGCGCCGGGTCGGCGAGGACCGGCGTGAGGTCCTTGAACTGGATCCCTTCCTTCGGGAAGTCTGGGATCGTGCGGAGGGCGTCGGCGAGGTCGGGCACGGGCGGAGAGGGGGGGCGCCGAAGATTACGGGGCCCCGCGCGACCCGGCCCGTCCGATTACCCCTCCGCGTTGGCGACGCGGAGGCCGCGCTCGTAGGTCGCCTTGTACTGGCGGACGGCCTCGAAGATGGAGCGGGCCGTCCGGTCGAGCCCCTCGGCCGAGGCGAGGTAGCGGGCCTCGTCGCGGTTCGTCACGAACCCGACTTCGACGAGGACGGCCGGCATCGACGCGGCCCAGAGCACGATGAAGTTGTCCTGCTTGACGCCGCGGCTGTGGCGGCCGTCGCGGACGAACTCGCCCTCGATGAGCCGCGCGAGGTGCTGGCTCTCCTCTTGGTAGGCGCTCATGGCCAGCGACGCGAGGATGTCGTCCTCGCCGTGGAAGTCGGCGTAGAGGCTCGGGTCGCTCTCAAGCTCGATCACGGAGTTCTCGCGCTCCATGACGTCGCGGGCATTGCCCTGGCCGCGCGGGGCGAGGAAGAACGTCTCCGTCCCGTGCGCCGAGCTCGACCCGGCCGCGTTGGCGTGGACCGAGATGAACAGCTTGCCACCCGAGCGGTTGGCGATCCGCCCGCGGTCGCGGAGCTCGACGAACGTGTCGTCGTCGCGGGTGTAGACGACGCGGACCCCGAGCTCGCGCTCGATCATCGGGCCGAGGCGAGAGACGACGCCGAGCGCGATCTCTTTGTCGGACGTCCCGTTCGCGCGCGCCCCGAAGTCGTGGGCGCCGTGGCCCGCGTCGAGGACGATCGTGTCGAGCCGCCAGCGCTCGGCGCCCGTTGCGACCGGGAGCGACTCGCCGCCGGGGATGGGCCCGACGCCGGTCTCGACGGGCGCCGTCGCGACGGGCTCGACCGTCTCCGGTTGGCGCGTGGCCGGCTGGCGGGAGGCGGGCCGGTCGGCGGCCGTTTGGCGGACCCCGGGGTTCTCGACCGTCGTGACGGGGCGGCTCGGGCGGCCGCCGCCCCACGCTTGCCGCCGCGGGCGCGGCGTCGAAGAGAACGACACGAGCAGGTCGTCGCTGTCGCGGTCGGGGTAGGCCCGGACGTGGATGCCGTCCTCGACCTCGAAGCGAACCACCACGCGGTCCTCGTCGGCGTCGACGCGATAGTCGCGGACGGGCCGGACGGCCCGCTCGCGCTCGACGGCCGGCGCGAGGTGCGCGCGGTACAGGACGACCTCGAGCGCGCCGCCGTCCTGGTCTACGCTGTAGGCCCGGACGCGACTCGTGGTGTGGACGCGGGCGACGAGGGCGCCGCCGTCGGGGGTCCGGTCGAACGAGACACGCTCGACGTCGATGCGGGTGTCGGCGGTCCGGACCGTCGGCGGGACCGTCGTGGCCAACGCGGGGGCCGCCATCGCGAGCGCGAGGAGGAGGCTAGCGAAACGGAGCATGGGGCGGAGGGGCCGGGGGGGGAGCCCAACGACACGGAAAAACCGTGCCGCACGACGTCCCCCGCACACGGCGTCGCCTCGTCGAGGCGGCGTCGAAAACGGGCGGCCCCTCCGGGACCGCTCCATGTCCGCGTCGCCCCGGTGCTGTGGGGGACCGGACCGAAGGTATTCACTTGGGGCCCACTGCCTCAAGTGATTTCTCAAGGGGGCACCGGGTTACCGAATGCCCACCCCCGTGTCTTCTCTTCCCGCCTCGGTAGTCGGACCGAGGCCGTAGGGTCTACTCGACGCCGAGGAGCTCTTGGAGGCGGCCGTCGACGATGTCGTCGTGGAGGGCGCGTCGGTCGGCCAACTCCTGGCGTGCGGCGTCGAGGCGCTGCGCGGCGATAGTGATCTCGCCTTCCCGGATCTCGTGGTGGAGGCTGAGGAGGTCCGACAAGAGAGTCCGGAGCTGACCGCGAAGGCGCGTCCGCTCGGGGCCACTCGGGAGAGCTCGGATCCGGGTGGCGAGCGCGCCGGACTCGTTCTGCATGGCGGCGGCTTCCTGCATCCGGTCGTAGAGGGCCTCGTTCTGCGAGGCCACGTCGCGCATGTAGGCCGCCTCGACGATGGGGGAGACTTCCTCTGGCGTACCGCCCGGGGCCGCACCGGTCTGCGCGACGTCGCCCATGATGTAGACCCCGCGGCCGGGGCGGTTCGACTCGGCCAGGAGCACCAGCCGCTCGCCTTCGAGGACGTAGGCCTCACCGTCGATCTCGAGGACGGGCACCAGGGGGCCGCTGTACTCCAGGGGGCCTTCCATCTCGAACCCCGCCAGGTCGAGGCCGTCGGGCACCGCGTCGGGCAGGTGCCGGCCGTCGAGGTAGACCTGGCCGTCCCGGAGCTCGAACGTGTGGACTATCTCCTCGGTCTGGGCGGCGGGCGCGGCCACGACGGCGAGGGCGAGCACGCACGCGGCGATCAGGCGTCGGATCATCGCTGGACCGAGGACGTGTCGGTGCGGAGTCGGGCGCGGGCGGGCGCCGTGCGAGGGGCCGGCGTGCCGGCGCGGACGGACTGGAGCCCCGGCGCGGTCCCGGCGGAGGGCGTCGTGGGCTGACCAAAGGCCTCGGCCGGGACGTCGTCCCAAGCGAGGTCATCCTCGGAGCCGAGCTCCTGGAGCCGCAGCGAGAGCGCCCGGACATCCTCCGACATCTCCCACGACGGCGGGTCTGGCGCCGCCGCCGCAGCAGCCGGGCGCGACGCGGCAGCAACGGGTTGCAGGGTCGAGGCGGCAGGCTGCTGCGGCGGCGGCTCGGCACGGGCGGGCGCCGGCACGAAGCCCGCGATGGCAGACGCGGCCGCGAGGCCGCCGCCTGCGGCGGCGGGCGCCGTCGCGTCGAGGGCGGCCTCAGGCTCGTCAACGGCCGGGGCGTCCCGCGTGACTGGCTCGGCCGCGGCGGGTGCCTCCGTGGCCTCGGCCGTCGCGAGGGCGACCGGGGCGTCGCTCTCGGCGCCTCCGAACGGGAGCACGACGATGGTGGCGAGCGCAGCGACGAGGAGGCCGGCGGCGCCGGCCCACACGCCGACAGGCACGCGACGGCGCGTCGGGAGGGCCGGAGCCCGGTCCACGGGTCGGTCGGCGATTCTCGTGGTGCCGGCGGTCGCGGCGGCCAGCCGAACGGCATCGAGCGTGGCGGCCGCGGGCCGCGGGCGCGGGAGCCGGTCGAGCGCCCGGAGCGACTGCGCGAGGACAGCGCCCTCGACAGCCGGGACGTCCACGGCGGGCTCGGCCTCCACCCCCGCCGCCTCGGCGGCGCGGGCGAGGACGGCGGCCACGGCGGCCTCCGATGGACGGGGCCTAGGGCGGGAGGCGAGCGCGCGCTCGACGGCGTCGCGCGACTGGCGGAGCGCCTCGGCCTCGGCCGAATCGACGGCAGGCGCGTCGAGGTAGAGGGACCGGACGGCGGCCAGCGCGAACGACGCCTCGGCAGCGTGTGCCTCGACGGCCGCGATCACCGACGCGTCGGGGCGCAGGGTCGGCAGGCGGTCGAGGGCCTGGAGCGACTGCGCGAGGACGGCGGCCTCGACGGACGACGAGGCCGGCAGCGCATCGGTGGCAGGTCCAACCGGCTCGGCGGCGCGGGCGAGGACGGCGGCCACCGCGTCTTCAGACGGCCGCGGCTGCGGGCGGGCCGCGAAGGCGCGGGTGAGCGCGGCGTCGGTCTGGGTGACGGCAGCGGCGAGCACGGCGGCGCGCGCCTCGACGGCGGCGACGGCGTCAGGGTCTGGCGACGGCGCCGGCCAGGCGTCGAGGAGGTCCCGCATCTGGCGGAGGGCCTCCTGCTCCGGGTGCCCCGCGCCGCCCGGCGCCACCGGGGCGCCGACAGGCTCCACGTCGTATGCGTGGCGAAGCGGGGTGAGAGCGTCGGACATCGGGCTGAGGGAGGGCGTAGCGAACGGGACGGCTGGCGAACTCGTGTGTGAAGAGAGGGGCGGGAGCGAGGACCGTGCCGGCGACGGCCCCGAGGCGGGGCGGGTCGGTCAGGCGGTGGCCTCGTCTTTCGGCGTCGGCGCGCCGGGGAGGTCGGCCGACACACTGTCGAACCACTCGGGGTCGAGGATCTTGCGGAGGTTGATGAGCGCGTAGCGCATGCGGCCGAGGGCCGTGTTGATCGAGACGCCGGTGAGCTCGGCGATCTCGCGGAACGTGAGCTCCGACTGGTGCCGCATGAGGACGACCTCGCGCTGCTCCGGGGGGAGCTGGTCGATGGCCGCCTCGACCTCTTCCCAGAGGTCCGCCCGGTTGAGGAGCGAGTCGGCGTCGGGGGCCTCGTCCGGCAGTCGGTCCCAGAACGACGGCCCCTCGTCCTCATTGCCGAACTTGTCGACGTCGGAGAACTTCTTCCGGGCGCGGAGCCAGTCGAGCGCCGCGTTCCGCGCGATCCGCATGGTCCAGGCGAGCCACCGGCCCTGGCTCTCGTACGAGCCGCGCCGTCGGTGCATGGCCTGGATGGCGCGGTACAACGTCTCCTGGAACAGATCGTTGGCCACGTCGCGGTCCTTGACCATCCCGACGAGGTAGCCGAAGATGCGCTCTTGGTGCCGGGCCAGGAGCTGCGAGAACGCGCGCTGGTCGCCGTCGTCGAGGTAGGCCTGGACGAGCTCGGCGTCGGTGGGAGGAGGCATGGGTCAGGCGTCGCCGGCGGAGGTCGGAAGGGGAGGCGTCTCACGCGCGGCGGCCGTCGCGGCTCCCCTGAGATCGGAGTCGGGCCCGACATCGCCCGCCTCGGCCCCGTCGTCGGCGTGGTGGACGAGCAGGCCGTACTTGCCCGCGTAGAACGACGGCGGGGCGTCGGGGGCGGCCGTCAACTCGTTCCACGCGGCGCGGACGTCGCGGCCGGGTTCGACGTCGTCGAGCACGACGAGCGCGCCCTCGGCGAGGTGCGGGCGGAGCGCGTCGAGGTACCGGAGCGCGGCCTCCGCCTCGTGGTGGCCGTCGACGAACACGAGGTCGAACGGGCCCTCGGCCGCGGCCGTCGCCGCCAGCGTCTCGGCGAACGGCCCGACGACGACGCGGACCCGAGCCGCCACCTCGTCGCCGACGCCGTGCCCAAGGCGGGCGAGGTGGCCGGCGGCCAGCGCCGCCAGCGCGGGCGCGCCCTCCAACGTCACGAGCCGGCCGTGCGGCGCGCCCTCGGCCTCGTTGAGCGCCAGCGCCGCCGCGAGGTGCGCGGCCCCGAGCCCGAGGTTCGTCCCGAGCTCCAGCACGCGGACGGGCTTCATCCCGCGCACGAGGCCGAACAAAAAGCGCCCCCAGGCGGGGCCGGTGGCCGCGCGTCGGTAGATCTCGGCCACGCCGCGCTCGGGCGCGTTGCTCCCCGCCGAGCCGGCCCCGTAGTCGACGACCTCGACGGTGTCGGGGGAGTGGCGGAGCCGTTGCCGGAGCGCGTCGATAGCCCCCTCTGCGGGCCGCTCGTTCCGGCGGAGGCGGAGCGCCGCCGCGCGGCGGAGCCCGTCGCCTGCCCGGCCGGGCAGGGCCGGCTGACCGATGCGGAGGGCGGCGAGGCCGGCGCGGAGCGGGACGACGGAGAGGTGGATCACAGCGGCGGGCGGGGCCCGCGAAGCTACGGGGCGACGGAGCACGGGGAAAAACCCGGTCTCGATTCCCTAACGGAACGGACGGCCCGCCCTCCGGTACTCTGGCCGCACTTCTCCTCCGGCCCCCCTCAGCGGCTGCCGCGGACCTAGGCGCTCCCAACTCTCGCGCCTCCCCTCTGCTCCCCGGCGAACGCGCCGGCCGCTCCGCGGCCGAGGCCACCCCGAGGCCCGACCTCCCCAATCGGGGGTCGGGCCTACTTTTTGACCCCACCCGCCTCGGCGTCGAGGCGGGGAGTCTCAGGCCACGAGGTCGATCGCCTCCGCCAGACGGCGGACCGGGAGCAGCTCCAGCCCCTTGGGGCCCTTGAGCCCCTTCATGTTGACTTTCGGCAGGAGCGCCCGCTCGAACCCGAGCTGCTTGATCTCGGCGAGCCGCGCGTCGATCCGGCTCACGGCGCGGACCTCGCCGCCCAGCCCGAGCTCGCCCACGATCGCCGTCGAGCTGTCGAGCGGGACGTCCTTCAGCGACGACGCCACCGCGAGCGCGACGCCGAGGTCGACGGCCGGCTCCTCCAGCCGCACGCCGCCGGCTACGTTGAGGAACACGTCGTTCTGAGAAAAGCGGAGGCCCTCTCGCTTCTCCAGCACCGCCAGCAGGAGCTGGAGCCGCTTCGAGTCGAACCCCGTTGCCGTCCGCTGCGGCGTTCCGTAGGAGGCGGGCGCGACGAGGGCCTGGACTTCCACGAGGAGCGGCCGCGTTCCTTCCAGTGCGCAGACGACCGCCGCGCCCGACGTCCCGAACTGGCGCTCGCTGAGGAACAGCGCGCTCGGGTTGCCGACTTCTTCGAGCCCGTCCTCGCGCATCTCGAACACGCCGAGCTCGTTGGCCGCCCCGAACCGGTTCTTGACCGCTCGGAGGATCCGGTAGGCGTGGTGCCGGTCGCCCTCGAAGTGGAGGACCGTGTCGACCATGTGCTCGAGGACGCGCGGCCCCGCGATCGAGCCGGCCTTCGTGACGTGGCCGATGAGGAACGTCGTCGTGGGCAGCGTCTTCGTCACGTCGAGGAGGGCCGCCGTCGACTCTCGGACCTGGGCGACCGAGCCGGGCGCGCTCGTGAGGTCGGGGCGGTAGACCGTCTGGATCGAGTCGACCACCATGACGTCGGGCTGGAGGTCGTAGGCGGCGGCGAGGATGGCCTCGACGTTCGTCTCGGGGAAAAGGAAGAAGCTGTCCGGGTCGACGCCCATCCGCTTTGCCCGGAGCTTGACCTGCTGCGCGCTCTCCTCGCCCGTCACGTAGAGGAGCGTGTTGCCGTCGAGCCCGCGCCCGAGCTCCGTCATCAGCGTCGATTTGCCGATGCCGGGGTCGCCGGCCACGAGCGTGAGGCTGCCCACCATGGCCCCGCCACCGAGGACGCGGTCGAACTCGGCGAGGCCGGTCGGGAGCCGGTGCCGCTGGGCGACCGTCACGTCGCGGAGCCGCTGGGGCCGCGCGTCGCCGTAGGCCCCCGCGAGGCGCGGCGCCGAGCCCGAGCCGCCGTCGCCCGAGACGCGCCCGCCCTTCATCACGGGCGCCTTGACCGTGGTCGGCACGGCCTCCTCGACGAGCGTGTTCCAGGCGCGACAGCCGCCGCACTGGCCGGCCCAGCGGATCGACTCGTGCCCGCAGTCCTGGCAGACGTAGCGGGTTTTGGACTTGGCCATGGGTCGGGAGCGCGTGGGGTGGGAGGAGCGAGGGCGTCCGCCTCGGCGGTCGCGCCGTGGAGAAACGGTGGGCGGTCGGTCGGCGTCCGGGGAGGCCCGTAGCTTGACCGAGGCGGAGCCTCGGAGGCTCCGCCGCCGGCCGGACCCGGAAGATCGCCCCGGCCGCTGCCAGCCGTCCGTCACATGGAAGTCCCCCCGAGCGACGTCTCCCTCGCCGCGCGCGTCCGCGCCGGGTTCGCCCCGCTCTGGCGGGTCCCGGCCGGGCTGCTCCAGGGCTTCGGCGCGTACTGCCTCCTCATCGCCGAGGCGTTCAACCTCCCGCGCGACCTCCGGCCGTCGCTCTACGCCCGCAACCTGGCCACGCAGATGGTCCAGGTCGGCATCGACTCGATCCCGATCGTGTCGCTGGCGACGGCGTTCTCGGGCGGCGTCGTCGTGGTCCAGGCCATCTACCAGCTCGAAAACCCGCTCCTCCCGCTCTCGATCGTCGGGACGTTCGCCGAGCAGTCGATCCTCCTCGAACTCGGCACGCTCGTGACGGCGTTCGTCCTCTGCGGCCGGGTCGGCGCGCGGATCGCGGCGGAGCTGGGGACGATGCGGGTCAAGGAGCAGATCGACGCGCTCGAGGCGATGGGGCTCAACTCCCGGAGCTTCCTCGTCGTCCCCCGCGTGCTGGCGGGCGTCCTCATGTTCCCCGTCCTCTACGTCGTGGCCGCGACGGTCGGGATGGTGATGGGCGGCGTCGTGGCCGAGCTCTCGGGCGTGCTCACGATCCAGACCTACTGGGAGGGCGCACGCCTGTTCTTCCGTCCGTACGACGTGTTTTTCGGCCTCGTGAAGTCGCTCGTGTTCGGGTTCGTCATCACGAGCATCGCCTGCTACACCGGCTACAACGCCGAGGGCGGGGCCGAGGGCGTCGGGAAGGCGACGACGCGGGCGGCCGTGCTCGGCTGCGTCTGGGTCCTCTTCGCCGACTACGCCTGCGCCGCCCTCCTCCTGTGAGCAGTGGGTGACGAGTAACGAACTCGTCACCCCCACCCCTTCCCCTCCGCCCCCTCGTGATCCAGATCCGCGACCTGTCCAAGAGCTTCGGCGGCAACGCCGTGCTGCGGAACGTCGACCTCGACGTGCCGGAGGGCGAGGTCACGTGCGTGATCGGGCGGTCGGGCTCCGGGAAGAGCGTGCTCATGCGGCACATCGTGGGCTTGCTGGAGCCCGACTCGGGCCGCGTGATCGTCGACGGCGCGCCGCTCGACGAACTGACGTACTCGGAGCTCCGGCAGGTCCGGCGGAAGTTCGGCGTGCTGTTCCAGGGCGGCGCCCTGTTCGACTCGATGTCGGCCCGGGACAACGTCGAGTTCCCGCTCCGGACGTTCACCGACCTCA
>Ga0310345_10003799_pt1 | contig 14131 bp, 10 predicted proteins | sample HC15DNA20500_MG_FD_204667 | JGI IMG/M metagenome (GOLD analysis project Ga0310345, IMG submission 204667) | Marine microbial communities from station ALOHA, North Pacific Subtropical Gyre - HC15-DNA-20-500_MG | ecosystem: Environmental > Aquatic > Marine > Oceanic | place: Pacific Ocean: North... | reverse complement strand
GATGAGCGACGGTTTAATTTCTCTGATTTTAGCCGCGATCTTGTTCGTCGGCGTAGTGGGCGTCTCTCTGCGCTATGCCTTTTCCAAAGAGCGGGATATCCAGGAGTACTTACGGCGAGCACAAACCTACAGATCTCGTAAAAACTACGATGCCGCGATTGGTGCCTACCAACGAGTCATCGAGTTGGATCCAGAGAATATTACCGCGCTTCAAGGCGTGGGAATATTGCATACTCAGCTAGGTCGATACAACGAAGCGATCCTTGCTTATGAAGTCTTAGTCAAGATTGAACCGCAGGATCATCGTGTGCTAAATCGGCTGGCCCAGCTTTACGAGAAGGTTGGTAACGAAGAGAAAGCACTAGAAAACTTTGAGGCTTCGCTGGAAATTAGTGAGAGTTCGGTCGAGACCTATATCCATTTAGGCCAACTTCACTATAGAGCAAACCGAATGGAAGAGGCAATTGAAGACTACAACAAGGCTCTAGAATTAAGCCCGGGTCATCTCGATACTAGATATTATTTGGCTGACGTCTATATGTCGCAAGGCAATGGGAATGCTGCTATTGAGCAATATAAAATGATTGTCAGTGCCCTGCCTGATGATTCACAAGGCTATACACAACTGGCACAGGCCTATAACCAGTTGGGCCGACACGAGAGAGCAATTGAGGCTTACGAACAGGCTTTGAGCCTAACGCCTAACTCTCCCCATATATATGCTAACTTGGGACAAAGTTATTATTTGATCAGGAATTACGAACAAGCCGATCAAACCCTTCAATACGCTTTAGATCTGGATCCTGACTACGCCCTCGCTCAATATAATTTAGCTGTTTCTTTAGCAGAACAACGCCAAATTGACCGAGCGGTTCAGTATTTAGAACTCGCACTCTATAACGACGCCAACTTAATGCAAATTGCCCGCACCAACCCTGTTTTCGCGAGCTTATCCGATCATCCTGGGTTTTCCCGCCTGCTGAATTTAGCCTAAGGCTGGCTTACTGCGATAGTATGTCCATATCTCTACCATCTCTAGAAATTAACTTGAAGTCGCTCTCCAAGGCCCAGCTTTTGGAACAGATCGTGAAGTGGGGAGAACCCAAGTATCGTGCGGCACAGATTTGGTCCTGGCTGTACCAAAAAGGTATTATCGAAATCGATCAAATGACGAATTTGTCGCAATCGTTCCGGCAAACGCTCAAGACGCAGACGTGGATCAGTAAAGCTGAGTTGAGAGACCAAATTCAATCAGAAGTCGACCGGTCTACCAAGTTTTTATTTCGAGTAGCCGGAGGTGAGGATGTGGAGACGGTTTTAATGCCGGACGGCGACCGTCTCACGGTTTGCCTCTCCTCGCAGGTCGGATGCGCGATGGATTGCGCCTTTTGCGCAACGGGACAGATGGGCTTTTTCCGTAACCTGCCAGTAGATGGAGTTATGGACCAGTTTTTGGCAATTCAAACTAAACTACAAGAAAATACAGATGAATACATCCGACAGACCAAATTTAATAATAAACGTAAAATTACCAATGTTGTGTTTATGGGAATGGGTGAACCACTTGCCAACTACCAGCAGGTGGTTTCTGCCATCCGCATTTTAACAGATCCAGATGGGATTAACCTAGCAGGTAGGCGGATTACGGTTTCTACAGTTGGGCTTGCACCTCGTATAGAACAATTGGCTAAGGAGGGGCTTGGATGCAAGTTAGCGTTATCTCTCAATGCTACGACAGACGAAATCCGAACTCGACTAATGCCGATCAACCATCGTTACCCGATTAGAGAAATCATGTCGGCAGTACGCTTCTGGATCGAAACCACCGGAATGTCAGTCACCTTCGAGTATGTAATGATCCGAGGCCTAAACGACAGTTTGGTCGATGCAGAACGCTTGTGTCGTTTGGTCCAGAATATTCCCTGCAAGATCAACCTGATTCCTTTCAACGAAATCGAAGGGTCAGACCTACGTCGACCGGAGGAACGCCGAATCGAGCGTTTTCACCGCATCTTGACTCAACACCATCGAGTTGCACCCGTTAGATACAGCAAAGGACGGGATATCGCTGCTGCTTGTGGACAACTTCGTACCATCTACGACCAAACGGGTACACGCCTTTCAATCAATCCAGCCACCTCTTAGTTTCGGAAAACCTTGCCGTTGTAGTGAAAGCTGGAATGATTTCATCCAGCCGGCCGAAAGATCGCAGCCAGCAGAGATCAGACCGGCAAAAAATGACGAGGTGGTTCAATGCTGGCTGATTGAACTTTTGAAAAGTCTTGACATCAAAGTAACCGTTTGCTAAGATAGTGACGAATCATCATAGGAAAAAACAGCAGATGGCAATAGGCTCGGTGCCTATTTTCAAGTACTGCCAGACATATATTGTCGGAGCAGTGCGAATGATTATTAGCCAACCGCAGATGATCGGTCGAAGCTTGCTGTATGGACAATAGGCTGACGAATCTGACCTGAGAGTATAAAAGACGGGTTAGATTGATACAGCCCATCATCGCAGTTCGGTGATGGGCTTTTTTTATTTCTTCCAACCCTTTGGTTGGCGGACCCTTGAGGTCGATTTACCCATGTTCAAGGAAGTTTCTACCACCCTCGATTTCACCCAACAAGAAGAAGACGTTTTGTCCTTCTGGCAAGAAAACCAGATCTTCGAAAAGAGCATCCACCAACAAGAAGGAAAACCGCCGTTTATATTTTTAGAGGGGCCACCCTTTGCCAACGCTCCGCCCGGTGTTCATCACGTGCTGGCTCGAATTATGAAAGATGCTGTTTGTCGCTACAAAACCATGACCGGGCATCAGGTTCAGCGCAAAGCGGGTTGGGACACTCATGGATTACCGGTCGAGTATCAGGTCGAGAAACAACTCAATATCCGAAACAAGCAAGATTTAGAGGCCTACGGAGTTGGAAAATTCATCCAGAAATGCAAGGAGAATGTGTTTCAATACGAACAAGACTGGCGACGGATGACTGAGCGAATCGGCTTTTGGGTAAACCTAGATGATCCGTATATTACACTCTCCAATGATTACATCGAGAGTGCCTGGTGGGTACTGAAACAGGCGTGGGAAAAAGATCTACTTCTGCACGGGCATAAAGTTCAGCCCTACTGTCCGCGATGTGGCACTACATTGGCCAGTCACGAGGTTGCGCAAGGCTACCAAACCGTAATTGATCCGTCCATCTACGTCAAATTTCGGTTGAAAGATCGGGATAATACCTTCTTCTTGGTTTGGACCACCACACCCTGGACCCTGCCGTCCAACGTCGCAATTGTAGTTGGATCAGACTATGATTATGCTACGGTTGAACAAAACGGTGAAGAGCTAATCTTGGCCAAAGAACTGATTCCCATAGTATTTGGAGAGGAAACACCAAAAATCAGGTCGATTTGCAAAGGCCAAGATTTGGTTGGGTTATCGTATCAACCGCTGTTCGACTTCGCGGGCGAACTGGAACAAAAAGGCTTTTACGTCATCGCTGGCGATTTTGTCACCCTCAATGAGGGAACGGGTTTAGTTCATACAGCCCCTGCTTTTGGGCAAGACGACTACGAGATGCTGCTTCAGCATGATCTACCCTTCGTCCAACTGGTCGATACAACAGGAAGATTTGTTGAATCCGTTACACCTTGGCAAGGTCAGTTTGTCAAGGATGCAGATCCAAAGGTTATTGAAGATCTAGTTCAGCGAGGACTAATGTTTCGAGTCAGTGAATACGAACATGAGTACCCGTTTTGTTGGCGTTGTGAAACGCCGCTCCTGTACTATGCACGTCAGTCTTGGTTTATCCGCACCACCGCAATTCGAGATCAGATGATCCAGCACAACCAGCAGATCAACTGGTATCCAGATCATATTAAGGATGGACGTTTTGGTCGCTGGCTGGAAAATAACGTCGATTGGTGTTTAACCAGGGAACGATACTGGGGAACGCCTCTACCGGCATGGATTTGCGATATTTGCGACCATCGACATGTGGTTGGTTCAGTGTCAGAACTCGAGAAACTGGCTCCTGACACACCAGCAGATCTTGAACTCCATCGTCCTCATATCGATAATGTTACTTTTGATTGTCCTCAGTGTGCAGGTACGATGCGACGGGTAGAAGACGTGATCGACTGTTGGTTTGATTCTGGGGTTGCCCATACTGCCCAGTGGCACTACCCATTTGAGAATCAGGAAAAACTGGAGGCCAGCTACCCTGCCGATTTTATCTCCGAAGCCGTCGACCAGACACGTGGCTGGTTCTATAGCCTGTTAGCCACCGGTACGTTGCTTTACGACAAACCTGCCTATAAAAACGTACTCTGCCTAGAACTGATTAATGCTGCTGACGGTACCAAGATGAGCAAAAGTCGGGGGAATACGGTCGATCCATGGGATATTCTGAACAAGCAGGGGGCAGATGCGATGCGCTGGTACTTTTATACCTCCTGTACTCCCTGGACGCCGCGTGCTTTCCAGGAGGAATTGATCGACGAAGCCTTGAGAAAGTTTATGGGAACATTGCACAATGTCTACAGCTTTTTTGTCATGTATGCCAATTTGGATCAGATAGATCTGTTGGACCACCCACCGATTTCTGAACGAACCATCATGGATCAATGGTTGCTGTCTAAGCTCAATTCCACTGTTGAAAAGGTTCGATCTGAAATGGAGAGCTACCATTTAACCAACGCACCGCGAGCCGTTGCCGATTTTGTCGACGAGTTGAGCAATTGGTACGTTCGCCGGTCGCGACACCGTTTCTGGGGAGCTGAAGCCGGAATCGATAAACAGGCCGCCTATGTTACGCTTTACCAGTCTCTGGTCACCGTTTCCAAGTTGTTAGCCCCCTTTACACCTTTTATGGCAGATGCGATCTATCGAAATCTGGTTTGTGCCATCGATAGCACTGCTCCAGAAAGCGTTCACCTGGCAGAATTTCCCACTATTGATACCGACACCATCGACAAAGTCGATACCGATCTGGAACAGCAGATGGATCTGGTTCGAGAGGTGATCGTCCTCGGTCGAGCGGCTCGCAACCGGTCCGGTATCAAAACGCGCCAACCTTTATCAACTATTCAAATCGGCGGCTTAGATACCGAACAACAATCTGCTGTCAACCGGCTTCACGATCTCATTTTTGATGAACTCAATGTCAAATCGGTCGGTTTTGTTGAGAGCGTCGACCAGTTTACTAGCTATACGGCCAAAGCCAACTTTTCCACTCTAGGCCCCAAGTACGGGAAGAGCGTTCAGGCGATCGCTAAGGCACTGGCAACAACCGAGGCCATCGCCATTAAAAGGGCTTTGGAACAAAACGGAAAAGCCGAATTGGTCGTTGATGGACAAACTTACCTTCTCCAGCCAGAAGAGATTGAACTGACTTCAGCAGGAACGGCGGGTTATACCATCGAAACAGGTGGGCAAAAATTTGTCGCCTTGAGCACTGAACTAACTGAAGATCTGATCCTAGAAGGCTTTGCCCGTGAACTGGTCAATAAGATTCAGCAACAACGCAAAGCAGCCGATTTTAACGTTTCAGATCGAATCAAGCTCTCGATCCAATCGACACCTGTTGTTCATCAGGCCTTTGACCTGCACCAAGACTATATTCTATCGGAGACGCTAACGACCGAAGTAGTCGTTTCCCTGTCCGAGAACCAAAGTGTGAGCGGAGACTTCAGCGGGGTCAAGGGTAAAGGTAAAAAGGCTTTTGCTAAACAGCATAATATCAACGGGGAAACCACTCACATTCAAATTGAGCAGATAGCGGTCCCTCCAAGCCAACGGCTGTAGATCTAAATTTAAGGATAGAGACGTTGCTTGCAACGCCGATATACCACCTGTTGTCGACTGACGGTAGCCCAGTATCCACTTCCGCTAAATCAGAACCTGGATTTCTCATTTGGAAGAGTCATCAGTTTTGGAAAGCCTAAGTGGCTAGGCCCAAACGACGGTTCAGGACCATTCTTCACCGGATTTAACGACTGAGTCCAAGGGCACCAGTGCCAAGGTGATCGGAACTGGCATTAGTCGGGTCTGTATCGAGTGGGCCCGTCAGCGACATCCCGACATTCGAATTGAAATTCTCGATGCGTTCGACGTGTGTGCGGCACTCGACATCGGCAAGTAGTTCACAAAGATTTATATCGACATGCCGGGATTGTCCGGATACCGATTTCTTCTTGACGATGTCCGCGACAGTTTTCGACCCGACGCAAGCGTGGTCAGGAATGGTGCTCTCAAAATCTTTTTGCGTCAAATTGCATTCCCTGGCGATCCGGGGAAGCACACAGTAAACCAACGGATTGAGAGTAGTTTCATTTCGCCTTAAATGTAATCTAACTTAAATGTTGCACTCGTGAATCCGAGCCGGAATAGAGCAGTAGAATGGAACGATTTTTTGGCCTAATCGGTATTTTTTTTCTGTTAGGTTGTGCTTATCTGATGAGTACTGATAGGAAAGCGATTAACTGGCGGCCGGTGTTGTGGGGCATTGGCCTGCAGGTTGTTTTTGCCGTTTGCATCCTATATCTCCGAATTGGCAATTTCAGGGTTGGCGAAGTATTTTTTCGTTTCTTCGACGACTTTTTTACCAACCTCTTAGCCTACTCTGATAAAGGGTCGGACTTTCTTTTCCAATCTTTCGTCACCAATGCGGTCGAAACACCGATGTTGAACCTCGCATTCCGAGTCCTACCGACAATCATCTTTTTTTCCGCGGTGATGGCAATTGTCTATCATATCGGTGTAATGGGGTTTGTCATCTCTCTATTTGCCAAGGTAATGCAGAGAACAATGAAAACATCAGCCGCTGAAACACTTTCCACTTCGGCCAATATCTTTGTTGGTCAGACGGAAGCACCACTGATTATTAGACCATTTATCAAGGATTTGACTCAGAGTGAGTTGATGGCGGTGATGGCAGGCGGGTTTGCAACTATTGCGGGTGGTGTGATGGCTATTTATGTTAGAATGCTGTCGGATCATGTACCCAACATCGCTGGCCACCTGTTAACAGCTAGCGTGATGAGTGCCCCCGCGGCATTGGCAATATCAAAAATTATGATCCCCGAAACGGAAACACCGGTTACAGCCACCACCGATCAAATCAAGATCGAGCGGACCGACGCCAACCTAATCGAAGCAGCTAGTCGGGGGGCGTCTGAAGGCATGCACTTAGCACTCAATGTCGCTGCCATGTTGATTGCTTTCGTGGCTATCGTTGCACTTGTCAATGGGATTCTTTCAACAGTCGGACTCAGCTTAGAACTGATATTTGGTTATCTCTTCTCTCCATTTGCTGTCTTTATGGGCATACCATTTTCCGAAGCCATGTCTGCCGGTACCTTGTTGGGTGAAAAGATTGTCCTTACCGAATTGATTGCCTACACCAACTTTGCGCAACAGATGTCGAGTGATGTGTTTTCGGATCGGAGCGTAATTATTCTATCTTACGCTCTCTGTGGTTTTTCCAACTTCGCTTCAGTTGGCATTCAGATTGGCGGGATCGGAGGAATCGCACCTGAACGACGAATCGACCTCGCTAAAATTGGTCTACGGGCAATGATTGCTGGTGTTTTTGCCGCTAATCTGACCGGTACCGTGGTTGGTCTACTCATTTGGTAAATCATCCGTAGAGGACTTGTAGGACATGATTCAGGCCGTTGACCACATCAATTTAGTGGTATCTGATCTCGAAAGATCAGTCGATTTTTATACCGAGGTCTTGGGGTTTCAAGAAACGCAGCGAGCTTATCTGGAAGGCGAGTGGGTCGAAACTATCATCGGCTTGAAAGGGATTCAAGCCAACGTAGTTTACGTGGTGGCTCCTGCAGGTGAACCGAGGTTGGAGTTGCTACAATATCAGTCACCGATCGGAGTCTCAATTCCAGCCACCGCCATACCTAACACGCACGGATTGCGACATCTAGCACTGCGAGTTGATGACATTAATGAAGCTGTCAATCGTTTGCGCGCAGTGGGAATAGAGCCTGTTAGCGATCCGGTGATTGTGCCGACTAGCGTCATCACACATGAAGTTGGGCATAAGATCTTATGCTATTTTCATGACCCGGACGGCATCCTGTTGGAGCTAACCGAATATCGACACGGTCGAGTGCCTGAATAACTTGTTGACACCCCTCTCTAATTTCACTACAATAAACCCTAATTTTTCAGATCAACTTTCAAGATCTATTCCCACACCATAAGCTTTTTCACAATTAATCGGTAGGTGAATAATGAACGACAAATCCCAAGTCGGGGTCGAGGTCATATCTGACCAATTCAGCCGTCTTCAAGAGTATCAGAAAAAAGAGACTCGTCGCACTTTTCTCGGTCAGTCAGTCAGAGGGATTGGCTCTTTAGCCTTAGCTTCGCTCCTAAATCCGGGGCTGAGCGAAGCCTCCATCGGTTCAACTCAACTTCCAAAATGGAAAGGCGTTACTAATCCAACGCATTTTCTGCCTAAGGCTAAACGGGTGATCCACCTCTGCATGGCAGGGGGACCATCTCATCTGGAGACTTTAGACTATAAACCAAAGTTAGCAGAGATGGATGGGCAGCCAATGCCGAAATCTTTTACTAAAGGGCAACCAATTGCACAACTCCAGAACAACAAGGAATTGAAATGCCTCGGCCCCCAGCATCCATTCGCTCGATACGGCCAATCGGGACAGATGATCAGTACCGCTTTCCCGCATATCGGCGGAATTGCCGATGATATCTGCATCATCAATTCCCTGCAAACTGAGCAGATTAATCACGATCCCGCTCACACCTTTTTCAACACGGGTACCGGCATCTCTGGACGTCCCAGTATGGGATCTTGGTTGTTATACGGCTTAGGTAGCGAATCTAGTAATTTACCCGGTTACGTGGTGCTGACCTCATCTGGTGGTGGACAAGATCAGCCCATTGCTACCCGACAGTGGCACAGCGGTTTTCTGCCCGGGCAATTTCAGGGGGTTCAATTCCATTCGGCCGGTGATCCGATCCACTATGTCTCTAATCCACCAGGGGTCAGCATGGATCAGCAACGGGATGTGGTCGATGCGATTACGAAACTGAATACCATTCATAACCAAACTGTAGAGGATCCGGAAATTGCGACCCGGATTAGCCAATACGAACTGGCGTTTCGAATGCAGACCAGTGTGCCAGAATTGATGAATGTTTCTGACGAACCCGCACATATCCGCGACCTTTACGGTGCAGAGCCAGGAGACGGTTCTTTCGCTTCCAATTGCCTACTTGCAAGGAGACTCGTCGAACGAGGAGTTCGTTTTGTCCAACTTTATCACCGTGGGTGGGATCATCACGGCAACGTTAAGGGTGGCATCGAAATCACATCGAGATTAGTCGATCGTGCATCTGCAGCGCTTATTACTGATCTCAAGCAACGAGGAATGCTGGACGATACCCTGGTAATCTGGGGTGGTGAGTTTGGCCGAACACCAATGGCACAAGGCACAGGACGTGATCACCACATTCGTGGTTTCTCCATGTGGATAGCGGGAGGTGGTGTCAAAGGTGGCATTACCTACGGTACAACTGACGAACTTGGTTATTATGCAGTCGAAGATATTGTTCATGTTCACGATTTCCACGCCACGATGTTACACCTGCTTGGAATTGATCATAAAAAACTGATCTATCGTTTTCAAGGTCGAGACTTTCGCTTAACAGACGTTCACGGAAACGTGGTCAATTCCATTCTCGTCTAAAATCCGTTTCCCACAAACCTGTGTCAACTGAGAGTTGAACTGTGCGTCAACTACTGATCTACACTTTAGGATTGGTTATTTGCACAGTGGTTGCGATACTTCTGACCTTCGACCGGATGGAGCGGAACCATCAAGAAACACCTGTTAAGAAGTTTCTTGCCTCTCGCCAGCAGGACAAGTTAGCCTCAAAATCAAGCTCAGAACCTAACCCCGTACCAACTCGGAAGATTATTGACTTTAATCGTAGTTTTGGCACAGCTTTTGAGGGGATTCGAGTCAATACTGCCGATAGTGATGCAACCCGATTCGTCGAAGTCCATCTCCAACTTATCCTTCTCAGAAACAGCCGAAACGCGTTTTTGGTTGATGAAGCTCCAACTGATAACCAAAAGCGACTTCGGGAGATCTTCTGGGCAGCAGCTTGGGATAAGGCCATAGAAATTATCGGTGAAAAAACCGCTTTTGAGTTACAACAGGAAGCGATTAAACTGGAACTGAAAGAATCCCTAAAAGAAGAACTTAATCGGTTACTGAGTGACAGTGAATCGGTTCAAGACGTAATTTATAAAGACTTTAAACTGCAATAACTTCTACTTAAGATTGCAGATCGTCGAGATTAAGATCCAATCCTAGCTTTCCCCAAATCGCGCTCCGACCGAGGTGGTCGAGATCAAGCGACAGGAAACCGAACCGGTCCAACTCCGAAAAGCCAGTGAACACAACACAAGGAGATAAAAGTTAAAAATTAACTCCGCAAGTCACAAATGGATAAGCCACTATGACCGCTACGGCATTCTATTATAAGGGGCAATACGGATAAGAAACAGTATATAGGCACTGTTCCTGCCCCGATACGCGGACAACTATTTGAAGTTGGAGAACATAATACGTCGTGAACACTTGCAGAACAGCTATTAGTCGGTTATGGGCGAATGGCGCATGGTCACGCGAAGGCGTACCAAGAAGCGGGCATTCCTCTGGTGGCTGTAGCCGATATTTCTGAAGAGGCTCTGACGCGCTTTCGTGATCAGTTCGGCCAGCAGCAAATGTATACCGATTACAGGCAGATGCTAGATGAGGTTTACCCGGACATTATCTCAGTCGTAACCCATGACCAGCTGCATTTCCCAATGGTGGGTTGATGAAGCTGAGCGCGGCGTGAAAGGCATCGTCTGCGAAAAACCGATGGCGATGCCCCTTGAAGTAGCTGATCGCATGTTAACGGCTTGTCGTCTATCCGGCACCCAGCTGACCATCGGTCATCAACGCTGCTGCTACACGCCGCAGTATGACTCCGACGGGAACTCCTCTCATCGGGCGCGGTTGGCCACTGTACGTTCAGCAGAATCCTATCTTTTGCCGAGTTGCATTCACACTGATAGCACACATACAATTCACATGCTACTGTCGCTATTGATCAATCCACGGGTGTCGCATCTGCTGGCGCAAGTCGACGGGCATTCCGGTCACGTTTACTATGGTCATGTGTGGAGGCTTCAGGTGTTGCGTTCATCGCCTTTGAACAAGGTATTCATGCCCACCTCAACTGGGGTTAGCTTCCCTTCAACCGAGAACATCGTTGCATCCATCACCGGATTTTCGTTGTCACGGTCTTATCATTCATGGCGAGACAGGAAAGATTAAGCTAAATGGCGATGGCTCAGTCGGCGACAGACCAATTTTTCGAATCGTGCGGGGAACTGAGATTGAAGCTGTCAACCTCCAACCCTTCGATTAGACAGCAATAGAGAGTCTAGTAAGTTCTATCGAGACCAGTGCCCGTATCCGCTTAGTGGACAGAATGGCCGTGACGTGCTGGAAGTAATCATGGGAATCTACGAGTCCGCACGATGCAGACGTAATATCCAATTTCCCCTTGAAGTGAAAGAGAATCCATTTCTGGCGATATATGAGGCGGGAGATTTTCCGCCTTGATGAAATCATCGGCGCACACGGTACCTAGGTTCAATCAGATTGGTAACATCAATTATCGGGATCTGATTCAGCAGGGACACATTATTGTAACCGATGCGAGTGGAACCTGAGAAGTCGGTTTCTGGGCCCCACTAACAGCCTGAATATGACCGATGGCTCCTGTGGGGATACCGATGAACGATTCTACACAAGATGCTGATTTGTTCCCGTGTGAGGGGACGAACGATTATCCCTGCCGTATCCAGGTGGTGGAAGTTCAAGCCTCTGTTGGCTGTTCTGGCATCAGGTATGTCCTCGTGATATCATTGGCTGTGACGGTGATCGCGTAGTAGTTGTGCCGCTTGAACTGGCCGAAGGGATAGCTGTCCATGCCCGGACAGTGCCGCTTGCGGACGTTCGAGGCATGCGTAAGCTTTATGAAGGCTTAGGTATGACACTCGACGAAACGGTTGACTATGAAACGGTAGAGACCTACAATCGCCAGTTTGAATCGTCATTTTCGGGAAACTTGTTAGCAACGTGACACCTTCTTTCGTTTTCCTCAAAACTCAAACGTTCATGAGAGTTTAGATAGGAGATGCCCAATCGTTTTTTCCAGCATTGGAGCCGTCCCAACGCCACCGATCGACGACAGTGCCGCCCACGTTTCGTAACCTCCCTGGTTGGTCAATGCTTCATCGGTGCATATATAACCGATGTAGCCATTCGCTAGACTTACCACAAAATTCGGTTCACCTTTAGCAATCGTTTTGATCGACTTTCCGACCTCGACAAAGACCTCGCCCGGCAACGCACTAATCATCGCCTCGCCGACCCTTAAGAGTTGCACCTTGGCCGAAAGTTGGTCCGGTAGCTTTGCTAGCCGTCGACATTCATGCGCATAAACATCGACAAGGTTTTTCGGAATCGGCTGACCGACCACCCAACTGAACGGACCATTGTCGTAGTTAAAGTTTGGCGAAGCTTCCAATATTTCCGTGGCCGTTGTCAGATCTTTTACCGTGACCCCTTTTCTCGGTACCGTCATCGTCTCGATTGCCGACGTCAGTTCGATCTCCGATCTCAACGTCATAAGCTGCATTTCGGTAATGAAATGCCCCGCCAGCACGTTGGCCATTCGAATTGCTTGTCGATGTCCACGATCCTGCCACTTCGTCTGACCGCTGAAATCAATATTGTTGATCTGCCCCGAGGCGGCGTTCCAGATCATTGCCACGCATGTTTCGCCGATGTAACGCTTCATCAAGCGTGAGAAATGACCGAAATAATCTGCCGAAATTGTACTACCATTGTCTGTCCCGACATAGTGAAGCGAGAAATTCGCTACGGCAGAGATCGGGGTTCCATCGTCAGCCTCGACGTAGATCATCGATAATTCCGGATCAATTTCACCGACCGGTCGAGCGAGATCTGGATTTTCAACACCTGGGTTCATCACGACATTCCCATTTTTCAGAGACCATCGTCGATAAAAAGAGATACGATCTTCAATCGCAACCGCAAAACCAATTCTCGCCGGTCGCAAACGCCGAAGTGCCAATTCGACCGAATCAGCAATCTTAAAACTCACCCAATCGGTGTAGTTATGGTCTTCGTCGACACAGAGCAGATCTGAAGTCGCAACGCCGGTGTGTGTATGTGTAGCGTTGATCATCACGTTTTCGGGTGGGATCTCACAACGCTCGGAAATTCTTCTTTTTGCACGATCTGAAATTTTTTCGGAAACCACAATCAGATCACAGGTAGCGAATGCGAGCGTAGTTATACCGTTTTGTAAAATCAACGACCTGGCTAACAGTTCGTCGTCAATACCGGTTGCGTACCGCGGACGAAAACCTCCGGGGATCGCTGTCCCCAGTGGTGGAGTGATGTTGGCTGTTGCACTTCCAGCGGAAAGTTTCAGACTCATTTCGATCCTCACTAGATCTATTCTGTAAGTTAAAAAAGCGCGATAACCGAGCAAAATAATAGGGTATCTTAATTTAAACGGACGGCGTTGTAAAGGCAGGAATACGAAGTTCAAAAAAATATGCCAGTAAAGTTAGTAGCTAGCGATAATAGACGGTGCAAAAGCGCGAATTGTGTGTACTTTTGCCCATTCACCAAGAGGGGCAGTATCGGCGTTTTCTTCTCTGAGATATTAGAACGTACAGCTCCAATAGGTTGTGACTTACCGGCTAAGTTGGACACGATAAATTGTAGTTTGTTTCATTTAGAACCTATTATATAGCTTCGTTCTCGGTTGACTTTGTCAAGAGCGCGATCAAATAAGCAATGATCGTATTTTAGGCGCGTTGCTCAAGCTGATATATAGCATCTATGCCTATCCAAGCAAATCCGCCTTTTTTCAGTGCGTCATTATCGCCGTCAATAACCATAAGATAAACTCACGCTCGGTCAAGTCCGAAACATCCCAAAACCTAGTAGCAAACGCATCCTGATTTGGCGGCGAGGCTG
>Ga0310345_10003798_pt1 | contig 14134 bp, 18 predicted proteins | sample HC15DNA20500_MG_FD_204667 | JGI IMG/M metagenome (GOLD analysis project Ga0310345, IMG submission 204667) | Marine microbial communities from station ALOHA, North Pacific Subtropical Gyre - HC15-DNA-20-500_MG | ecosystem: Environmental > Aquatic > Marine > Oceanic | place: Pacific Ocean: North... | reverse complement strand
ACTATCTCGGAGATTAGTGAAGTTTCGGCAGCAATTGCAAGCGCTGTTGAGCAGCAGGGAGCTGCTACACTCGAGATCACTCGCAACGTCCAAGAAGCCGCTGGGGGTACTTCTGAAGTTACTAGTAGTATTATTAGCGTGAATGAAGCTGCGGTTTCGACTGGTGGGGCAGCTGAACAAGTGCTAGATGCTTCAGGCAGCTTATTACATGAGACAGACAAATTACGTGAGAAAGTGCAAGAATTCCTGAGTTCTGTTCGAGCGGTCTAGCTGTCAAACATCCTTTCGAAGTGTCAGGGTTGAAAAAATGTTTGTCTTTTTAGTGTCAGCTACTTCTGTGTGATATTTCTCTGATTCTTGGCTTCAATATCATCCGTTGACGCCGATGTGTGAGCTGATCCATGTGCGTGTTTTACAAAGACAATCATTGCGCCGCTTTAGCCTAGTCCCCTGGGTAAACCCGGACTGCAATTGAAGTTAGGTTTCCTACATTGCAGCTTGATCCTTTCAAGCCTGCCAGGGGTTTGAATAGAACGGCCATGTAGTTGGCATCCTGACGTACTAGGTCGCCTCCCCCCCCTTTGTTAATGCAAGGGCATGACCTAACGGCGTTCGCGAAGCTCAGATCGAGTATGGTCGTGATCCGCGGTTGCCGTTGAAGGATACCTGAATCGCGCTGTGCATGCTGTTGGGCATTCAGGCTGCCTGTGTCGCACCATTTATCTGCATTGGTAGAGTGCAACTTGTTCCCAATTATAACACCTATTTATGTGCATCAGACAAAATAACAGAGCGTCGAAAAGTTTCTGGAGCACTGTACGGCTATGGTGTGCGAAAAAAGTATGTGCCTGTGTGCCATACCTTCTTTTTTTGACTCGTCGAAAATTGTCAGATTTTCTGACAATTCCGCAGATTTTTGTCAGCTTTTGTGACAATCGATGACAACTTATCTGGCAATCCGAAATGCCAAGTGCTTGATTTCGCGAGATGTCTAATGTCACCTTTTGTGGCACGTGACAACCAGCATCCCGTCAATCAGTACGGCCGCATGATCTGCCATGTCTCCCGCGCGGGTCAGGGAGACAATTTCACCGCCAAAGACACTCGTTATCGCCTCGGCCATAACGACGCATCCGCCATCGAACGCACCACATTCGATCGTCTCAACCAGATCAGTATAGAGCTGATCATGCACGCGCCGGATACGATTGGCCCATTCATCAGCACTACAAAGGCGTACCAGAGGCGCAAATTCGGTTCTCTCATCCATTGCGGCCGCCTTATATGGTCCGGATCTCGATGTCGTCGGCAATAGTTCTTGCTTCTCGGTCGTCCGATTCATCATCAGCCCAGTCAGAAGCAAGTTCCTCGGTCAAATCGTCCCATGAACCTTTCCAGAAGATGGATACCCACCCGCCCGTAAATTCGGGGTGTCGATATTCAAGATTCGGAGGCATTTTGGGTGATGCTGCAGTGTTCATTTCTTTGACTTCTCGATAATGATGGGATCACATTGACGCGCCATTCCGTTCAGAAGTGTCGATCTGATCCGTCAATGCGCTCCCCGCATTTCGCCTGGAAGGTATCTTCCCATTCCACACTATTGTATTCAGCGTCCCCGGCATCCATTGCCTTTCGCATCGATCCGGTTTTGGCCATCAGGAAACGCCCATTGGTATGAACCAGCAATTCAACGTCGGCCGGCATTCGGTTGACGACAGCTCTTAGTTCAGTGAACCATCTATCTGCTTTACTCATGATCCGTACCCTCATTGGTCTTCAAGGGGGTGAGAGCCTTTTCCCATCACCCAACTCAAGGCGGCCTGAACGCCCTCTTCGTAGTTTAGAGCAGGAAAGTTAGTACCCTCATCTAGTTCAACGGCACATTGGACAATCACGCTCTCTATTTCCTGGGTATCGGGCTTAGCTGGCATCAAATGCTCCTGCTTTTTTTTACGTCTGCACGCTTCTCAAAAAATCGGGCAAGTTTTATGAAACCAACACTGAATGCAAAGGGCCCGAGAAAAATCACGATCATCCCTGCAAGGACCTCAAATCCGATCGCCCAAGCAGATAGCCAGCGTTTGACGCCCACCCACAGGAAGAGAGTATCGACAATACCGATGTGAGCGCACAAGTAGCCAAAATCGCGTCCTTCAAGCCGCAACGCTTGGATGAATTTACTGTCCCCGGATGTGGATGATGGTTTGAGTTCTGACATTGACTGCTTCTCTCATTGGGATAGCTACTCTTCTTCAAAGATAGTCGACATTTTTGATACCCAAATTGTAGATACCAGAATGACAGGCTCACCCTTATCCCGCCGATATACCTGTCAGAAGCTGAACCAAGATTTACAGGTTGGTGAAGAACGTTTCCATTACCCTCGGCCAATCCAACGTTACGCTCTTTGCGACAGTTATTTGGCCATACCGCCTTCGGGTAGTTCTGGCGCAAACTCCACATCCACAGCGTCATTACGCGCACGAATTGCACGTGCAAATGCCCCAATGGTTTCAGTTTCGATTTTTGACGCAAACATTCCCGGCCGACGCCATTTAATGCGCGCAAGCTTCTTGCCGTTTGCAGGCACAATAGTCACAACATATCGATCCAGATCATTTAGATCAGTGTAAACCTTACCCGCCTGAATTGTGCCGGGATCCATAATTGTTGCCCTCAATTTATTGCTGTGCAAAGTCAAGCTTCCTGGTTGCCCATCCGCCATGGTTTGACCTGTAACATTGGCCATTTTCTATGCATCCTCATACTCTTTGACGCCACACGAGTTATTGCAGTTGGGGCAACGATCATCGCAAAGGCAACTTGAGACGTCTTCCCATTTTGCGCCGCATTGGCACTCATATTTTTTGAGAAACTGGAGGCTGGCAACTTCCGTCTCTCTGTCGTCGCCAAATTGAATAGATTGAGCCGCCATTTGCACAGTTCCCTTCACGGTATGCATCTTTAATTGCAGAGTATCAGAACTTGTTGTATAGTTTCAATACATAAAATGACAACAAGTTTTGAAACCTCGCAAATATGATCATAGGATATCTTCGGGCGCGAAAATCAGGGCCTTCACTCGATCAGCAACGCCAAATGTTGCAGGAGGCCGGCTTCAAGTTTGGGTCCAGTGATGAATTATTATTCATAGATGAGCCAAATGTGGAAACCCGGCTTCTGGCTCCAAGGCACTTGGTTGAGAGAGAGGCAATGCTAACCAAGGTCAAAAATGGTGACACGATCATTGTGCCGGATTATGCGACGCTGGCGCTATCCGAAACGGATTGGCTTTCCGTCCTTGGATTCATCTCTGGACGCGGGGCGTCGCTGACAATCGCCGAACCTGAACGACATTATGAGTGGCCGGATGTTGTTATGCCCGCGATCAAGGAGATTTCAAACTCAGCGATTGCCGTTGGTGCAGCCCTTCGTGCAGAGCAAACGGCATCCGCACGAAAGGCGCGCGATATGACTGGGCGCCGAGGGGGCAGGCCGACAGCTGCCGAAACCTATGGCGAAAGGTGGGATCAGGCAGTTGCCCTATGGAAAGACCCAAATGGAGGCACCGGCAGGGAAATCTCGGAAGCGACCGGTGTACCCTTGGGAACGCTCAAACGAGAATTGAAATCAATGGCCAAGGCTAGGGCCACATCAACCAGTGGAAGTAAATGAGCTCGAATGGCCCCTCCTATCCCGATTTACCTGACAGCTTGAAATTTCCGCTCTCAATCGGAATGCTCCTACTGGCTTGGATGAACGACGAACTTCCTCTTGGGGTCGAAATCACCGGACCTAATTTTGCCAAGGATGAGAAGGCTGCTTTCATCTATCTGATTACCACTCGGCCAGAAAAGGGCGGGACGTGGGGCAGATATATTATGGCCGTCGATAGTGTCGATCAGGATGCACTGCTCGATCTGTTTTCGAAACTATCAAGTACTGTTATGCGGGCAGAAACGAGAGAGGGATACACCCAGTTCAATTTGCTTTCTAGATATCGCCTTGACGATGACGATCTGCAATTCAGCTTGGGAGATCCTCTTATCTCGGAGTTGAACGGCAGTCCCGATATCGTTGAAGCTCTGCATGCCGGCGCAGCCGAAGTTTTAGCCCGCGTCTGATCTAAACAGTTTGGTATTCCCCGACATTCGATCATCGGATCAAAATCGCAATCGATAAACGAGCCTGCTGGCTTCCTCGACAACATGCCTGTGATGGATATCTAAAACGGGATAATGGTGGATTTGATGGGTAAAACGACTGAAAGCACTAAACTATTAATTGCTGAAATGCGTGAGCGAGGATGCAGCTATGGCATGATTTCACGCAAGACTGGCTTGTCCGTTGGTACAATAGAATACTGGTGCTTGGAACTTGGCGCTGAGAGCCCGCGAAATTCCAGCAAACCGCTTCGTCAGACTGCCCAAGGTCCATCGGTGGTAAAGAGGCTTGGGCATACAGTTAGGCAATTTTCCGCATCAGAAGATGAGCAGTTGCTGTCATGGCGACAGCAGAACGTATCGCTTGCGGAATGCGCTAGACGCTTAGAGCGACGTCACAATTCGGTGCGTGGCAGATTAATGACCCTCGCACGACATCAAGACCGCAGTGGCGAATGAGCGGAGATTGAAATGGCAAGAAAATCCTATGTACTCACATATGACCGGCCTGGATATGATCTGATTGCAACGCAGAACTCATATTCATATCGTCTGCGCGCTCCGCTGATGATCAAAGAAGATCGCCTCGTTCTCGCCGATGGTTCCGTAATGGCTCCGGGCGACAAATTTGCAGCGATCGGGGGTGATAACACTTCAGCAGCCTTCTCTTCAATTGTTCTTAAGGAAGGGTATCTGACCTTTATAGGCCTCTTGCGGGATTCTCTGGATGGAGAGGAGCATTGCCTCTTTTCATACAGCTCTTTTCCCGATCTCCTATTGTATTTCGGCGGTCTCGTTATCGACAAAGACCCACTAAATCTGTTCTTCAGCACCCCCGGAGTTGCCGGGCGACGCATTGAAACAACAAAGATTGTAAGAGTTCCAATAGACTAAGCTCCAACTGACACCGAGCGCCTTTGACATTCAGCGTTTTTTGGCCTTTATGACTAAGGGTTGTGTGAGGGGCTGACCACCTGCCCCTTCCTTGTCGAGACGGGATGAATGATAAGATCGGTTTAAAGATGGCAGTGACAGCAAATCAGCCAATTAACTTTACAGGTGAGCTCAGACTGCCTGAAACCATCGTACCGGTGACATTTAGTGCATCTGTCGGAGAAGATTCCCGCATTGAAATCAATGTGTTACCCATTGCCTCTTCCTACTGGCGCGCGATATACGATGTTTCTGGTGAACCTGGTTCATATGTCAAGAATCTTGAGCTCAAAGGAACGGGCTCAAATGGGGTACAATTCTATTCAAACTCTACAATAATAAGTGGCTGTACCCATAAAAACGAAAGGGTTCACATTTCGGTAAAGGCTCGGGTGGCAAAGCTGACGAAACCTGCCGTCGCAAGTGAACCCGGAATTGTGATGAAGCAATACCTTCGAGGTTTTCAATCGTACATTAATCCCAGAGTGCCGATGTCTCTGGGGGAAGTTGAGGTTGTCGGTAATCATAGAGGTCCAAAGGACGCAGATAAGGTCTCGGGCTTCATTTTCCTTCAAGCAACCGAAATCAGTCACCCAGATGATTGGCTCTGTCAAGCCGAAGACTTCTCTACATACATGCGTGAGGGGTTGGGATTTGTGAACGGCGGCCGTTTACAGGTGCCGCTCAGTGTCATCCAATTTGCTGATCGACAGGAACTTACCTATTACAGCGGACAAGGCTTTGCCAGCAGCCTTCCCCCTGTTACCCACTTAGATCTTGGTCCCTTTATTGAAGCCCTTGTTTCAAGATACGACAAGCCCGAACCATTTCCCGAAAGGTTGTGGACTGCAATCGGATGGCTAAACAAGGACGATCCCTTCAATGAAAGCCGTTTCCTCATGGCGATGACAGCATTGGAAACCGTCGTTGAGCATCTGTCTCCAGAGAAACAGACTACAATTATTCCAAAGACTGAATTTGCAAAAGTTCGATCAGTTCTGGATGAGGCACTTGCAAATCTCAATGTGGATGAAACAGCGCTCGAAATATTTAAAAGAAAAATCAGTGGGATAAATGCATGGACGTTGAGGCAAAAACTCGTAAGTCTACGGGATAAATATTCCCTGCCTGCAAGTGAATTCACCGATGCCCGTTTTGGCCAAATTATCACCGCGCGTAACGAAATCGTTCACAGGGGGATTAGTTCTCATGGTCGGGATTTATGGCCTAACGAAATTTTCATTAGAGAATTTTTGACCCAGATTGCCTTTAAGGAAATTGGATACAGCGGTCACTTCGAAAGTTATTTGAACGGCTATCGCTTTGTACATCCCCTTGAACCTGCAGAAACTGACGAAGGTGCCGCTGCTTCCCCGGATGATGTTGCAGGATCGCAAATGGAGTGAATGGCGTTTGGTTCTGATCATTCCATGAGATGATCCGGAACCGAAACTTCAGCGCCAAAGTGATCGAGCACAATCAACCATTTTGCATCTTTCAAGGAACGCGGCCGATCCGCTACAATATTTGAACTCGCGAAATGGGCTCAATCGGAAGTCAATCGATTGAACACATTCCTAAGATCGAGACTATCGCGTTTGGCCAAGAAGACATTGACGCCGTCATATGGGTCATCTTTATTGCCGAAGATCAAGTCAAGGCAGATGCCCTCACGATATGGTTCACCACGGTTAGATAAGGCGATGCGCAAATACCCTCCTTCATCACCGGGAACGGTCACCCCAAAGCGGCCATCAGTTTCATTGTCTGAAGGAAGAGTTTGGCTTAAGGACTTTTGAATCCGGTGAATGTCATCATGACTTAAAGATACCCATTTGCTTGACTGACCGTCTCCTCGAACTTCGAGAAAAGCGCTAGTTGGTTTTTGCGCGGAGAAGTCACACAACACTTGCACTGAGCCTTCATCCTCACCTTTAAAAATGAAGCTCTTTCTTCCGGTCTCGATTTTCATTGTGATCTATGGCTCCGAATGCATTTTGATACGCTGGTCAACTTATTCCGGGGCTTTATGGGGTCCATTTTCCATCCACCAGTCCTCCGCGGCCATAAGGAAAGGTGCCCATTTAATGTATTTTTCCCGGCTCCTCGGATCTTGGAAGAACTGCTTGAAATCGCCCGGCCGATAGGCGGAGATATTGAATAGCTCCGTCGCAGGCACGGAAATGCTGCAGGGGATCAATTTGCGATAATCTGTTCTGCTGTTTCGGTTCCAGCTGAACTGTGCCTTTTTGCTTCGCGGCTTCCACTCTTCCACGCGTGCAATCTTGTCCGGGCCCGGATTGTCATAGGGTCTGAAGAACCTGAACTCGCGATAACGTTCTCCCTCTGAAAGTCGGAAATCAAGGTTGCGACGCCTCATTTCTTTTTCCGCTTCCTTCTTCAGCCAGAACTGTTCCTGACCAATAACAACCGATCCCACTCCAATCTCGGCATTACATTTGGCAATGTAGCTTTTGAAATCAGGCTCATCACCAAATGTCAGCACGTGGTTGGCGTCATAGACCAATTCAATTGCGTTCGCGAAACTCTCCGGCTTCCAGCTGTGCACAGGCAAATGTGGATGCAGCGCCTCTGATCGATCAAAAAGCCCCTGGATCACAGTCGCAATGCGATTGTAGTGAGTGATCTCCCGGCTTCTTGCCGCAACGGCTTCATCATAATAGATGTTGGTGTGGTCAACCGGCGTCCATTCTTTCGCATTAAAGGCCATATCTCGATAGGGATTTTGCAAGTTCCATTGATGCTTGGTGCCCCCTGGATTGCTCAGTTTCCATTCATCGTATGGATTATCTCTGATCCAAGCCTCGTAGATGGCGTGTTGCTCAACTCGGTGCTCAAATTCTCGAACCGGCATGAATTTGTCGACACGATCGCCAAACATCTTAACCATCATGGGTTCCAGAGGGTTGACAGCGTCACGGTCTGGAAAAATCATGTGCCCGAAATCAATTTCTGTCGAAACGCGCCACACCTGATCACCATTCCGAATATAGAGATACGTGAATTTATCGGCCATTTTCAGGGAAAGGTTATTGAAAAGGTCCCCGATTGAGCCATCCCATTCTCTCTCCGCGTCGTGTCGACGGACACGCATGGCCACAACGGTTCTCGGGAACGGGAGGATGCGATCACGGTTTTCCGGTTCGGAGATCCACGCATCGAATTCATGGATTTCTTCGAAAGTCATTCCGCCAGCCTGATAATTCGCCAGGCACTCTTCATCCATATAGCAACGTCTTTGCATTACGTGCAGCTTATCGTTGATCGTGGCGGGTTCCCCGTCACAGCATTTGACCGCGTCCTCGGCAAAGCCGGCATACAATCCGATGTTAAAGACGCGGTCTTCAATCTGAGTGACGAAGCTTTTCATTTCGCCGATTTGCGACTGCATCGAGAGGGATGAGGCACCAAGCCATCCCGCGAGCTCCAGATTCACCTTTTTGATCTCTTTGAACAAAGTCGGAATGGTGGTGTCTTTGCTCTCAATCAAGGCGTTCTTGTAGCTCTGCAAGTCGCTTTGTGCTGACATAGTGGACAGGGCCAGATCCGTTCCTGCCGCCTCTCTGGTGGCGACTGACAGCATCCCCCGCGGGTTAAGACCAAGCCTGCTCGAAAGACTGTTCAGTTCTTCGATCAATTTCATTGATTTTTGAGTGAAGTGATCAACTTTCTCAGCGATATATGCCTTGGCTTCCGCGTCAGAGATCAGCACAAGCTTTGACCAAACATCATCGAAATGAATTCGTGTGGAATTCCAACCCCACTCAAATTTTGGGGCTTCCACCTTTACAAAATTTGACCCGATATGCACGACGCACCCGAACCACTGATGCGGCTCTTCGTCATAGGTTTGCGTCTCACTAACCCAATTGCGTTTGATACCGTTTACCAATACCCATTGGCCTAGATGAATGGGTGCCTCAGCTTCATTTCTTTCCAGACTTTCTTGATGCGGGCTGGGTGAAGCATCAAGCGTTAGACCCGGACTGTTTTCGATCGTCGCTGGGGATTTGGGAGACATTCTGCAAGCTCCTGACGGGAAGTGGTCGATTTGTTTTGGGCGGGTTTACGGCTACTGGCGGAGTAACTGCCAACGCTGAAGGCATTCTTCCGCTTCCGCTGCGCTTCGCGCGACAGCGTATGGGACGCCTATCATTTCGCACCATGCTTGAAAGTCGCTTTGATTGGCCGTCTGCTTGCCTGTTTTGGATTTCATTTCAATGCAAAATGAACCGCTTTCAGCAAGGAATACATAATCTGCGGCGCCAGCCACCATTCCCATCGCCTTGCCAATGGCATATCTGATCTTGGCGAGATTGCTTTGCTTCTTATCGCTTGCGCCTGCCAGTTCATTTGGTATGTGTGTCCAGACCGCTCTAAGCTCTCCTGTAATGCTCAGTTGGCGCAGTCTATTGGCAAATGCGACACATTCCCTTTCTTCCGGTCCCAGTCGCAGTTTTCCGGTGCCTGTGCGCTCCGTCAGCAAACGGATGAGTGTGGCGGTTCTATTTGCACCAATCATTTATTGCGCAGCCTTTCGGGCAATAACATTTTTAAGATTGGTCATGTCGATGAAGTCATCGGCCTGCTTCCGAAGTTCGTCGGAAACATGCGGATCTTTGGCCTGCGTCGATACAATGGACACCCGCAGCCCGTAGATCATTTGCAGATCGTGAACCAGCCGGGTGAAATCACTGTCGCCGCTGAACAGAATTACCCGATCGATGTGGCTCGCGATTAGAACCGCATCCAAGGCAAGTTCAATGCTCGGTTTTCCCCGTTGCTGGGGTTTTAGCTGCTTTGTAACCAGCGTGTACCCATTGAAAGACAATAAATCCATCAACGGTCGGAGCGGATTATTGGGCTGATCCGATCTGGGATTTTCGGGTTGGATTGCCGTGTAATAGAACATGCGACGCAGGTCGCAGCTGTCCTTGAGCACTTTGCGCAACTTGACGAAGTCGATGTCATACCCAAGGCTTTTGGCACTTTGGTGTGTGTTAGTGCCATCAATGAAAACGGCAACCCGTTCAGTCTTACTTACATCAAATACCGACATCCCTGCTCCTTGAGAGAGGTGAATTACAACGATCTATATAACACTGTGTTATATATTGCATAGTGTTATATTTAATGCGAGCGAGCGTCAAGCCCCTGAATGTTGATTTCAACAATCATGTTGTTCTGAGTGCATTTTTGGGACAGCTCTGGAGGGGTTCTGTTTAATAACGCGATGACGCGGCCAGCCATTGTGGCATGCGCTATTTGTCGCTGGATTTCTCGGATCAATTTGGAGGTGCTGGCCGAAAGGAAAATGGTTACCCAGGTCGACAATGCGGAGATCGTTGACGATATTCTGTGCTGGCAGATTGCCACCATTAGAAGGGGCGGCTTTATGTTTGATTGATTGTTGCGGCTGGCCCTCGTCCTCAGACGAGCGCTGCTGGTCGCGATAGAGTGCACTTGCACTTATATCGTTAAAGTTGCGACACAAACTGTCCGCAATTTCTTTGTTTGGTGCCGACAGGCTGAAAGATAGCATAAGCACACCCTTCTCTCACAATCTCCTGTGAAGAAAGGTAGCGCCTTTTTCTGTTACCTATTTTTTGTCTTTGGAATATCGGGCACGCAGGGTTGAGTTCAGTGTCTCAATTCTTTCTTCGCCATCAGGTAGAGTGTTCAACCAGTCTTCCAGTACCTTGCGGAAGGCGTCAGCCGGCATTGTTTCGTGCAGAGACTTGATCAAAGTTACCAACTGGAACATCGGCCCCTTTGCCATCTTCAGAGACCGACTAATCGTGCCCTGCTGTCCGGTCGCTCCCAAAATTATTGCCAGCTCGGACTGAAGCAATTTTTTGGTTAGATTGAATTCAATTTTACCGCTCAACACGATCTCCGAATGGCTGCGATTTCGATGCAACGGCATTTTACCATCGGCCGATGCAAAATTGCATGACTTTGTTTTCCCAACATAATCATAGCGTGTTGTTGCTTGGGCAACCGAAATCAGCCTTCCTGCAATTACATTTCAAATGAGGCAGCGTCGACCTTTGCTTGTGCTTTTTCGAGCTTGACCCGCGCCTGGTTTTTCTTGAAATCCTCAAGCGAAGCCATTCTTGTGGGCATTGGAACGTTTCGATGCAGTCTTGTTTGCTCTGAAATCACCGTCGTTGCTTTGTCCAATCTACCCGAGATTACATCCCGTGCAGAGCCGATTGCCATATTGACACGATCTCTAATGGACGGGCTATCCTTCTCTCCCAGCCAGCTGAGCATAGCCTGGGTATAGTGCGGCATTCCCTCAACAATAGCCCGAACCTCTCGTTGGTCTATGTGCCTTTTAATCGAGAGGGCCATTTCGCAAACCCTGGCATTTCTTTTCGCAACGTCGTGACCAGATCCGCGAACAAGTTCGTTGCGTGCCATGTCAACGTCAAGTAGAGCGACCTCGCGCTCGATGTGCTGCAGAGAATATTGCAGGGCGGCGGCCGCCCGCGCATTTACCTGTTCGGCATGAGCGTGTTCGATGAGGAAGCGATTGGAAGTGCATAAATCGGTGATCAATTGGGGGATGCGCTCTTGCAATATCCTCTGCTGCAGCGGATCTGTCGAGCTGCTTCCATAACCAAAGGAAAGAAGGACGCTTTGGTTGCCCTCTCCCGATTGACCCGAGTGGTCTTGGTCGGTGTTGTCTCTCACCATTTTGGCATCGGGAAGATCAATGTTGGCTGCCGCGGCAAAATCCTCGTCTATCCTGACAAAGGTTGCATGACTATGAATTTCAATTGCCAGCAGGGCGCGTCCGGTCATCCGATCGGAAATTAATGCATCCCATGCCTCGCCTTTTGTGATGCTGCTGTAGCACGGCATTGAAAGTGCATCTTCAATCGCCGTTGCAATTTTATCAAGATTCTTGGTTTGGGTTTCCAGCTCCTGAATGCGGGCCGTTTCAGTGTTGGCTTCGACATCCGGCAGCTTTTCAAGTGCTGCGTCTTTGGCGGAAACCTTCGCCCTGATGGCAAAGAGTTTAGCGCCAAAAAATGAACGAAAGCGGTTTGTTGATTCTTCGCCGTGGCCTTTGATGTGAACGACCCACTCGGACCGGTCAGAAGCGGTCGCCCGTAAACCTTCGAACATAATGCTTTCTGGAACATCATTCAGATCAATTGCAGTTGCTTCGTTCAATTCCTGACGAAATTCTTCGACCGCTAAATTGTGATCCAGCTTTTGAATTTCGATGGATATCAATTTCCCCGCTTCTGCGTCCGGATCACGAGTGAAAAAATTGATGGGTGCTGCCTGTTTGGCCGTAAAGGATTCAATCTGATCCGGATAGATGGTCCGAAGATTGATTCCATCGATCTCAGTCGTCACGAAACCGAGATGATCGCACCGGCTCGCAGGTGGATTCAGATGTAGCGAAGTGGCTTTATCCCGCGTCCTGCTTGGTGGCAGTACGAAAGATGGCGGCTGAAGGGAGTTTTCCGAAGGAGGAGCAGCAAGTGCAGTGTCATAGGCAAAATCCGGGGCCTCTCCGAAAAATACTGGCCCAGTCAATGGGTCTGCTGAAGGTGACGCGCTGCTTTCGGTGTCAACCGTTGCATCACGAGTTGCCGCATCTTGTGATCCGTCCAGAAGATAAGCAGCCTCATCATCCGATGTCTTCTTGAGCCGCTTAAATCCAACTGCCATCGGTTGCTCCAATTCTGCATTCGAAAAATTGATCTGCAACCAGATTAAATGAACAAGTCGTTACCCAATATTGTTTCATGACGGTGTGCCGCGCTTATCGAACCAAGTTTGACAAAAGCGACGGAAGTGCTTTCCTGGATTGTTAGGAGTGATATCATTATCGCCGACCCACTGCCGCCATTGCGATTCAAGATAATGCGGATCCCATCCTGGTGCGACCTCCCTCGCATCATCAATTGATCCGATCGGCAAGGCTCCACCCCATGGTGCGTTGTCATCTCCATCGGCTTCAACATCGAGCGGAGGGATAGTTCCTTTGTTGACAAAAATCACCAAGTCTTGGTCTCGATCATATTCAACATGATAGTCAGGCAAATGATCAGTTTTGGTGATTTCTTTGACCTTCTGCCGGAACTGCACGATAGGACTTGCGGAACCGCACTTTTTAAGCAGGTTCTCAAGTTTGATTTTCCATGTTGTCTGACGGCCGCAATGTTTCCGAGCAACCTCATATATTCTGCGCTCCAATGGTTTGCGCAGACGGAAATAATCGCGGTGAAGAGTTAGCACCTCCCTATCGCGAATGGCGTTGAAAACCCAATCTGACAATGTGACTTCGCAGCTGATCATCCGTCCATCTTTTCCGTTAATTCGTTTGATAGAGGAAGATTCAATCAGTCCGAATGTGTCAGTCTGAACTTTGTTGCCGGTTTTGATATTGGTGGTGATTGTGGTTCCGCGAATTCTCTCCAAGGCGTCGGAAAGTGCCTTGTAGTCTTTGCCCCCTGTGCCCCTATTCGTGAACTGCAGTAGATCACGGGTATTGAGGCGAATGCGCTTGGATGCGCGCTCCCCATTTTTCATCTTGGCGATGACCTGAGAGACGCAATAGATGAGGATGTCTTTGTCATAGATGGTTGCCAAGCCCCGAACGCTCGGCGTGACGCGAAGCCATTGACCGTTGTGCTCATATGTCCGCACGGTTCGCTCAGGCTTTTTCGAAAGCGAATAGAACGGATGCTCCATATTGGGCATCAAATCCTTGATAACCGCGTCAGCAACATCGCAGATGAAAAGGTCATACTGAGGGTGGCGCTCAGGTAACAGGGCGTCTAGTGGTGAGACGTCAATAACTTCCGACGTATCGTCAGTATCGTCACTGCCGTCGAAGACGATGACCGCTTGATATCCAGTTTGGTCGCTTTGTTCGTTCAAGCGTCAATCCGCCTGTTCCCGAGTTATAAGATCATCCAGTCTTTCACGATCAGACCAAGAGTCAAGCTTCGGGGGATTAGTTATGTTTTTAAAGGGTTTCGGGGGAT
>Ga0310345_10003797_pt1 | contig 14135 bp, 9 predicted proteins | sample HC15DNA20500_MG_FD_204667 | JGI IMG/M metagenome (GOLD analysis project Ga0310345, IMG submission 204667) | Marine microbial communities from station ALOHA, North Pacific Subtropical Gyre - HC15-DNA-20-500_MG | ecosystem: Environmental > Aquatic > Marine > Oceanic | place: Pacific Ocean: North... | reverse complement strand
TTATCGGTTCCTCATCTTCTCTTTCAATAATATCATAGCAATAAAAACTTGTTTTTGCAAGGCCAAATCTTGCTATCCTAGCAGGTCTTCTATGCCCATTTAAATGTATCCAAACTACCTCATCTTGTAAATATTCACCACCACGTTGTATAAGTATTCCTTCAACAATATTCTGTAATAAGTTGCGAAACAAAAGGACCAAAAATAATATGAGAGCAACCCAGACCCATTCCCCTATAAAAGCTTCGGCAGCTTGTTGAGTTTTTGGGTTAAGTTGAGGTAGTTTAGGTTCCAAAAATAGGCTTTCTCTTTATTGAGGGTCATTAACTCCACGTTTCAGCAAGGGTTCCGTCTACATATAACCTTATCTCTTCTCCTCCACCCCCATTGTATGACTCCAAATAACTATTCCCAGAGCCAATATAAACTTTATCAGTATTAGTAATATTCTTTCCACCCATGTCCAGATCGTCTGTCATGTCTTGAGTGCCATCTCTTAAGAGAAAATCTGTTGCTTCTTTATCGTCAACTCTATCTGCATTCAGATAAGTTACTTTGGAATTTAGAGAAGAATCAAGGGTAAAAGGAACAGTTCCAGCGATGTCACTCTTAAAGTCAAAGTAATTTTTGACCTCTATTTTATCCACTAAGAAGTCTGAAGACATGGATCTTAATTCCGCATTATTAATATACTGAATGTCCTTGAGGTTCATGGTAAGATCGCCTGTCATCATCTGAGTGCCATCTAACAGGAGGAAGTCTTCTGCGTGTTTCCCGTCAACCATATCTGCATTCAAGTGATCTACCATATCACTTAATTGACTATTTAATATAAATGGCCTAGTATCCCCGTGATCATCCTTAATACTCGTGGAAAAATAAAGCTCATCTTTAATGTATATTCTGTTAGATGTAGATCCACCATATATATATGTTACATCCCGAATCCGGTTGTTGCCCATATATAAATCGCCTGTCATGGGGCTAGCACTAGTGCCAGATCTCAAGAGGAAGTCCGACGAAGCAGAGGCTCCTGTAATAGCATTACCACCCATGGCTAAATTCCCACCCATGGTTCCGCCGGACAGCCAGAGGAAATCTGAAGCTTCTTTGCTATCTACTCTATCAGCATTCAGATATTGTACTGTACTATTTAAATTATTATTTAATACGAATGGAACAGTATCACTGTGATCAGTATTAATGCTGCTTGTAAATTCAAGTTTATCATATATGTTTATTTTGTTTAGAAGTCCCGAAAATAAACCAGTAAGTTCTCTAATGTTTTTGTTGCCCATATGTAAATCGCCCGTCATGGGGCTAAGACTAGAACCCGACCTCAAAAGGAAATCCGAAGAAGCAGAGGCTCCTGTAATAGCATTACCACCCATGGCTAGATCTCCACCCAGAGTCCTATTGGTAGCAGTTCCAGCAGATAGCCAAAGAAAGTCAGCCGCGTCTTTGTTATCTACCTGATCAGCATTAAGATTTCCTACCATTCCAGTACCATTAAGTGTAAAAGGAGAATTCTCATCACTAGTAGTCACAAAGTTTGGAACATCAGAACCACTATTGGTAAATTTAACATCCTTTATGTAATTATCATCCATGTCTATATCACCAGCCATGGTGCCACCAGATCTAGACAGGAAATCAGAACTACCCCCAATATTAGTAATATTATTACCGCCCATGTTGAGAGGGCCACCCATAGTTTTACTGCCATCTATCCATAGGAAATCACTTGCTTCTTTGTCGTCTAACTTGTCTGCATGCAGATCAGCTACTTTGCCAGTTAAGCCGGTCACGGAGAAAGGTGCTAGACCTGCACCAATTTCACTTACACTAAAGGCAAGTGAATCTTTAATGTTTATTGCAGCATTGTTTCCAGACAAATCACCTATACCTGTAATATCATTCCCGCCCATGGTTAGATTTCCACCCATGGTGTCACCACCTGATAGAAGAAAGTCCGAAGCTTCTCTCCCATCAACCGTATCAGCATTTAAATAATCTATCTTGCCCGTTAAAGAAGAGTGAAGGCTAAAAGGCACGTCTCCGGTTATGGAATTCTTAAAATCAAGTTCATCTTTTATGCCAATTGTTGTTCCATCAGCTATTAAATGATTAAGTCCAGTTATATCTTTATTGCCCATATTGAGATCGTCTAACATCGTCCCACCAGCTAATTGCAGAAAAGCAGAAGAATCATAACCATCTAACTTATCAGCATTCAGGTGTGTAACTTTTCCTGTTAAATTACTATTTAAGCTAAACGGTTGTGCGCCTGAGCCCGTCAAGGCAAAAAATGGGGCATCCGTAAAAGATGCGCCTGTTAGGCTGCCGATACCGATTATATTTTTGGTCCCCATATTGAGATCGTCTAACATCGTCCCACCAGCTAATTGCAGAAAAGCAGAAGAATCATAACCATCTAACTTATCTGCATTCAGACGAGTTACTACCCCTGTATTATTAACACCTAAAGCAAAGGGTGCCGTGGTAGCAGGCCCATGTGCAAAAGTTGGCGCATCTATAAACGTAGGCGTACCTGATACATCTCCTAAATTATTAATACTATTATCATCCATGTCGATATCACTATCGTTTGACATAGTGATATCACCGGTCATAGTCCCACCTGTAAGATTCAATAGTTCATCAGCATCTTTCCCATCTACCTTGTCTGCATTTAAATTTACAACCTTTCCCACTAAAGAACTATCAACCGTAAAAGGCATAGTGCTTTCTGGATCGGTATGATTAATAGAAAAAGTATCTGTAAAAGTAGGTGTACCTGATATATTACCTATTCCTGTAATATTATTGCTACCCATGCTGATATCGTCAGCTAGAGTCCTGGTCCCACCGGAAAGCCAGAGGAAGTCACTTGCTTCTTTGCTATCTACTCTATCTGCATTCAGATGCGTTACTTTATCAGTTAAACTATTATCATCTATAGTAAAAGGAGCACCAGTTGTCCCAGCAGAACCAGCAATCCAATCAATAGAAAATGCATCTGTAAAAACTGGATTGCCAGATAAATTGCCGATATTTATAATGTTATTATTATTAACATCAATATTTCCACCTACGCTCCAAGCCCCCGTAGATCCTATCATCCCAGTTTCATTATTGCTATCTATAACTGTTAGATTAGAATCGTCTAACCGAAACTGCATAGAGCTTGAATCGCCACCCTTTGCCCATAAACTTCCATTTCTAATATCAAAAAAACTATCAGAATTTGCTTGTATATTTAGGTTTATATATTCATTAAAATTTCCAGATCTCCAACGCTGTACAGTATTACCTAAATCTTGATTATTAGAATTTGATCCTGGTATAAGGTCTACACCACTACCTCCCATTCCTAAAGATGGCGTTCCAGTATGAGCTATATCCAGCTTATAAATACTTGATGCGCCTAGATAGATAGCCCCCGACGTATTAGAAGTCGCATCAACTCTCCACGTTGTAGCATTTGTTCCAACTACACCCGAACCAAATGTTCCAGTTAAAGCATCAGTGCTTCCCGTCATATGACTTGATGCGTGGTCACCTAAGGATCCGATATTGATAATATCTTTTTGATTCATGTCTAGATCACCAGACATGGTTTGGGCGCTAGTATTATCTAATTGAAGAAAGGCCGAAGCTTCTTTCCCATCTAACTTATCAGCATCTAAATTGGGTATAGTTCCTGCTGAACCATTAGAAACAGTAAAAGGTGTTGCATTTGAAAATGTTGGAGTATTACTAAATGAAGGAATTCCAGAAGAAAAAGCAGGGGAACCCGTAAAAGTAGGGTTATTAGTAAACGAAGGCGTACTAGAAAAAACCGGGGATCCATTAAAAGAAGGAGCACCGCCAAATGTTGGATCCCCTGATATTGTAGGATTACCTGTCCAAGTTCCGCCTGTAATAGTAGGAGATGTTAGTTCTTTATATATAAGCGTTTGTGAACCACTTGTTCCCACTATGTCCACATAAGTACCTGAAGCAGTACTCTTCATTGTCCATTTATTTGTTGAATTGTTCCACTTCAACTCTCTATCTCCAGAACCACTCCCCAAGGCAACCTTAAAGGAAGCGTCACCCGCTACTTGCCCATTATTTAGCGTTAACGAATTACCTTCAAGGTAAATATTATCCTGAAAAGTTCCAACTCCCGCTACATTTATAGTTCCATCTATATCTGTATCTCCAGTAACATTTAATGTAGATTGTAAGGTAGCCGCTCCACCTATATCTAAAGTGCCATCTATGTCGGCATCTTTTAACCATAGTTTTTTCCATCTAAGAGAGGTTGTACCTAAGTCTATCGAATCATCGGTTGTTGGTATCAACCCATGGGTAAAATCGAAATATGAAGTTCCAGAAGTACTATCATCAGGATTAATAGATATCGCATGTGTAGAATTTGCGAATTGTGCTGTAATATGGACATCATTGCTCGTTGACCAGTTATCATCAAAAGTAAAGATTGTTTCTGATGTCCCCGAAGCAGCAAGTCCTCCTCCTGAATGCGTATGATCAGATCGAGCTAAGGTATCTTCCGTTCCCCATAGGCCACCGGAATCCGAGTATATATCAGTATTTAACATATGTTGTGTTACAGTAGCACCATCACCAACTCTAACTATTACCCTTCCAGTACTTTCGTCATATCCATCATATGCAACCCAATCATTGTTCAACTCGTCAAATCCCAAAAAGGCATCGCCCCCCGAAGATCCATTCCTCGACACGGCAAATTTAGCTACTCCTGAATTTTCTCCAAAATTGGTATCATTTTGATCTATAGTAAAGGTATCAGAATTAACACCCGTTGCTCCGCTTACATCAATAGATCCGCCTGATAGCGTTCCCGATAAAGTTAGATTATTTACAGTTAAAGTTCCGCTAACATCTTCATCGACTAACCAATGTTTAGTAGTCCGGTTAGAAGAGTTTCCAATATAACCATCGATATAAACAATACTTCCGGCTTGCCCTAATCTAACGTTATTAGAAAGCTCCCAAGCATCTCCAGCGGAATCCCACCTTATGTGAGCATTGGGGGAAAGGATACCCCTTTCAGCGTATATATAAGCATCCTCTGTATCTGCTGTAGAGTTATCATTGTTTAAGGTAAAATTACCTGGAACTCCTGCGCCGGGAGATGATCCTAATTCAATATAAATGGCCCTAATCTGATCGTATGCGTTTGCTTGCCAATAAGAATCATCACTAACAGTGACATTATCCGTAATATTAGCTAACGCATCTACCCCAGCTTGGGCCGTAGAATGCCAAGATGCATAAGTTGCCATCTGCTATGCCTCTTCAAAATTTAGAGTGAACGATACCCTTCCTAAATCGTAATGTCTTGTTTGTGCTCCTGTTAAATATATATAACCAACCATTGTTTGTGGTAATGCTGTTAAATGTGGTCTTAAGCAAGTTTTATAACCTCTTTCGTCTTGCCAACGAATTAGAGATGTCAAATCATCATATATTGATTTAGGCACATTATTATATTGCGCCGAAAGCTTATGTCTATCTTTAGATCTTCTTGATTTATTCTTTTTCAAGCTTCCATTTAGAAGTCTGCTTGTAGTTCCTTGTTGTCCAATAATACTCCAATTTAAGGAATCTTGTTCTGGATATTCATCAATTTCATATATGCCGTTAGCTTCTTTAGATGTATCTTGGCAATGTTCGATGGCAAGATTATCAATATCTAAAGCAGCAAAACTTCCTTTAGTAAGAGTAAATCTTATAAAAAACTTATTGGCCCTATTATATGTTCTAAGTTCAGGGTCGGTAATATTCCGTCCTGCATAACTCCAAAGATTGTCTGTGTCTGTTGTTTGATCCTGATGATAACCGGAAAATAAAACCGAATCGCCTGTCCAATCTCTAAGAGAATTTTCCTGATCGGGCTTACTATACATCCTTATAGCATTTTGTGATATACTATTTGGCTCCACTTCTTCATTATTCATATCATAAACTATATGTTCATTTTGCAAAGAAGAATGACCATAAGTTATTCTCTTTACAAGATTATTATCTGCGGTTGCTAATCCTATATCTACTTGAGCACTTGTATTATTTCCTAAGTAGGCTAATGTAGATGCTCCAGGTTGTGCATGAACAAGCCTATAATCCCACGACATCCGCCAACGGCGTATTCTGGGATCAAAAGTATTTACATCAGTATATTTTTCTATGTATCTATTTTCGTTATCCGCATTACTACTACAAGCTAATCTTACGCCTTGTCTATCCGCATAATTTGTTATATCGGCATAGTGCCCCGCCGAACCGGTGCCATCATTCATCTTATTCATACTTATTCTTGTATCATAACGGCCAATAGGACCAACCCTGAAAGCTTGACTACCAAAATTCGATTCTGGTGTACTTTTAACTGACCAACCCAATGGAACGGTTCGTATTAGAATAGGATCATTGGCAGAAAAAGCCGAATGGGGGAATGCCACATGCGTTTGCGGTGCAGACTGTAGCATCGTTAGTGTATTATCAGAAATAGCATCTAAGGTTACTCTTTCGATTGCGCCTTCAAAATTTGGGTGGGTGGATGGGCCTAAAATAATCTCTGACCCCAATAGCCCCGGTGCATCGTGAGTTACACTTTCATGATCTGTATGAGTTAAGGTTCCAGTAAGATAAAATGGATCCAAGGAATAATCTGATGCAATATTACTGTCTCCCGTTAATACCATACTTGAAGCAGAGTCAGTATTACCATAATTTAAATTATCATCCACGCCATCCCAAGCTGCTCCAAGCCTAGCATGCCTATCGAAGGAATCGAATGGTTCAAAAAACACTACCGAAGATAATTCCCATTTACCATTACTTGCGCTCATATTTTTTTACTCGTAAGTTCCGATTATTTCCGTTAATTCTTCTTCAGAAACAATCCTATAATCCTCCGACCCCAACCGTATGTATCCACCTCTTCTGAAAATCTGCTGCTGTAATATGTTACTAGGGTGAGAAAGATTAACGGGTTCTAATCTCCTCGTATTGGGATTGTAATGTTCACCAGAGCTTATTACTCTATCAAGAGCCCAAATCCTTAACCCCGTGGGGCCTTCGTCTAGATGATATAGCCAATAAACTCCTGCTTGCCAAGACAAGGCATCTATATATAGTGGTATGTCGAATTCTTTATGGCCTATTAAAACTAATTCCCTGGAAACCCATGTGCCACTTCGGTCATCATCTTCTATGTTTTGCTTATTAAACTTATGGGTTCCTATAGTAACTAATCTATGATATTCATTGTCTTTTTTACTTCTTATGGTTCTATCTTCCAAATGAATTATTAATGTTTCTTTTTCTGTTAATGGCATTTCATTAAAAGAAGAAGGCACATTATAATCATTAGAAGTATTGGGACTCTCCGAGCAGGAAAACCCCAATACCAAAGTCATGGCTAAAATTAAAGACTTCATAATATTAGCCTTTCCCCAAACCTTTAAGGTCCCCCCATTTCTTAGCTATCTTCTTGCTTCCACCAGAGACAAAACCAGCCGCTATGATTTCGCCCATTAGGCTTGGCTCACCATCAAACAATGTTGCGACAAAATCCAACCCTGCTTGATTGCACATTGTGAAAGCAACTATTATAGAAATAGGCACTTTCAAACCCTTGTCTCCCAAGAATCTTACGTAATGTTTCCATTGGAAAACAACTGATAATGAACCTTCCAAAACTGTTGCTATTGCTATAGCTAGTCCAAAAAAGCTAGCTATGTTAACAGCGTGTGACATCAGTTCTGATTCCATTATTCACCTATTATTTCTGGCTCCTGGTTAATTTGTGGTACTTGAGCGACTGAGCCATATAGTCGCTCTTTAAACTCAGAAATGGCTCTTTGCCTTCCCATCAACTCTCTACAGGTTGGATTTTCTTGAATCAGTTGATTGGCGACCCTTCCTAACTCTTCTGCTATTTCTTTGTAATCATTATCTAAATCATCAGAGCTAGGTACATTCTCAGTGATTAGTCCATTATTTTCTGGCATGGGATAATTCCTTTAAGTTAAGTTTATTCAGCTTCGACCCATACGGCGGTCGTATCGAGAGGTTGAGTTTTTTTACCTTCAATTTGTTCAGCAAGTGATGCCTTCAACTCATCCGAAGCCCACGCTTCAGCAACTGAAGTGATCCAGGCGGGACGTTCTGTTAGGTCTGCATACACATCATATGATCCCTCCTTTTCATTTGCTGGGGTGAGTGAAACCCACGCATCAGAATGAGCTGAAAAGCCATCTTCGACAGCATTTAAGCTACAAACCACTGCTTCTACATAATCAGTCACATCGGTTTCATCTTTGAGTTTCGCATTTTTGCGAAGACGAATACGATCCGAAATATTTAATGAATATTCTACAGCCATTTCACTTCTCCTTTTTAGGCTATATACACTAAGAAACCCATGATGCTTGCCCATCACTGGGGGCCGTCTTCTGACCCTCAATTTGCGATGCGAGATTCGCCTTCAACTCATCCGAAGCCCACGCTTCACCGGCTGAAGTGATCCAAGCTGGACGCTCTGTTAGGTCTGCATAGGCATCATACGAACCTTCTTTTTCCCCTGGTGCTGTGAGTGAAACCCAACCGTCAGTACTAGCCGTATAGATTTTATCACCCACTGTTTCCGAGGCCGACATGCTGCACACGACTGCACTCACGTAATCTACAACATCGGTCCCATCTTTCAGGGTTGCCGCTTGCAATACTTTTACTCGATCCGAAATATTTACTACATATTCCACTGCCATTATGCTACCTCCAATCGCTTAAGTTGTTGTTGCGCTTCTTTGAGTTCTTTACGTGTTTCGGCCAGCGCAGAAGCCACTTTCTGTATCGCGCCGTGGTGCAACATGACCATTTTAGTCTGGTTCATCATGCCGCGCATTTTACCGTTGTCCGCACGTCGGATTGAATCCTTACCAAACAATCCCAATTTAATAAGGTCTGCCTCCCTATATTGAACAGCTTCTCCAAATATCTCAGGCACCATCGTAGCCTCTATATCGCGCAAGAGCTGAACATCATCATGTTTATCGTAGGTCGTCCACTCAACGTCGGCATGTGCAGAACCTTCGACGTCAAATATAAACCGTGTATCAGCATTACGGTCGCCTATCGTCATCAAATTACCGTCCGACCCGACAGATCCAGCAGACGACCCACTCTTTTTTGCTGCCAATATCATCACGGGCGCAGTTGCAGCTATTCCCTTAGTTGTGTTGTCATTAGTAGAAAGCCCCTCAATCCGCACCCCAGTATTATCCTCCGAAAAGCCCCGTATGAAAGCCCCACCATTAGTAGCGTGGAGTTTCAACACGTCAAAAAATGTTTCCGTCAGCGCGTAGTTGGTCATTCCATGAGCAATATCGCCCGATGAGTTGAGTGCCAGGATCTCGTCGTCATTCGCCCCCTGATCAATCGTCAACCCCTTCGTCATGTTGGCGTTGGCGGTGCTGCCTATGTAGACACATTGCGATGCGTCAATGTGGATTCCCTCGGTACTTTGTCCGGTTCGCAAAGACAACGTTGCATCATCATGATTGGTGCCAACGTACATCTCATTAGAGTTATGGTACCAAACAATGGAAGCGCCCACAGCATCCGATGCCGAGCCAAAAATCAACTTCCCCGCCGTGGTGTCAGAGCTAAGAATGGAAATCCCCGATGCGCCATTAGCTTCAACTACCAAATTATCACCATCGCCATCTGGCGTTACTGATACGTCTGATTCTTGGATGTGGAGATTACCAAGGGGTGTCGAAGTGCCTATGCCTACTAGGCCATTATTGGTTATCACCATTCTGTCTGCGACATTTGCAGAATCCGTCGCGGTCTTAAACTTTATCCGGCCAGGGATAAAGTTTGCTCCAGAATCACCATCCTGTTCAATCTGTATGCGAGCAGCCGCGCCACTCGTATTACTGCTATTTACCCCCTGAAAGTGAAATGATCCAAGTATTTCATCCTCATCAGTTTCGACCATTTGCCCGATACCGGCACTTAGCGATTTCTGAAACATTATTAGTGGCTGGTCGGTAATTGTTGTACTCCAACTGCTTATTTCCAGAATAGCCTCCCCCCCACTCTTGGCAATTTCAAGCTGGTTGCCAGGTGCCGCAGTGCCTATGCCTACATTACCGTTATGCAACCACGTCATGGATGCTGAATTACCCGGTGCAATCTGGAAATATCCTTCATTGCTGGTGTCATTTTGATATTGGAACCACGCCTTTTTAGCCCCACTCGAAGACCAAATAAAGCCACCGGCCTTATCATTATCCGTAATAAATTCAGTATAGATATGATCCGCATCCTGTTCCAGTATGAATTTTGAATCCGCTTCCGCAGGACCCATTTCTGCATCGCCAGCTTGAATATGTAACAACCTGTCAGGTGCCTCCGTGCCTATGCCTATTCCACCACTTGTTATAGCCATTCTATCGGTAAATGTTATGTCATTTCCCGCCGTACCACTCGGAGCCGTTCCGAATAAGTGCGTCCCGTTATACTGCCTATATCTGGCGGCCTCATCAGTGCTGATATATTCATAAGATCCGTCTGTATCATACTGGGCATTCTGCGAAAACTCAAAATATCCGTTAGCACCCGTTGCCGTATATGAATTAATGACCCCATTGCCACCAATTTGCACGGACGTATAATCCGCGTGCCATGCGAGGGGTACCGTTCCGCCTATGCCTACGTTTCCTGCAAATTTAACGTCATTCGTGCCGTCTGCTATACTCAAGACATCACCATCCGTACTAGACCCGTCTGTATCACTGGAGCGAATCCGAAAAAGATTCGCACTTGTATCATAACCCACAACATAGCCCATATTATTTGCGGCACCGCCACCTGTGCCTTCTGTAAGATGTATCTGTGGATCTGCGCTTGAACTGGCAGGAACACTTAATATAATTTCGGCTTCTTCTGTTGTGCTATCGGAAGTCATTGTAAGTCGCGTTACGTTGTCACCATTAAAATCCCACCTATCTATACCCGCCGCCGTAAACATGATGTGATCATTGGAACTACGCCGAATGACTTCATGGTGATCAACGTCTAAAGCAAGAAAATTCGCTGAGGACAGGGTTAGATTGCCCGATATATCCGCTGCACCGTTAATATCAAGGGAAGTGCTGGTCAACGCGCCACTTATGCCCAAATTCCCCGATTCCTCCAGACGCATCAATTCGGTCCCCGAATGGTCCGTCGCATCCTTACCCCAAATAAAAGCGGCAGTAGTCGTAGCGTCTGAACTGTCGATATTGCTGTACATATTAGCGCCGAAGTTTATGAAGCCGTGTTCAGACTGGTCTAAAGATCCGAGCTGGAGATTATCTAAATAAGCCGTACCATCGACATAAAGATCTTTCCACTCAGAACCCGTAGCACCAATGTCATATGTATTATCCGCACTTGGCAATATGTTTGAAGCAATATCTGCCGTTAAGGTAATCGTATCTGTTGCCGCATTGCCAAAAGTTAAATTACCGTCTATAGTTACATTGCCAGTAACAGATAGATTGTTTGCTATACTTACATCACCCGCATTGTCAATCGACAAATGATTGGTTGCACCATCCCCCTGAAAACGGAGTTGGGTATTTGCAGCATCCCATTTTATCGTTGGATTGCTTCCGCCAATTATAAATTGCACAGCATGATCAGATGCTGTATTATCGCCTATTTGAAATACTTTAGCTGCCATTTTTAGCCAACCCCTTTTATGTTATGTTTCCCGCCCTAACACGCCAATTTAGCAATCCAACACTTTGTGCCTCTGTTGAAGCTGTTTTATATTTTGCCCTCGACCCCTCAAACGTTTCTGAAACTCCCGTTGCTGGTATGTCTACCCAATAATTTAATGCTCCACTATAAGGACTATGCATGTGAAAATCCATCTGCCCATTTGCCGAAGACCCCGCCCCTGATTTTACTGCTGTTAAGGTGTCTGCATAGGTACTTGGAATATATACTGGATGATCACTTGTTTCTGATCCCATTACTATTTGACCAGGTAGGTAATCTGGAAACGCTGCACCAGCATTTGTACCATCATCGAAATTTCCAGAATAATCTATAGAAACATTAGAAAAACTCGTAATATCATATAAATCATCAATATATGAATTAGATGGCGTTTTAGCCAGACAAACCCTAACTGTTGCCGTGCTATCTATCCCAAAATCATATGGAGTTAATGTGAAACCTGTATCACTAGAATTTGATAAATAAACTCCCAGATCTGAACCTTCAACCACAATAGGTATGCTATTTGTTATAGAGCTTGGAATGGTAGCCCCTAAAAGATCTGTTGCAAAAGGAGCCGTACCATAAGTATAAGTAGTTGCCGCTGATAAGCCCGTTATGTTTACCCAAAAGTGCTCATATTGAGCTACTGTTCCCACCATAATTAACAAATCTACTAAACCATTAGTATCTATCCCTGCACTACTCTTGGATATGGAAAACCCCGTTGTGCTTATAGTAGAGGGATCTATATAACACCGCCTATCAGCTTTATTTAATAGCATTACCGTGGGATTAACCAATGTACTTGGAAGTAAGGACTCGGTATGATGATCCGTTAAAGCTGCATACGTTACCGCCGTTCCAGAACTTGTAGCCGTTACGGAGAGATCCCTTATGTAATAATATACTTGGCTTGTTGATCTTGTCTTTGTCGTAGGTGCAGTCTCAACTCTACTCTTAAATCTGCCGAGATGATCTACTGAATTATGGTCTATAGCTGGTGATGCAAACGATGAATCGTCATCTACTTGAATATTAAAAGAAATTCTATCCGTTCCAGGATCCACAGGTATAAGCCATTCAAAATCAGGCGTTGTATCACTATCAAAAAATAATGATGGTGGATCTACTAATACGGGAGCAGGAGGAAGAAGTTGTATGCTAAAATTACTCGTTGTAAACCAAGATGAGTATGCTACACCATCTGATGCTCTAACCCTAACAGTTAGGGTTGTAGAGCTAAACGCCGTTGATAAATCAGTTCCAGCAGACCATGCAAACGTATGACTAGCCCCACCCGCAGCCGTAGATAAATTGGTGGTCCCTTCATGAAATGCATTTGAGGCACTGGCTGACGCCGTATTATAAGTTGCTCCATCTGTTGCATATTCTACTTGTACAACGGATGCTGTCGTTTCTGCATCCGATTCTAATGTATATACAATTAGAATCGGGCTACCATTAGTAGACCCCGCCAATGGCGCACTAATAAGGGCTACTTTAATATCGGCACTTGTTATTTCTCTTGATCTAGATGCTGAATATCCACCATAACTAACAGCCATTTGTTTTTCCTTAGCTTACATTGGTTAAATCAAGTTCGCCATTATCAATGGCTTGCTGCATCATTAGTAACATATTGTCGTGAACAACACCAAGTCCATCTTCGGAGAATATAGTATCATGTTCTGAGTTAACGGTTAGGACCGGTGTTATATTAACTACTTCTGGTCCTCGGCTAATTGTTGCACCAAAAGCTGTATCTTGCTTTGCTTTTCTCTTCTTTTCTTTATCTTCTGCTTCGTTAAACATAGCATAAACTGATGAAATAATTCCGATTCCTGCTACGACAGCACCAATTGCTGGATTGACCATCGCCAATCCTTGAGCGCCTTGGAGGGCTTGTATCTGTCCCATCATGATCTGTGCATCTCGTGCGGCATTTGCAACCAATTCTAACTTTTCTGCAACGCCCTCTGCGGCATCCATTCCATGCTTGTGAAATAGATCTGCTGCGCGAGAAGCATTATTCAATGTATCTTCAACCTTGGAAATGCTGTCAGTTAAGTTTGTCCACGTTCCTTTTGTTCCGAAGAAACCATATTTATCTGAAAATATTTTCTCTTGTGCTATGTTTAATCTTTCGTAAGCTTGACGCAACTGTTCAATTGTTACTTTAACGCCCAATATGGCTTCGATATGGTCTAAAAGGTTTTGCGTTTCTTCCAGGTCAAAACCTTTTAATTTTACAGGACCTCCTCCTGAGCCAGCATCATCAAAAATACTCATTCTTGTTTTTTTATCTGTTTCTAATTTATTTC
>Ga0310345_10003796_pt1 | contig 14136 bp, 12 predicted proteins | sample HC15DNA20500_MG_FD_204667 | JGI IMG/M metagenome (GOLD analysis project Ga0310345, IMG submission 204667) | Marine microbial communities from station ALOHA, North Pacific Subtropical Gyre - HC15-DNA-20-500_MG | ecosystem: Environmental > Aquatic > Marine > Oceanic | place: Pacific Ocean: North... | reverse complement strand
GGGGATCGCGGTGCAGACATCGCCGAGCGCGAACACGCCCGGCGCGGTGGTGCGGCAGTATTCGTCGACGACGATGCGGCCGTCGTCGTGGGTGTCGATGCCGCCGCACTGCACGTCGAGGTGGTCACTGTTGGGGGTTCGGCCGATCGCCACCAGCAACGTGTCGGCCCGCACCTCGGTCCCGTCGTCGAGGTGGAGGACCAGATCGCCCGGCGCGCCGGACATCTTGGTCAGTTCCGTACCGCAGCGCAGATCGTAACGGGCGCGCATCATCTCGGTATAGGTGTCCCGCAGCGCCTCGTCCTGCGGGCCGCCGAGAAGGCGACCTGCCTTCTCGATGATCGTGATCTCACTGCCGGTGCTGGAGAACACGTGGGCGAGTTCAGCGGCGATGTACCCGCCGCCGAGCACGGCGAGGTGCCGCGGCGCGACATCCATCCGCATCACGGTGTCGGAGGTTTCGAAGGGCAGACCCGACTCGGCGACCGGCGGCGGCACCGCGGGACGGCTACCGGCTGCGACGACGATCCGGTCGGCGCTGAGCTGCTCGATTCCCTCGGCCGTGGCGACCGCGAGTTGCCGGTCTCCGGTGAAGCGGGCGTGTCCTGAGTACACGTCGACGAAGTCGGCGGCGCGGCGGCCCCGCTCGCCTTCGGTGGAGACCGCGTCGGTGCGGCCGAAGACGCGGTCACGCACCTGTGGCCAGCGCAGTTCGTGCAGCTCAGCGTCGATCCCGAACGTGTTCGCGACGGCGATGCTGTCGGTCAGCTCGGCGGTGTAGGACAGCATCTTCGACGGGATGCACCCGTAGTTCACGCACGTCCCACCGAATTTGCGGTCCTCGACGATCGCCACGCGCAGGTGCTCGAACCGGTCGTCGACGACCATGTTGCCCGAGCCTGCGCCGATGACGATGAGATCGTGGGTGCGCACGCCTGTGCTGTTCCCGGGCCGGGGTCACGGCCAAACCCGGCTGCGATGACCGAACGGTGACCTTGAACTCAGAAGGCTCTCAGAAACCCTCGACACCCTCGACGCTGATGACCATGCCGTGGCCGGTGCTGTCGTTGGTGAACCGGGTGCCGTTGACGTCGGCATCGATGGTCCAGCCCACCGCGGAGTAGGTTCGGTAGTCCAGGGTGACCGCCGGAATGGCGCCGAGATTGCCCAGCACCCAACTGATGTCGCCGTCGGCGCTGAGACGGACGCCGTTGGCGGGCATGCCGTCGATCTCGGGGGCGTTGACGAACGAGGACTCACAGCCGACTTCCCGGGTGTCGAGCTGGCAGCGGGTCTTGCCCGACTTGGTCTCGATGAAGACGTAGCCGTTCTGCGGACTCAGCACCTCCCCTCCCGGTGCCGGGGTCGGGGAAGGCGCTGGTCTCGGATTCGCGGTGGTCGGTGGAGGAGAGGGATCAGGTCGGGTCGGCCGTGGTGTCGGGAACTCCGGCTCGGCGAAGGAGTCGGGGCTGCGAGTCGCGGTGCCTTCGATGTTGGACGAGCACCCGGTCAGCACTGCGCACACGCCGAGTACGACGACGACGACGACCGACCGAGCCTGCATCACCCCAGCGTACGCACATTGGTGTCTGTGGGACGGAAGTGACTCACGGGCCGCTCCGGATCCAGAGCAATTACTTCTTCAGGGCGACTGAAGTCCATCAGTTTCACGGCAGTGTTCGCTCTCTGCGTCCCGCCGCCGGCCCGAGCCGGTTCGTGTTCGGGCACGGGCGCCTGGCAACGGCCCGGAGCGCGGTGGAGCGGTTGGGTCCGCTGGCCGTCCGGAAGCGGGGAATCCGTGTCGTTTCGGCAGAACGAACGAGTCGACGGCCCGTCCCTGATTTGTCGATGGTGGTCGCCGGTCTGTGTAACGGGGGCTGCGGTCGTCTGTTTTTGTCGGTGGGTGCTGCTTTGATGGGGTTATGTCCTCTGCTGCAGCGTTTTTGGTTGACGATGAGGTGTCGCCCAAGGAGCGGTTGGCGGAGTTGTTCGAGCAGATCGCGGAGTTGACGGGGCAGCGTAACGCTATCGATGCGCAGATCGTGGACATCGTGGCCGAGATCGATCATGGTGGGTTGGCCGGGATGACCGGGGCGCGGTCGATTTCGGCGTTGGTGGCGTGGAAGACCGGGGTGTCGCCCCGTAACGCGAAAACGATCGCGGCGGTCGCGGCGCGTGGTGAGCAGTTTCCGCGGTGTGTGGCCGGGCTGCGGGAGGGCTGGTTGTCGCTGGATCAGGTCGGGGTGCTCGCCGAACGTGCCGCCGATGGTTCCGATGATCATTACGTGGAGTTGGCGTCGGTGGCCACGGTGACCCAGTTGCGCAAGGCGGTCGGCCTGGAACCCCGACCCGATGTGTCCCCGAAGCCGCAGCCGGAGCGCGCCATCTCGCGCACCGATCATGGTGAGTCGGTGACGTATCGGATCACGGTGTCGAAGATCGAGGCGGCCAAGGTCGATGCCGCGCTGGCCGGCAAGCGTGACGGGTTGATCGCCGACTGGAAACGCGACCGGGACCAGGACCCCGACGCCACCCCCGACGCCGACGGTCTCCATGGTGAGTCCCATGCCGACACCAGTGGCCTCGATGGCGTCGCCACAACCGACCCCGACGCCGGCGGCGTCGGTGGCGACTTCTCCGACGTCTCCGCCGACCACGACGACTTCGCCGACCTCACCGAAGGCGTCGATTCCGCAGACTCCGAGGGTGGTCCGCGTGCGCCGATGCCCAATTCCGTGGATGCGTTCATGGAGTTGATCGAGACCGGCTGGGACGGCGAGGTGGCGCGGCGCCCGCACGCCCAGCACACCACCGTGGTCGTCCACGTCGACGCCGACAAGCAGGTCGGGGCGCTGCATCTGGGTCCGCTGCTCACCGACGCCGAACGCCAGTACCTGAGCTGCGATGCGACCTGCGAGGTGTGGTTCGAACGCGCCGGGCGCCCGATCGGCGCCGGCCGCTCGACGCGCACGGTCAACCGGCGGCTGCGCCGCGCCTTGGAGCATCGGGATCGCTGCTGTGTGGTGCCCGGCTGCGGCGCGACCCGCGGCCTGCACGCCCATCACCTGATCCATTGGGAGAACGGCGGGGTCACCGAGCTTCACAACCTGGTGCTGGTCTGCCCCTATCACCACCGGCTGCATCACGCCGGGGGGATCACCCTGACTGGGCCCGCGCATCAGCTCGTCGTCACCGACGCCGACGGCCAAGCCCTGACCAACGCCTCGCTGGCCCGACCACCCACACAACCCCCACCAGCGGTCGCCCCCTGCAAGGGGCCGACCGGTGAACGCGCCGACTGGTGGTGGTACACCCCCTTCCAACCACAACCACCACCGAGAAACTAGCTCGCTCATCGCGATGAGTTCGTCGGTGGGACCGGGTCGGTATGTCATGCACCAACCGACCTTCACCACCGTCCACTGCAGCATCTCTCTTGATGGCTTCATCGCCGGCCCGAACCAGAGCTACGACGCTCCGGGCGGAATCGGCGGATTCGACCTCCATCGCTGGCACTCCGACCGCGAACAGGGCGGCCGGGTGGTCGACAAGGCCTGGGCAGACTCGCTACTCCGTCCGCGCGGCGCATATCTCATGGGGCGCAACATGTTTTCGCCGGTTCGTGGGGCCTGGTCGTCCTGGGAGGACGAGAACGGTGAGTGGCGCGGTTGGTGGGGCGACGAGCCGCCGTACCACGCCCCGGTCGTCGTGCTGACCCATCACGACCATCCGTCCGTCACGATGAACGGCGGCACCACCTTTCACTTCGTCACAGACGGATTCGATGCCGGGTTGGCGCGGGCGCGAGAACTCGGCGACGGCGACGTGCACATAGCGGGCGGCGCGGCCACGATCCGGCAGGCACTGGCCGCCGGCGTCGTCGACTCGCTCGCCCTCGACATCGCACCTGTTCTGCTGGGTGCCGGCGAACGGATCTTCGACGGCACCGCCCAGCCCCGACTGAGCATTGTCGAGGTCGCCCACTCGCCGCACGCGACACATGTGCGATACGACGTCGGCTGATGTCGTCAGGTGAGCCCCGGCCGTCGCTGCCCGCCGACCTGCCGCTGTGTGACGGTGTGCGCTTGTCGGACACCACGCGGTAGGTGCCGACTTCGCGCACCGGCCGGGCTTCCGGTTCCCGTCGTCATCGGGAATGATGGAAGGATGCGTGTCCCGCGGCAGATTGTGACCGCCTGCAGTTACGCGGCCTTCGCGGTGGTGTTGACGCTGTCCGGTTGTAGCGCAGACGATTCCCGTACGACCCCGGTGGGGACGCCCTCTACATCCGCAACTGATCAGGGCGCCCCAGTGGTGATGCGATCGGTGGGGCCGCTGGAGTTCGAGCGCGCCATCGCCGGTGGCGAACGCGTCGTGATCAACGTCCATGTGCCCTACGAGGGTGAGATCGCCGGAACAGACTTGTCGATCCCGTTCGATCGGATCGAGGCGCAGAGCGGGCGTTTACCCTCGCAGCGTTCGACCCCAATCGCTGTTTACTGTCTCAGTGACCGGATGAGTACCATTGCCGCCCAGTCTCTCTCGCGTCTGGGATACGACGACATCGTGGAACTCGACGGTGGCATGCAAGCCTGGGAGCAGAGCGGACGAGGGCTGATCTGGCGCTGACCGCCGGTCATCGACGAGGAGCAGGTGACGAAGGCATCTCGTTCCGGTGGAGATGTGGTGTCTCGCTGGGGTCATGCGGGGTGGCGCTGTCATCATCAGACGCGTGGTGAACGGACCAGCGAGGAGGACCGACACGGCCCTCGCCACCCGGTTGGCCGCACTTGCCTCGTTCGGTGCCGCTGTCATCCACTTCGCGGTGGTGCCGGCGCATTGGCAGGAATGGATGGTTGCCGGGCAGTTCTTCGCACTCCTGGCGCTGTTCCAACTCGTGTGGGCGCCCGCTGTGTTGGCCCGACCGACGAATCTTGTTCTTGCCAGCGGAGTCCTGCTCAATCTCGGAGCCATTGCGCTGTGGGTGGTGTCCAGAACCGTGGGAGCGCCGTTCGGTCCGCACGCCGGAGAGCCCGAGCTTGTGCAAGCTGCCGACCTGTGCGCGCTCCTGCTCCAGCTGTATGTGGTGATGGGAGCGGGGTGGCTGTGCCACCGCGGTCTGCGAGGCAAGCCGATTTCGTGGTTGGCCAACGGTGTCGTCCTCCTCGGTGCCACCAGCATCGTGGCCCTGGCCTGCACGGTCGGCGTCGCCTCCGGGCTCCAGCACGGCCATCACGCTCCGCCGGGGGCGGGTGCCGGTCACCACGGGGCGGGCGTTCATGACGCCGATGGACATCATGCTCACGTGCCGGAGATGAACTCTCCCGCCCCCTCCCAGGAGTCGGCGGGCACGCCGGTGCACACGGCACCTCTGCCGCGAGTTGCCCCGTCAGCTGCGCCGTTGCACGACTCGCATGATCATGAGCACGGCTGACGGCTGATCTCCTGCCCGACTGATGGCGGACACGCCGACGTCGACGGGATCCCGGCCGGGCATCCGTCACCCGTCAGCGCCCCGCCCAGCAGTCTTCGGTGTGACGGTGCTCATGTACCGGGAACAAATGCGGTGCGCACCCCGTTGACCCCAGCGATAGTTGAGTGAACCAGACTCAAGTCAGGCTTGACACCCGACGGTGACAAGAGCAGGCTTGAGCGCGGCGCACTCAGTTCCAGAAAACGTTCTATTCAGGAGGCAGTAACTATGGCTCGTGCGGTCGGTATCGACCTCGGGACCACCAACTCCGTCGTCGCAGTGCTCGAGGGTGGCGACCCCGTCGTCGTCGCGAACTCCGAGGGCTCCCGGACCACCCCGTCGATCGTCGCGTTCGCGCGCAACGGCGAGGTGCTGGTCGGACAGCCCGCCAAGAACCAGGCCGTCACCAACGTCGACCGCACCATCAGGTCGGTCAAGCGTCACATGGGCTCGGACTGGAACGTCGAGATCGACGACAAGAAATACACGCCGCAGGAGATCAGCGCGCGTGTGCTCATGAAGCTCAAGCGTGACGCGGAGAGCTACCTCGGTGAGGACATCACCGACGCGGTCATCACCGTGCCCGCCTACTTCAACGACTCGCAGCGTCAGGCCACGAAGGAAGCCGGCCAGATCGCCGGCATGAACGTGCTGCGCATCGTCAACGAGCCGACCGCCGCAGCGCTGGCCTACGGCCTGGACAAGGGCGAGAAGGAACAGACCATCCTGGTCTTCGACCTCGGTGGCGGCACGTTCGACGTGTCTCTGCTCGAGATCGGCGAGGGTGTCGTCGAGGTGCGTGCCACCTCCGGTGACAACCACCTCGGTGGCGACGACTGGGACGACCGGATCGTCGAATGGCTGGTCGACAAGTTCAAGGCCAGCAGCGGCATCGACCTGACCAAGGACAAGATGGCGATGCAGCGTCTGCGCGAGGCGGCCGAGAAGGCCAAGATCGAGCTGAGCTCCAGCCAGTCCACGTCGATCAACCTGCCCTACATCACCGTCGACTCCGAGAAGAACCCGCTGTTCCTCGACGAGCAGCTGACCCGCGCGGAGTTCCAGCGCATCACTCAGGATCTGCTGGACCGCACCCGTCAGCCGTTCCAGTCGGTGATCAAGGACGCCGGCATCTCGGTCGGCGAGATCGACCATGTCGTGCTGGTGGGTGGTTCCACCCGTATGCCCGCGGTGTCCGAGCTGGTCAAGGAAATGACCGGCGGCAAGGAGCCCAACAAGGGCGTCAACCCGGACGAGGTCGTCGCCGTCGGTGCCGCGCTGCAGGCCGGTGTGCTCAAGGGTGAGGTCAAAGACGTTCTGCTGCTGGACGTCACGCCGCTGTCGCTCGGTATCGAAACCAAGGGTGGCGTGATGACCAAGCTCATCGAACGCAACACCACGATCCCGACCAAGCGTTCGGAGACGTTCACCACCGCCGACGACAACCAGCCGTCGGTGCAGATCCAGGTGTTCCAGGGCGAACGCGAGATCGCCGCGCACAACAAGCTGCTCGGCAGCTTCGAGCTGACCGGCATCCCGCCGGCCCCGCGCGGCGTGCCGCAGATCGAGGTCACCTTCGACATCGACGCCAACGGCATCGTGCACGTGACGGCCAAGGACAAGGGCACCGGCAAGGAAAACACCATCCGCATCCAGGAAGGCTCCGGCCTGTCCAAGGAAGAGATCGACCGGATGGTCAAAGACGCCGAGGCCCACGCCGAAGAGGACCGCAAGCGCCGCGAGGAGGCCGACGTCCGCAACCAGGCCGAGTCGCTGGTCTACCAGACGGAGAAGTTCGTCAAGGAGCAGCGGGAAGCCGAAGGCGGATCCAAGGTCCCCGAGGACACCCTGACCAAGGTCGACGCCGCGATCAGCGATGCCAAGTCGGCGCTGGAGGGCACCGACATCGGTGCCATCAAGACCGCGATGGAGAAGCTGGGCGAGGAGAGCCAGGCCCTGGGCCAGGCGATCTACGAGGCCACTCAGGCTGAGCAGGCCTCTGCCGGTGGCCAGGAAGGCGCAGCAGGCGGCGCCGGCGGCTCTGCCGATGACGTCGTCGACGCCGAGGTGGTGGAGGACGATAGCTCGGACGGTGGCGAGCGCAAGTGAGCGACAAGGATCGAGAAGAGCCGATCACCGTCACCGACAAGCGTCGCATCGATCCCGACACCGGACAGGTTCGTGAGAGCCCGAGCTCGGCCGGCCCGGCCCCCAGTGGGCCGGGGCCGGACGAGTTCGCCGGGGAGTCGCCCGAGGAGGCCGGCAAGGCCGCCGAACTGCTCGCGGATCTACAGCGGGTGCAGGCCGACTTCGCCAACTACCGCAAGCGGGCCCTGCGCGACCAGCAGGTGATCGCCGATCGGGCCAAGGCCACGGTCATCGGCCAGTTGCTTCCGGTACTCGACGATCTCGACCGGGCGCGCAGCCACGGCGACCTGGAATCCGGGCCGCTGCGGGCGGTTGCCGACAAACTCGTCAGCGCGCTGGAAGGCCTTGGCCTCACGCCGTTCGGCGACGAGGGTGACGAGTTCGACCCCGGGTTGCACGAAGCGGTGCAGCACGAGGGCGACGGGACACATCCGGTGGTCGGCACCGTGATGCGCAAGGGCTACAAGGTCGGTGAACAGGTCGTCCGTCACGCGATGGTCGGTGTCGTCGACACCGTGCCCGAGGCGAACGGTTCCGGCGACACCGGCGCTGATGCCGGCTCCGAAGCCGGCGAGCCTTCAGAATCGTAAGAATTGACCGCGAACAAGAATCAATAGGTAAGGAGGTGACGCGGTATGGCCCAACGAGAGTGGGTTGAGAAGGATTTCTACAAGGAGCTCGGCGTCGCCTCCGACGCCAGCCAGGACGAGATCAAGCGGGCTGCCCGCAAGATCCTCGCCGAGAACCACCCCGACCGGAACCCGGGCAACTCCGTGGCCGAAGAGCGGTACAAGGCCGCTTCGGAGGCCAAGGAGGTGCTCACCGATCCGGCCAAGCGCAAGGAATACGACGAAACCCGCCGGCTGTTCGCAGGCGGCGGGTTCGGTCGGGGCCGGTTCAGCGGTGGCGGTGGTGGCTTCGGTGGGTTCGGCGGAGGCGACGGTCAGGAGTTCAACCTCAACGATCTGTTCGACGCCGCCGGCCAGACCGGCGGCGCCAACATCGGCGACCTCTTCGGTGGACTCTTCGGTCGGGGCGGGGCGCAGCCGCGCCCGTCACGGCCGCGGCGAGGCAATGATCTCGAGACCGAGACCGAGCTGTCCTTCCTCGAGGCCACCAAGGGGGTGGCGATGCCGTTGCGGCTCACCAGCCCCGCCCCCTGCACCAACTGCCACGGCAGCGGTGCACGGCCGGGTACCAGCCCCAAGGTGTGTCCGACCTGCAACGGCGCCGGAGTCGTCAACCGCAACCAGGGCGCCTTCGGGTTCTCCGAACCGTGTACCGAATGCCGCGGCAGCGGGTCGATCATCGAGCATCCGTGCGACGAATGCCGTGGCACGGGCGTGACCACCCGTACCCGCACCATCAACGTGCGGATCCCGCCGGGCGTCGAGGACGGTCAGCGCATCCGGCTGGCCGGTCAGGGCGAGGCCGGGCTGCGCGGCGCGCCGTCCGGGGACCTCTATGTCACCGTGCACGTGCGACCGGACAAGGTGTTCGGCCGCAACGGCGACGATCTCACCGTCACCGTCCCGGTCAGCTTCCACGAGCTCGCCTTGGGCACCACGCTTTCGGTGCCCACTCTGGAGGGCAAAGTGGGCGTGCGCGTGCCGAAGGGCACGTCGGACGGACGCATCCTGCGGGTGCGGGGGCGCGGTGTGCCCAAACGCTCCGGCGGCAACGGCGACCTGCTCGTCACCGTCAAGGTGGCGGTGCCGCCGAACCTCGAGGGTGAGGCCGCCGAAGCGCTGGAGGCCTACGCGAAGGCCGAACGCGCGAGCGGGTTCGACCCGCGGGCGGGATGGGCGGGGTCCCGATGAGTAGCCCTGTGTCAAGCAGCGGGTTGTTGGGCTCGCAGGTGGGCTTGGAGTGCGCCGTGGCGGTGGGGGTCGTAGGCGGTGTTGTCTAGTGCCAGATGACGTAGAGCCAGGCGCGGGCCAGGATGCGTACGGCATGTTGGTGGTCGCGTCCGCGGGATCGGGCTTGGCGGTAGAGGTTGTCGGCCCAGGGGTTAGCGCGGCGGGTGTCGGCGGCGAAGTCGGTGACGGCGTCGCGCAGGTGTTTGTCGCACGACCATCGGAATCCGACGGTGCGCATGGTTCCCGATTGGCGGGTCGAGGGGGCCACGCCGGCCAGGCAGGTCAGGGACTCGGGGGTGGGGAATCGTCCTCGGCAGTCGCCGATTTCAGCGAGAAGTTTGGCGGCTCTGATCTTTCCGGATCTGGGCAGGCTGGTGAAGATGTGTGCGTCGCAGTGCGCGGCGAGTTGTTCGGCGATCTGGTCGGACAGGCTGGTGATTTGTTGGACCAGAGTGGTGAGGGTGGCCAGCAGGGCGTGGGTGATCCGGGCGTGCGTGGCGCCTTCGTGGCCGGTGGCGCCGCGGGGTGCAGTGATGAGGCGGGTGTGCAGCACGGCGGGGTCGGTGCGGCCGGTGTAGCCCACCGAGGTCAGCCAGTTCGCCATTCGTGCGGGGGTCAACCAGTCGGCGCGGTCTTGGCAGTCGAAGCGGGCCAGGAAGGTCAGGCTGATTGGGGAGTCGAGGTCGGCGAACAGTCCTACGGCGCCGGGATACACGCGGTTGAGGTGTTCGCGCAGCTGGTTGGCTACCGCGACGCGGTGTCTGATGAGTTCTTTGCGGGCTCGGCACGTGCTGCGCAGCGCTACGGTGGCGGGGCTGTCGGGGACCAGTGGCCGCAGTCGGGTGCGGTCGGTGCGCAGGGTGTCAGCCAGGACGAAGGCGTCGAAGCGGTCGTCTTTGTTGCCGGCCGAGCCGTAGCGGCCCCGCAGGTTCTTGAGCTGGTTGGGACTGATCACCACGACGGTGAACCCGGCCTCGAGCAATGTGTCGACGACGGGCCCGTCGGGACGTTCGATAGCGACTTCGCTGACCCCGGCACGGGTCAGCGTGTCGACCAGTGTGCGCAGTCCCCTAGCGCTGTGGTCAGTGAGCTCGCGCAACACTTCGGCGCCTCGAGAATCGACTACCGATACCGCCTGATCGTCACGAGACCAGTCCAGGCCAGCGGTCACTCCGTTGGCCGGTTCTGCCGCCAAGACGGCAGTAGGGGCATAATCCATCACAGCCTCCTCGCTGCTAGACCCAGTGGGGAGGCACCCAAACTTCGGTGCCGAGGTGTGGCTGCCGCTTCGCTCACTGATCGGCGCTCGGTGGCGCGCAGCCCTGTCGACGGTCGGCACACCCCGGGTAACCGTCGAGTCCCGCGAAACTCATCGTGGACATCGATGCGTCAAGCGCTTGTGGCGGTAACTCGACGGCACCTCGGGTGCATCGGCAACCCATCCAAGATCACCGACACAAGGATGGTGCACCAGTGAGCGCTTGCGCGAAGAGGCGAGATTACCGATGAGTGCCAGTCGGCAGGATCCGGCCGAACAGGCTCGGACCTTCCTGATCTCGGTGGCCGCCGAGCTGGCCGGTATGCATGCGCAGACGTTGCGAACATACGACCGGCTCGGCCTGGTCACCCCTCAGCGCACTTCCGGTGGGGGACGACGCTATTCGCAGCGTGACGTCGACCTGTTGCGCGAAGTCCAGCGGCTGTCCCAGGACGAGGGCGTCAACCTGGCCGGGATCAAGCGGATCATCGAGCTGACCAACCATGTCGAGGCGCTGCAGGCCCGGGTCCGGGAGCTGACCGAGGAGGTCGAACGGCTGCGCTCGCAGCCGCGGCCCAAGAGCACCGCGCTGGTCGTGTGGCAGCCCCGCAACCAGCGCTAGCCGTCAGCTGACCACGATCCGGAACTGGGCGGTGACCGACTCACCCGGCTGGACCTCGCGGTAGCCGCCGCGCCGCAATGCATCGGTGGGAGCCGCCATCGGCTCGAAGCACACCACCTCGTCGGTGGCCGGGGCGAAGACCTGCGCGGCGGTGTAGCCGGCGTCGAAGTGGACCTCGATGCGGCGATCCCCGCCCGAGACCGCGAACACCGAGCCGTCGACGACCTCGTCGAACCCGTCGTCGATGACCTTGTCTCCCAACATCTCCGCGGTGGCCGGATGGGCTATCGCGGCCCCGGTCGGGATGCCCCACGGATTGACGGGACGGTGCCGCATCGTCGGGGTCTCGATCTGCCACTGTGCCCGTGGCACGCCGGGGAGCGTGAGATAGGGATGGAAACCGAAGCACATCGGAACCCGCGACCCCGTCGTCGCCGTGACGGTGGTCTTCACGGTCAGTGTGCGCTGCATCAGTGTCACGTCGAGCGTCAGTAGATGCGGAAACGGGAACGACGCCAGCAGACCCGGCCGCGCGGCGAAGTCCAGTTCGGCGGTCAGCTGAGATTCCAGCTCGGTCGTGACGTGCCAGCCCGGGTAGGCGGCCAGCGTGCCGTGGATCGGGACGCCGTGCTCGTCGGTGCGCACCCCGCCGGTGCCCGGCGTCAGCGTCACCACGGCGCCGTCGACGCCGTAGCCGTTGCTGCTGAGTCGGTTCGCCCACGGGTAGAGGATCGGGATGCCCATGGTCTTGTGGTTCGAGACATAGGCCTGCAGGCCCCGACGCTGACCCAGCAGTTCCGCGCCGGCGTCGGACAACGACGTGGCGATCATGCCGGCTTCGGGGACGTAGGTGGCGGTCAGCGCCGATGACGGGTCGCGCAGGGTGACGGTTTCGAACTCGGCCATGACCCTCGATCCTGCCACGCCGGGGTCAGCTGGCCAGCGGGTCGTGTTGAATTCGTTCCGCTGGTGCGCCTTTGGCGATCAGCGCCTGCTTGGTCGCCGTCACCATCGCCGGCCCGCCGCAGAGCAGAATCTGACGGTCGCTCCAGCTGCCGTAGCGGGTCACCACCTCCGGTAACAGGCCGGTCTGGCGCACGTGCAGTCCGCGTGGCGGGGTCGGGTCGGGGTAGTCGGAGGCCCATGGCGGGTCGAACGTCAGCTCCGACACCGGGGTCACCGACAGCCACGGGTTGGTGGAGGCGACCTCCCACAGCGTGGGGAGGTCGTAGAGATCGGCGGGGTATTTCGCGCCGAAGAACAGGTGTACGCGCGGGTTCTCGCTGAACCGGGCCAGGTCCATGATCAGCGCCCGCAGCGGCGCCAGCCCGGTGCTGCCGGCCACCATCAGCACGTCGCCGGCGTCGCGGTCGATGTGCAGCGCGCCGTGTGGGTTGGACACCCGCCAGCGGTCGCCGGGCCGGGCCTCACCCAGGATCGCGGTGGAGACCATGCCGCCGGGCACCGAGCGGACGTGGAACTCGACGTAGCCGTTCGCGTCGGCCGGAATCGACGGGCTCAGGTAGCGCCACCGCCGCGGCCACTGCGGTATCTGCACCGGGACGTACTGTCCGGGCAGGTAGGACAGGGCATGCTCCATCTTCAGCCGGATCACCGACACGTCGCGGGTCGCACGCAGATGCTCGAGCACGGTGCCGTCGCAGAACGGGGGGCTGGTCTCGGCGTCGGCCGCTCCGCTCATGACCCCCACGACGAGGGTGACGACGTCGTTGACCGCCTCGGACATCCGCCGGTCCCAGTGCTCGGCCAGATGGGTGCGCAGCGCGCCGAGCAGGGCAGTTTTGAGCGTCTCGTAATGGGCCTGGGTGACGCCGTACTTGCGGTGGTCGCGGCCGAGCTGGGCGAGGAAGGCGACGGGCTCTTCGGCCCGCTGGGCGATGAGCTCGTCACACAGCCATGTCAGCGCCTCGGCGAAGACGTATCGCTGCTTTTCCATGTCGGGCGGGAACAGGTCGCGCGCGGACAGGTCGGTGGCGAACCAGCGGGTGTAGAAATCGCGGATCAGCACTTCGGACTCGGGGCCCGGACAGACGGCGGCGCGCAGAATGCGCATCGTCTCCCGGTCTTCGAGTCCCACGCCGCACGATCCTAAGTCACCGGGCCGCGAGCTTCCTGTGACGCAGCGCAGCCGCGGATAACAGTGCGGTACCGGTCAGGGCCCAGCACGCCAGCACGACGACCGCACCTGAGGACCCGGCTCCACCGAAGAAGGCCGTGGACCGCAGCACTGTGGCGGTGGCCCCCTGGGGTAGCAGCTGGCCGAGCGTGCCCCAACCCGCAGGCAGCATCTCCGGGGCGCTGGTCAGGCCCGAGAGCGGATTACCGACCAGGACCGCGAGGAGAGCGCCGACGCCGAGCCCGGCCTTGCCGAACAGCGCACCCAGTCCGAGCAGCAACAACAGCGCGGCCCCCACACCCAGCGTCAGCCCGCCGGCCACGCCCCAGAAGTTCGTGGTCGTCGACCCGAGCACGTAACGCAGCAGCACCGCGATCGTGACCCCCGACAGCGCCGCCGACGCCAGTGCCGCCCCGAACTGCAGGCCGGGCGCCCGTGGGAAGGCGAGTACCAGCGCGATCGCCGGCAGCAGCCCGGCCAGTGTCAGGGGCAGCGCCGAGGCCGCCAGGCCGGCGCCGCGGGGGTCGTCCGGGGTGGGTGGGGCCAGGTCCTCGATCGTCACCGGCATGCCGGTGTGCATGCCGAGCTGTTGCCCCATCTGGATCAGCAGTCCGGCCACGGCGGGGCTGGCACCGGTGG
>Ga0310345_10003795_pt1 | contig 14137 bp, 12 predicted proteins | sample HC15DNA20500_MG_FD_204667 | JGI IMG/M metagenome (GOLD analysis project Ga0310345, IMG submission 204667) | Marine microbial communities from station ALOHA, North Pacific Subtropical Gyre - HC15-DNA-20-500_MG | ecosystem: Environmental > Aquatic > Marine > Oceanic | place: Pacific Ocean: North... | reverse complement strand
ACTCATAAAGGATAAACGCGATATCACGCGAATTGATTAGTAAATTCATAGTTCAAGCCAAATAGCCGCCATCGACGACAACGGAACTACCGGTAGTGTACGAGGCAGCATCGGAGACGAGATAAAGCACCGCCGCAGCCATTTCACTGGGCTGTGCGCCACGGCCGAGCGGTGTGTGCGGCATCATTTGAGCCATAAATTCTTCGTCATCATGCAACGCCTGTGCGAATCGCGTTTCCGTCAGCCCCGGGACCAAAGTATTGACACGAACTCCAAAACGACCACATTCCCGCGCAAACGCTTTGCCCATGTTAAGAATGCCCGCTTTGGTTATCGAATAGATGCCTTGCTTATCTCCAGGCGATACACCTCCTGCAGAGGCGACATTGACAATACTGCCGTAGCCTTGCCGCTTCATCCGTCTACCAGCAGCAGCAGACATGAAGAAATAGCCGCGTAAATTAATCTCAACCGTTTTCTCAAAAGCCAAAACAGGCGTATCCAGTATATGGCCATAATATGGGTTGGCGGCTGCATTATTGACCAATATGTCAACCCGACCATGAACCTGATCAATTGTCTCAAATAGAGCTTCTATTTGATCAAGTTTACCAATGTGGCAGGTTTGTACCTCGGCACTACCGCCCTCCTTGATAATTGTCTCCACAAGCGGTTTACAACGCGCCCCGTCTCGACTGCTGGCGATAACGTGTGCACCATATTCGCCGAGTATCTTCGCAATTTCGGCTCCGATGCCGCGACTCGCGCCGGCAATAACGGCTACTTTGCCTGTCAAATCAAAATGGTTTCGTTCCACCAAACCCTTCCCTTGATTTTACGCAGATCGATCCTTAAGCATTCGTCGAGCGACCGCAAGCTTATGCACTTCGTCAGGTCCATCGTAGATCCGTGATCCTCGATCCTCACGATAAAAATGACTAAGCACGGTATAGTCCGTAATACCGAGGGCACCATGCACTTGGATGGCGCGGTCCACCACTTTCATCAACACCTCCGCGACATGGTATTTAATCTTTGAGATATCGTTGCGCGCCTCTTTAGTTCCGACCTGCTCAATTCTCCAGGCACAATGCAAAGTTAACCAACGCGCGGCATCGATTTCGGCCGCGCACTCGGCGATCCAAGCTTTAATCAGATCGCTGTCTGCCAAACGCCGATCGTTCGCACCTATTATGCGGCTCGCCGCCCTTTCGACCATCATGTCTAGGGAACGAGCGCAAATGCCAAGCCAGCGCATACAGTGATGGATGCGGCCAGGCCCAAGCCGAGCCTGAGCCATACGAAACCCCTGGCCTTCCTCCCCAAGCAGGTTATCCACTGGGACGCGACAGCCATCAAAACGCACTTCACAATGACCCATGATACTGTCACCTGGATGACCCATAATGGGCGTGCTCCGCTCGATTTCGTAGCCCGGCGTACCGTCAGGAACAATGATAATGCTCTGTCTATCATGTGGTGCTGCGTTTGGATCGGTCGTCACCATCACAAGTGCCATCATCGAACCTTCGGCGCCGGTAATGAACCATTTAGATCCATTGATAACCCATTCGTCGCCGTCACGCACCGCGGCTGTTTCGAGAAACAAGGGGTTCGCTCCGGAATTTTTGCGCTCGGTCATGACAAAACAGGTCCTTTCGCCATCCACCATCCTCGGCAGCCAGGCTTTTCTTTGCTCAGCACTGCCAAAAAGATTCATGGTTTCGATATTACCGGCATCTGGCGCATTACAACCGAAGGCATAATGCCCAAGCGGGCTCCGGCCGAGGACCTCGGAAACGAGGCCATGGTCCACGAGGTCAAGTCCCATACCACCGTACTTCTGCGGATGATTCGGAGCCCACAGACCAAGGGCCTTCAATTGACTGCGTTTCTCCGCAAGCTCGGGTAATACGGAGCCGAAACCCTCTTCCATCATTTTGCCTTCGAGCGGGATAAGTTCTTGATCGACGAAGGCTCGCATACGGCCAGTGATCTCCAGAATTTCTTCAGACGGTTGAAAGTCGAGCATTATCAATCTCCAAGGGATCCATGATGTTTTTCACAACAGAATGATGCTAACGATAAATACATAATGAAGCTGGTTCGGATGTGCTTCTTAAAAGTCTTTATGATGGCTATCAGATCTGCCGGCGCCCGACGACACTAGCTCGCGATGTAATCCTACCCTGTTTAACTTCTACGGACTTTCCTCTCGAAAAGCCATCAAATTTCCCAACACCCGGCGAAGGTCATTCCAGCGTAGACGCGGCTGCCATTCTACGCTATATCGAGAACGGAAAAGCGCAATATGTGGAACAACCCGTTCGCCTACGTTGCTACCCCATACGAATTACAATGGCGCGCTTCTAGTTAAACTAAATTTCAGCCTACCCGGAGCTTTGCGATGAGCTACAAAACAATTCGAATTGAGAAAGAAGGGTCAATCGATTGGTTGACCTTGAATCGGCCAGAGAAACTCAACGTTATTAATCCCGAAATGTGCGATGAACTGCAAAATTACTTTAACGCCCTACAGACAAACCACAGCGTTCGCGTCGTCATCTTAAGCGGGGAAGGGAAATCATTTTGCGCTGGCTATGATTTGAATGCCACGAGTGGTGTCACCGCGGGCCCCGTAATAGGCATGCGATTTCAAAGTCAAGTCAGCGAAGTATTCGTGCGTATGCGTCGATGCCCGCAGCCGATCGTGTGCCTTGCGCACGGGGCTACTACTGGAGGAGGCTTGGCATTTGCTCTGGCATCCGATGTACGGATCATGGAAACCAACGCGAAAGCAAACGTGGCCATGATTAAAGTCGGTCTAACAGGATGCGATGTCGGGATCAGCTATTTTCTTCCGCGGGCGGTGGGTCATTCGATCGCCGCCGAACTAATGATGACCGGTCGCTTCATCTCTCCAAGCCGAGCGCTCGCGTTGGGCCTGGTCTCCGAAGTCGTACCAATGGAAAAGCTCAAAGATGCTGGGCGAGACGTCGCTAGGGATATGCTAAACAGCTCACCTCTGGGGCTTCGACTAACCAAAGAAGGTCTCAATTTCGCGATTGACGCGGGAAGTCTCGAGGCAGCTATCGCTTTAGAAGATCGGGGACAGATACTTTGCGCTACTGCGGGTTTTTTCGATGAAGGAATAGCTGCTTTCAAAGGAAAACGGAGTCCCATTTATGACGACGATTAATGAGTGCATGCGTTTTCCGAGCCCCGGCAGATAAAACAATACCCGCGTGGCACCTGGGATGAGACCGAACGCGTGCGGTGACCTCCGTACGCCTTTAAGAAATCGAGAGCTTGCGACCATCTCGAGGGCCGCGGATGTTTCCTCGATTTAAAGAGAAATAGATGGCCGGTAAACACAACCCAACCATCGTCCAAAAACTTATGCGTATGCTCTGGCCGAGTTCGGGATAAACACCGGGCGTAATTTGGACGCGACCGATCACCAGCGCAAAAATCAACGTCACGACTATCATGGACAGCATTTGGCCGACAACACGCAAAGATGCATGGGCGCCGGCCGCTGTACCGTAATGAACAGGCTCCACTGAGCTCATGACGGCATTAGCATTAACGGGGGCGAATAAGCCAAAGCCCAGTCCGGAGACGGCTAACCCCATAATAATAAAATCGAGATTCGTGTTAGTTTTTATCGTGGCGAGTGAAGCAAGACCAAGAACCGTAAGGACTATCCCTACAGAGGCGACAAAACGTGGTTCAAAACGATCCGAAAGCCGCCCGGCAATAGGCGCTGTTACCGCAATAGCAAACGGTTGTGTAATTAGAACCAAACCGGCAGCCTGGGCACTCATTGCCTTCAAATATTGAAGATACAAGCTCATTAAAACCACGTTTGAAAACGTTGCTGCGTACATTAAGAACGCGGACGCACATGAGAAAGCAAACGTCGTGTGTGTCTGAAACAGACGAACGTTAAATAGCGGTTCCGGCAGCCGCGCTTCCAGAGCGATAAATCCGACGAGTAATAGGATGCCCAAGGCCACCGCCACTACGCCCCAAAACGACGGAACGTACGCAACACCGCAACTTAAGGTAGTGATAGCAGCTCCGTAAACAATCGCTCCGGCATAATCAAATTTAACGTAACGGGGACCAAACCATTCCTCATCGATCTGTAAGCATCCGAGCCAAAGCGCATAAAAAGATATCGGAATCTGAATGACAAAAGTCCAGCGCCAGCCCCAATGATCCACCACAAACCCTCCTACCACCGGGCCAGTGGTCAGTCCGAGATACATCAACGATGCAAGGACTCCGAATGCCCTCCCTCGCACCGCGATCGGAAGTGCGGCAGAGACTATTGAGATCAAGGTTGCAAAACCTCCGGCAGCAAAAACTCCTTGCAAAAAACGCATGCCAATTAACATCGCGGCTGATTCCGTGAGGGCGGCGAAAAACGACGCTACCGACACCCCAACAGCACCCAAAAGAAAAATGCGTTTTCGTCCCAATCGATCGGAAAGCCGTACGAATGGAAAAATAAAGGCAGCCGATGCTGAGAGAAAAATCAAAGGGATCCAATTGAGCACACTTGCATTGATCGCCAAATCAGCAGCGATCGCTGGCAAGGCGACGTTAACGGTAGAGATAAGGAGCGCGCTTGCGAAGGCATTCGCACCGACCATAGCCACCACACGCCGCTCCAGCGGCGCCGTGGTTCGCGAGAACTTCATTACGGAAAGGCTCCCTCAGGAGGTCAAAAATAACACCAGACATTGTAGCGTTCAGGCTAACACCGAACGCAGTCAGTTCATTCTAAAAAATGATGCCGATCACCAACGAAACTGCATTAGCGTCCCTCGTCCGCGTGGACGGCACCGATCAACTCTGTCCAGCGTTTGAAACCACCTTCGCCCCCCATGGAGGCGTAAAGTGAAACTCTGTCCAACAAGCCATTATAGCGCTCTCTGATACGCGCCCCGATTTCATCAGGTTTAGCGATAATAGCAACCGCTTCTAGGAACGACTCAGGAATGGCAGAGCCCATAGCAGTTGCATTCCCCTCACGCATCAATTTGTTGAGTCGCTGTGGTAAATCACCTAGTCCGTGGTATTCGAGGACAGCTGCATAGCTCGGGGTCGAACCGTAGAAAGCGATTTGCTGGCGCACCACTTGTTCCATTGCATCCGTTTCTTCTTGAGATTCGCCAGTAACAATAAAGACTGGCGCGTACAGTTCTAGTTCATTGATGGCACGCCCCTCTATTTTTGAACCTTCGTCTAACGCCGGCCGCACTACATCGCGAAGGTACCCTGCCGAATGCAGAGGATGCACGTGGAATCCATCGGCCACTTGTCCTGCGGCACAACACATCCGAGGATTCACTCCCGCAAGATAAATAGGGATATCTGGCTGATCGATGGGTCCAGGTTGGAAAAAAGGGTTCATCAATTTAAATTGGTAATAATCCCCCTCGTACGCCGGTTTTGTCCCATTCTGAAACGTATCCCAAATAGCGCGGACACATCGAATATAGTCGATTACCCGCGCGGCAGGCTGATCGAAAGACATAGAGAAGCGTCGCTCAACATGTGGACGTACTTGGGTGCCGAGCCCAAGTCTGAAACGACCCCGGGAATCTCTCTGCAGATCCCATGCAATCTGCGCCATCGAGAAGGTCGAGCGTGCAAAGGCTACGGCGATATTAGTACCGATCTCAAGGCGGTCGGTCGCCGCCGCCGCATGTGCAAGCGGAAGAAACGGATCACTCGTTGCTTCGAAGCTCCAGACGCAATCAAAACCTAAATTTTCAAACTCTCGCGCCCGCGCCGCGATTGTCGCTGGGGTTCCAGGGGATATTAGAGAATCAATCTTCATCATCTGCTCCAAATAATCTGTTGTCGTCAAATTCATCAAAATTGATATCAAGTAACTGCTGCAATCCTTGAATTACGTCCGCCTCGCACCCAACCTTAATGGTGGTCATACCCATCGCTCGGGCAGGCTTCAGATTAATTCCTAAATCGTCTAGGTACACTATTTCTTTTGGATCAACCTGGAGACGCTCACATACGAGTTCATAGATTCGAGGATTTGGCTTGCGTATCCCTTCCTTGCTGGATTCAACCACCAGATCAAACATCCTCATGACCTTCGATACTTCCGTCGCGAGAACATCAGAACTCGACATTCCGATGCCCTTACCTGCATTGATGTTGTTCGTCAGGCAGGCGATCATAAAATCCCGTTGGCACCGTTCGAGTACCGCAACCATCCGTGGACGGATCTCACCCCCTAAAAGTGCTATGACTTCTTGTCCCCGGATCGTATAGCCCGCAGCCGATGTCTCTCTGGCGAACAACTCATCAAACTGATCAACGGTGACTTCGTTCGATTCGAACTGCGCCCACGCATTCGTCTCATGGTTGCGAGCGTTTATGCTACGAATAAAGTCGCGAGGCAGGCCGTATTCCGCTTCAAAGCGGTTGAATGCCTCGAAAGGCGACGTGGTAACAACACCGCCGAAATCCCACAGCACTGCGGTGTAGCCCATTGCGAACCTCATCTGGAGTCAAGGGGTCAAGCATCTTCATCGCTAGACGAAGCGACATACTAAGTAGTATGTCGCTAATAATACGACGTTTCTTGCGATGACTAACAATCCAAATTTGATCCTGAGTCACCTTTGGGGCCAAACTGCCACCCCGATTCGGCCTAAAACCACTTCCTCCTCAAAAAATAGGCGCTAAATCGCTGATGAATCCGAAAAACAAGAAAGACGCAGCAGGCCACATAGCGGACATTCGAGAAGGCTTTTCCTCTTCCGGTTACATCGCAAGCAAAAGCATTGCTACTGCCGTCTACCTCGCGAAGGCTCTGCGCAAACCGGTCCTGGTAGAAGGTCCCCCAGGTGTCGGCAAAACAGAGCTCGCCAATGCGACCTCGAGCTTGCTTGATAAACCACTAATACGGCTTCAGTGTTACGAAGGTCTTGATGAGGCGAAAGCGTTATACGAGTGGAAATACGGGAAACAATTGCTTTATACGCAAGTGCTCAAAGAAAAACTTTCTGATCTTATGGCAGGTGCAAAAGGCTTGAGGCAGTCAATTGAACGCCTACATGAATTTGACGATACTTTTTTCAACGAAGAATTCCTTGAACCACGGCCGCTACTGAAAGCACTGTGGGCCGACAGGGGAGCGATACTACTAATTGATGAAATAGACAAATCCGATCAAGAATTCGAAGCCTTTTTGCTCGAACTGCTACAGGACTACCAAATATCAATTCCCGAAATAGGTACCGTAAAAGCGAAAACCACACCAGTCGTCTTTTTGACGTCTAATAACACACGTGAAATTGGCGACGCGTTGAAAAGACGCTGTATACATTTGTATATCCCGTTTCCCGACAGCAAGCTGGAACAACGTATTATCGAATCCCGGGTCCCCGATTTGGAGACTTCTCTTCGTTTACAACTCGTCACGTTTGTTCAAAATCTGCGCGAACTTGATTTAAAAAAAGTACCGGCGGTGAGCGAAACCATAGATTGGGCCCGTACTTTGGTATTACTTCATATAAAGGAACTGGACACAGAGCTTGTTCGTTCGACACTTAATGTCTTACTGAAGTTTCAGGATGATATCGAGAACGTCGATGCAGAACTCTCGAGCCTAACTCGAAAAGCCATTAAGGCCGCATGACTCAAATCTTAAGCGATTTCATCCTTGCGCTGCGTGCTGCTGATGTTCGCGTTTCTACCGCAGAGAGTATTGACGCGGCCGCGACCCTAGATGTCATAGGGTTTGAACAGCGTGACGTGGTCAAAGAAGCCCTGTCTCAAGTTCTCGCGAAGACGGATGAAGATAAAACTCGTTTTCGTCAGTGTTTTGACAGATTCTTCGCCTTCGAACACGTGGAGGGAACGCTGTCTGAGAGCAACAACCCCATTGAATCCGTTTCTAAAAACGCGGACAACTCGGGGGAAGACAAGTCAGAACTCGGTTACATAGGCACTCCGACCGACAAAGGCCTATTGTCGGCTCTGGGAGACGCCGACGCCGGAGCCCTACAACAGGCAATCGCTACTGCAGCACGTAACGTCCGTTTACCCAACATCCGGATCTTCACTCAACGCGGTATGTATATCCGCCGCATGCTAGAGGATATGGGCATCGACGAAGTCGACGACAAGATCTTTGAATTGGCCCGATCTGAGAAAACCTATGGAAAGGAACTTCAACAGCTGCGCGAAGCAAAAGCCCGTCTGTTTGAACTAGTCAGTGAAGTCGTTGACAGGCAGATGTTGCTCTATACCGCAAACGCCTGGCCTCAATTACGAGAAGAAATTTTACACAAAACCCCTCTCGCCAGGATTGAAGCGCGAGACTTCAAAATCATGCAAGAACTGGTATATAAACTTGCCAAACGGTTAGTGGCAATGCATGCCCGGCGTCGCCGTGTATCGCGGCGTGGTCACTTGGACGTACGTCGCACAATCCGGCGTAATATAAAGTATGACGGCCTTTTGTTCGAAACCGTCTGGAAAAAAATACGAATCGAACGACCTAAAGTCGTAGCGGTATGTGACGTATCAGGTTCCGTAGAAAATGTTGCCGGGTTCCTATTACTGTTTCTCTACAGTATCACCGAAATCATTCCAAAAGTTCGAGCGTTTGCATTCTCGAGCCGGCTCGGCGAGGTCACCGAAATGTTTAACCGGCTTCCTGTTGCAGAGGCCGTCGCACAAACACTGCACGATTATGGGCACGGATCGACGGATTACGGTAGTGCTATGGCTGATCTCGAACAATTGACCTTGGAGGACATCGATCACCGTACGACCGTACTTGTCCTAGGTGACGCTCGCTCCAACTACGGGGATCCGGGTGACCACGCTCTCAGACGCATACACGAACGTGCACGCCGCGTTTTATGGCTCAACCCCGAGCCCAAATCATTCTGGAATACCGGCGATTCGGCGATGCGTAAACTTGCTGTGGCGTGTGATCGCGTCGAACCATGCCGCTCGCTACGTCATCTGGAACGTATTGTCGGTGAGATCGCTCGAACAGCACTGTGAGTCCCGCACCCAAAGTCATGCACCGGTAGCATTGCCCGGCAGCGGGGGGACCCCGTGGCTATGCACCCAATCTCGACGTTTCTCGAAGGGTTGCCGCACGTAATCACGCATCAATTCCATAGCCTCATCGGTCACGATGGTCTTTAACCACTCTTCGGCCTCTATCTTCAATCCTTCCTCAATAGGCAAATTGGCACCCCTGACGATCGAACGCTTGGCGGCTGTCACCGACACTGCCGATTGACGCTGCAAGCCTTCAGCTATTTGAATTGCTCGCGCACGAGCGTCCTCAGCCAGTTCTGTGACAATACCTAGTTCAAGAGCACCCTCGGGTGTAACCGTCCGGCTCCGGAGAAGAAAATCCATTGCACGACCGTGACCAATAAGGCGCGCCAATAACTGCGAACCGGTACCAGTCAGTATCCCGAGAGCCACTTCTGGGAAACCAATGCGATAGTCGCCGCGTTGCGCGATCCGAATGTCACAGTTCAGTGACAACTCAAGTCCCGCACCCATCGTATCGCCAGTCATGGCGACGACGATGGGAACATCGAGATACGCCAAAGAACGTAAAAGGGTGTGATACCCGTAAATCAAGCCATGGGCCGCCTCGCGTAAATAGCCGGGGTCATCGCCCATAGCGACCAACTCCTCCACGCTGTAATGGGTTATATATCGCTCAGGGACCGCACCTGTTAAGACGACCGCGCGTATATCAGGAGCGCGCCATGTGCCGATGAGCTCATTCAGTTCGATTGTGGCTGGCGCGATGAGGTAGTTGGTTGGCGGATTTTTGTATCCAACGATGGATATACCACCTTGCTGCTCTGTCTCCCAATATTCCATTTGATGATTCCCCCCCCAACTCCACGGCTACTGTAAAGATCTACGAAATAGACGCGAATGGTTTTATATTGAATGATCGGCGGGCGCTTTACTCTTCCGGCAGACCAAATGCCAGCAATACATTGCCGGCATTTCCACCCCATTTGGCATAGCCAGAATTAAAATAAACCATACCATCAACAACGACTACGCCAGATTGATCGATCGCACCACCGTAACCTCTCGCACCATTGACCGTTTCAAATTCTCGTACCGAATCATAGCGCCACAATTCTCTGCCCGTGCTTGCATCAAACGCCCGCATCTCCCCGCTATGTGAGCCGGAAAATACCGCGCCTTCGATAGCCGTCACCGCCGCCGATTGTGCGGGACCACATCGAACACGCCCCTCACAGCTTACCGGTGCAGCTTCCCACAGGATGTCACCCGATTTTAAATCGACCGCTACAAGTCCACCGCCCGCCTTCGGATCGAGTTCGATATCCGTACTGATGGTGCTGTCCGACGACCAGAGGGTGTCCGCTTTTGACGCGTAAAGATTCTCACCGTCCGTCGCCTGACCCCACTGAAGACCGCCCTGTATTCCGCCTTTAGCAAGCTTTTTAGTCCACAACACTTTTCCATTTTCTTTTGGGTCGACAGCATGAGCGACCCCATTCTTCTGGGCCCCGATGATAATCTTCCGCCCGTCAACGCGTTTCACTAGGATAGGCGAGGCGCCCATATCGGAGTCGGGGCCTTCATTTTCGGGGCAGTTTATCTTCGGCTCGACCATGCAACCAACTGTCCAGGCATCACCTGCTAAAGCTTGATAAACCCAGGACGGTTTTCCTGATTCTAAATCAAAGGCAAGGATGCCATCGCTTGTATCCGTTGGTGGATTCGAATAGTTGTCTCCGGTACCCACGTAGAACTGTCCGGCTTCAGGATCTATTGTTACAGCAGACCAAACGGCGGCACCAGAAGGGCCCCACATCGGCTTGCCATGCGTATCCCTACTCACTTCGGTTGGCTTTTGCCCTATCGTGTAGCGCTTCCAAAGAAGACGCCCTGTCTTCGAATCATATGCAAGCACGCTACCGCGGAAAACGCAGCAATCGTAATTTGGATCCATAGCCATGGCCTCCTCGAAAGAAGCCATGGGGACATACAACCTTCCGCCAAAAACTTGAAGGCCGCCCGTAACCCGAGCGGAGGGATGATTATCCCCGATCGCTTTCCACCTCAACTCTCCAGTCTCCGCGTCCACGGAGTACACCCGTCCGCGCTGATCGCCGAAAAAGGCCGCATGATGGTTGTTCCCTACGGGCCCTATTGTCACCGGTGCCTTGATTGGCGCATCCGCTTGAAAAGTCCAATAGGTACAACCTGTCCGCGCGTCGAGAGAATAGACCATGCCACTTGGACTACCGACGAAAATCCGGGCGCCGACGATCGTCGGTTGCGACTCGACAAAAGTCTCTCCGGGAAACGCAAAAGCCCATTTAAGTTCAAGATCTGGGATATCTTGCGCACTAATACCCGCATATGAAGCTTTTTGGAACCGCGTGTTACCCAGACCGGCACCCCACCCATTCCAATGGGGAAGAGAAAACAAGTCCTGCTGTACCCAGTCGTTACGCGCGCAACTGCTGTCGCCAGTATCAGCCCAGTTAGGATCATGAGTCTTGCCAGTGATAAATTCGGCGACCGCGATTCGCTCAGGTCCCGATAAATTAAATAATCCAACAATCCGCATCGTGCCCATCTCGAGAGCCGACACGATATGGTTGGTAGCGCGTCCCTGCAGCGCAGAAAAAGATGGCATCCGTGCAGCTCCTGAGTCATGGCAGGAAGCACATTCCGCCTGATACACGGTTGCACCATCACGTCCAACGGCAGACGCGGGGACAACGTAAAATATTCCCAACAGCGCTATTGACACGCAGTTCATAAACTTGACCATCATTCCAACCGACCTCCAGCCACAGCGAACGATATCGTCATCATTATATCTCCCGGCAACCTAAGGGGCACGACCGACCCACGTCGTGAACAAAGCATAATCGTCGGCGAGAGCGCGATTACGGACACTCCATTTGTGGGTTAGTTCGAAAATGAGTCTGTCTAGCAAAGCCTGCGCGACAACTACTCTTGCGCTGTCAGAGCAAAATCAAAACCCGAGTATTCTCGCATTACTTCTGGTCCTTAAGTTAGGGATAAAGGTGGCTCTGCTCCCAAGAGCCGCCGTGTCGTACATATAACGTACGTTCGTGCAATCGATGTGGCCGTTTCTCCCAGAATTCGATTCGATCTGGCCGTACGCGATAGCCTGACCAGAACTCTGGTCGCGGGACCCGGCCATCATCGAACATCGATTCATATTTACGTACTCTGCTTTCCAACTTGGGACGGTTTTTCAATATTTGGGACTGCTTCGATGCCCACGCAGCTACTTGTGACTCGCGATCTCGACCGGCAAAATATTCGTCCGCCTCGCCGTCGGAAACGAGCTCCACTTTGCCTTCAACACGAATTTGGCGATCAGTAGATTTCCAATGCAGACACAAGGCCGCATACGGATTCTCGGAAAGTTCTATCGCCTTACGACTGGTAAGATTCGTATAAAAAATTAGACCACGTTCGTCTATACCTCGTACCAATACCATACGCAGTGATGGTCGGCCGTCTAGGCCAACCGTCGCGACCGACATCGATGCCGGTTCACTTGACTCTTTTTGCTCTGCGTCACTGAACCAAGCTGCAATTTGTTCGGTTGGGTCCATCCGCACTACCTAGGGTTACTAAATCGCCAAACAGCTACACAAAAGGGTGCCGCAACACGATCATGTCGGCACGATCGGGGCCCGTCGACACCATGTCGACTGGCGTACCGGAAATTTCTGAAATTCGATCAAGATAAGCTCGCGCGTTGCGTGGGAGATCATCCCAGAGGCGAATACCAACCGTCGACTTTTCCCATCCAGGGTGAATTTCGTAAATAGGTTCGACATTCGCCATTGCCTCAGCACCGGTCGGCATAGACCGCAGTCTTCCGGTTTCCGTGTTATACGCAACACAAATCTGTATTTCGTGAAGCCCATCAAGCACGTCGAGTTTCGTGACGCATAACCCGGAAACGCTGTTAATCTGACGGACACGCTGTAACGCGACTGCGTCAAACCACCCACAGCGTCGCGGTCTTCCGGTCGTCGCACCGAATTCGTCGCCTTGCTGGGCAAGATGCCTGCCCGTGTCGTCGAATAGTTCGGTCGGGAAAGGCCCCGCGCCGACACGTGTGGTATAGGCTTTAGTAATTCCTAATACGTAGTCTATGCTGCGCGGGCCGACGCCGCTCCCAGGTGAACTGAACCCTGCCGTAGTATTGGATGACGTAACAAACGGATAAGTGCCATGGTCAATGTCGAGTAAAGTACCCTGCGCCCCCTCATATAGTATGTTGGCCTGATCACTTTGGTAGTCGGCCAAGAGTTCCACCACATCACCAGTGAGCGACTCCATCAAATCCGCGTAACGCATCTGTTGTTCGAGAACCTCACGAAAGTCGAGTTTGTCGACTTTGTAGTAGTTAACGAGTGCAAAATTATGGTACTCCAGCACCTCCTCCAACTTCTCTGCGAAGAGTTTTCGATCCGAAAAATCGCTGACACGCAAAGCACGACGTGCCGCCTTATCTTCGTAAGCGGGTCCAATTCCACGGCCAGTGGTGCCGATTGCTTTGGCCCCACGTGCCTTCTCACGAGCCTGATCAAGGGCGATGTGGTAGGGAAGAATTAGTGAACACGCCCCGCTAAGGACTAATCTTTCACGTACGGGGATACCCTGACCCTCAAGCATGTCAATTTCTTTCTTGAGCGCCTCCGGAGACACAACCACACCGTTTCCCACGAGGCACTGCACACCGTCATGCAAAATCCCCGACGGGATAAGATGCAAGACTGTTTTCTCACCGCCGATTACGACTGTGTGCCCTGCGTTGTGCCCCCCTTGGAAACGTACAACAGCATCTGCCCGGTCGGTCAACACGTCGACGACCTTCCCTTTTCCCTCGTCCCCCCACTGGGTGCCGATAATGACGACTGACGTTCCCAAACTCTCTGCCGTCATTTTTTGAGATTTTTTAGTTGCCAATTGCCGTCTGCTTTGGCCAATTGCTTCTCGCAACCAAGTTCAACAGCGCCCCCACACTGGCCAGGTAGTTCCTGAATCACCGTATATCCAGCATTACGGT
>Ga0310345_10003794_pt1 | contig 14137 bp, 7 predicted proteins | sample HC15DNA20500_MG_FD_204667 | JGI IMG/M metagenome (GOLD analysis project Ga0310345, IMG submission 204667) | Marine microbial communities from station ALOHA, North Pacific Subtropical Gyre - HC15-DNA-20-500_MG | ecosystem: Environmental > Aquatic > Marine > Oceanic | place: Pacific Ocean: North... | reverse complement strand
ATAATCGATGCACTATGCACCGTAGAGAAGGGTTTTCTTCTCTAGAGACTCGCCTTCTCAAACGGACTCAGGTTTTCAATAACCAAACGCCCTATTAGTGGCTTGTCAGTACCTTAAGCACTGTATAGATGTCAGGATGTTAATTGGGTTAATCTCTTGATATTTTCGATGTCAATTAAAATCTCAATAATGAACTTTTTCCAAGTCACTAGATTTTTTTTGATACGAGTTGAGGTAGTATTTTGGTGATCTCACCTCTTATAACGGAATCTGCAAATCTGTCTATTGGGGTTTCAGTTCGATTAATAATAACAAGTTTAGCACCGGACTCTTTGGCTAAGACTGGAAGAGAAGCAGCAGGTTCTACTACAAGGGAGGAACCCACTGCCAGGAAAATTTCACAAGCTTGGGCAGCCTGGCGAGCTTTTTCAAGAATTTCCATTGGAAGAGATTGACCAAATGAAATAGTAGATGGTTTTAGTAGCCCTTGACAAAAATAACATTTTGGGTCGGTTTCTCCTTGGAGTATCCGATTAACGGCTTCGTTCATCGTGATCTTATTGCTGCAATCCAAACATTTAGCTTCAATAGTTGTTCCGTGAAGTTCTAGGACTAATTTAGGGTCGAGACCTGATCGTTGATGGAGACCATCAATATTTTGAGTGATTAAAGCGATTAATTTTTCTTGTTTTGCCAGACTTACAAACGCACCATGACCTAAGTTAGGATGTGCATCACGAATAGAGGGCCAGATCTCTGCTTTTTGACGCCAGTATTCAATTCGGTCAGTTGTATTCTGCAGAAATTCTTGAAAATATACTGTTCGATTTTTAGCCCAAACACCGTTAGGACTTCTGAAATCTGGAATGCCTGACTCGGTTGAAATACCTGCTCCAGTAAAACCTGTTATAGATTGAGCGGTCACAAGCCAGTCTTTAACATCTTCGAGTATCATAAATTAAAACTAAATTTTCCTGATAAGTCTAAATGTCAATAAGTTATCCATTACCAAGGTATTAACATTAAGCTAGAACCTTCTTTACTACTCGACCTCTTACTCCAGTTAATCGCTGGTCAAGACCCTGATAGAAGAATGTTAGTTTGGTGTGGTCAAGACCCATAAGATGTAAAATAGTAGCGTGCAGGTCTGAAACATGACAGTGATCCTGAACAGCTTTAAACCCTAACTCATCAGTAGCTCCAACTGCTTGACCACCTTTTACTCCTGCTCCTGCTAGCCACATACTAAAACCGTGCCAATCATGGTCTCGTCCTGGTTTCCCAATACCTTCACTAGTTGGAGTTCGACCAAACTCGCCACCCCAGATTAAGAGTGTTTCGTCCCAAAGACCTGTACGTTTCAGGTCAGAAATTAGAGCAGCAATAGGTCGGTCAGTTTCACTAGCATGTAGTTTATGATTCGTAATGCAATCCCCATGTCCATCCCAAGTATCTTCAATGTGACCACCACCAGAATACAGTTGGATAAAACGGACACCGTTTTCCAAGAGTCTACGAGTGATTAAGCACTTACGTCCAAAATCAGCTGTTATGGGGTTATTAAGACCATACATTTCTTGTGTTTTTTTGTTTTCCTGATTAATATCTACGACCTCTGTAGCTGTTGTCTGCATTCGATAAGCCAGCTCGTAAGCATTTATCCTTCCTAGTAGCTCAGATTCTTTAGGGTGAGATTTTAAGTGTTCTTGATTTAGAGTCTGAAGCAAGTCCAACGAGTGACGTTGTGTTTTTTTATCAATCTGAGGTGGTGTTGCTAGATCTAGTAGTGGTGCACCTGAACTTCGGAATAATGTACCTTGATAGGGAGCAGGCATATAACCAGCAGTCCAGTTGGAAGGCCCACTGATAGGTCCACCACGAGGATCAGTCATCACTACAAAACTAGGTAAACTTTGATTGGATGTCCCCAATCCATAACTCAGCCATGAACCTAAACTCGGTTTTCCAATAGTCACATTACCCGTATTCATCTGGAGACAGCCTGAAGCATGGGCTGCTGTATCTGTATGCATGGAACGGATGACACATAAATCATCAGCAAATTTTGCCGTGTGAGGGAATAAGCTACTAATGGGCAATCCACTCTCACCATAGTTTTGAAATGAAAAAGGGCTTTGCATTAAGTGTCCAATAGGGCGGTTATTTGAGCCGACTGCTGCTTTGCCTTGATAAACAGTTCCATTGAACTTTGTTAAGGCCGGCTTTGGATCAAAAGTGTCAACTTGGCTAGGTCCCCCATTCATGAATAGAAAGACAGCGTGTTTAGCCTTAACCTGAAAATGTGGAGCCTTTGCAGCTAGAAAATACTCCTCCTTATTTTCATGTTTTTCAGCTGCTAAAATTTGATTAAAAAACCCATCTTGAGTCAATAGGTCAGTTAGGGCCAAACCAGCAAAGCCTCCACCAACTTCCCAAAGAAATTGACGTCGATTCCGCTTACAGGACGTTGGATTAGGTATGTATCTTTGGAACATGAATTTACCTCAAAAATAGTTAACTATGATTGTTGTTCAACTTAGTCGGGGTAGACAAACTCATTTAAATTCAGAATGACGCGGCACATCTCCCTTAATGCAGCTGAACGGGCATTTTCAAAGGAGATTTTACTGTTATTTAACTGGTTCTGGCTTTCTTCTTTTAGAAACTTTAGGAGAATCTTTTTTTCATTTAATGTTGGTGGACGGGCTAATGCTAGGATAAAAGCTCGTTTAATTTGTCTTTCCCAGTTAGCTCCAACCTCATTTCCCAAACGAGAAGCTAAATATCGAGCCTGACGATTTACAAATTCGCCATTAAAAAGGGTTAGGGCCTGCGGTGCCACATTAGTTGTAATGCGTTTGGGTGCTGTCTTGGTTGTGTCACATAGGTCCAATACCTCTAACATAGGTACGACCATTGAACGCTTAAGAAAAACATATATTGTTCGACGGGATCGTTCTTCCTCAATGGAAGATTTCCAGACTGTGTCTGGATCACTGTGGCCAGCTAAAGCCCCTTCAGAAATCTGTGGAAACATGCTGGGACCATACATTTTTCGATTTAGTCTCCCACTAACAGCTAGCATTGAATCTCTGATGGCTTCAACCTCTAATCGAACACGAGGAAGACGCCACAATAGAAGGTTTTCTGGGTCTTTTTTCATGTAATGAGGGTTTAACTGCCTATTCATTTGATAACTCTGGCTAGTTACAATGAGGCGATGCAATTTTTTTAGTGACCAGCCTTGTTTTATAAACCAATGGGCAAGCCAATCTAGTAATCGTGGGTGGGTGGGTTTTTCACCTATTAAGCCAAAATTGTTTGGACTTCGCACTAGACCATAGCCAAAATGTTTTTGCCAAACCCGATTTACGATGACTCTTGCTGTAAGTGGGTTGCTAGAGTGGGTTAACCATCGTGCCAAGGCTAATCGTCGCCCACTCGTTTCACCTCTACTTTCGATTTGAAATTTTGACTTTATCAAGATTGAAGGAACTGCTGGAAACACCTCTGGTCCAGGATTAGTTGCTCTTCCATGGATTAGCATATGAGTGGGTGGTGGATTAGGTTTTGGTTCATGCATGAAATAGCCACGAGGCAATTGACCACGAGCACTTTCAAAGTCCTTTATTTTTGTTTCTAAGTTTTTGATCTTTAAGCGACTTGTATCTGAAAGGGTATTAGAAACTTCTTTTTCCAATTGTTCTTTGAATGATAAGGTTAGAGGATCCCGCCGGCCTGTTTTATTTTCTGTTAGAAATGCTTGAACAACTGCTGTTGGCAAATGACTTTGCCCAGACTGCAGGTGTGTTTTTTGAAGGCGGTTTTTCAATTTTAAAAGATTTTGTTTTATTTGTTCAATTTTTTCGGAAATTGTTCTGTATTTTTCCAGTTGTTCAGGAGTACCTAAAGGCAGATCCATTTCTGATCGTCCAGAACGTGGACGCTCCAATCCGTTAAAGAAAGCCACCATGCTGTAGTAATCTTTTGCTGTCAAGGGATCGAACTTATGGTCATGACAGCGGGCACATCCCAAAGTTAAACCGAGGAAAACTTGTGAGGTAGTGCTGACAATATCGTCAAGTTGATCAAAATGGTCAGTTAAAGGATCAGCTGGTTCATCATCCCAAGGACCAAGACGAAAAAATCCAGTCGCTACAAGCGTTTCTGCAGAGGAATCCACTAGTTCGTCTCCAGCTAATTGCTCTAGGACAAACCGATTGAAAGGTTTATCTTTATCAAAAGACCGAATGACATAGTCACGGTATTTCCAGGCATTAGGTTTGGTTGCATCCCGCTCATAACCGTTTGTCTCAGCGTATCTTACTAAATCAAGCCAATGACGAGCCCAACGTTCTGCATACGCAGCGCGGGACAATAAATCATTGACCAATGTCTCAAAGTTTTTCTCGCTAGGGTTTTTTAAAAAGGCTCTCTGTTCCATTATTGTTGGAGGAATTCCAATTAAGTCGAGATAAATTCTCCGCAATAATTGATAAGGTTTAGCTGGGCTTGCAGGTTTCCACCCCTTTGCTTCTAACTTAGCCAAAATGAATGAATCAATTGGGGTTTTTACCCATCCACCATCTTTAACCTCTGGAACACGAGGATTACTGATAGGTTGAAAAGACCAGTGATTAATAGGAAGGGGTTTAGTTTCTAAACCATCTTTATTCATTTTCCAGTCTGCTCCCTGATCAATCCAGGTTTTAATCATTTCTAGCTCTTTGTGAGATAGCCGAGGTCCTGTAGGTGGCATCACTATCTCTGGGTCCAAACCAGCAGTATACCGATACAATAAGCTGTCTGAACTTTTACCCGGTACAATAGCAGGAGTTCCAGAGTTGCCTCCTTTAAGAGCAGAAGATTTACTATCAAGTCTTAAGCCATGTACCTGTGTTTTCTGATTGTGACAGGATAAGCAACGTCTTTTAAGAAGAGGATAAATATCCTTTTGGAAATCAACTGGACTCAGATCAAGGGTAGATTCAGAGGCTAGGATATTTCCTGTTAGGACTAGTGATCCTATTATTAAACTAATTAACATTAGGGATTTTCTCAGTGTTATTTCAAAATATAAAGATATCAAAAACTTGTTTGTCCAACAAGAAGTCCTAACTAGACCCTTACTAAGCTACATTAATCATAAACTTAGACCTAACTGTTTATAGCAACATAAATTTCAGGGTTTTCTTTCTCTCAGCAGTGTATAGGCTCCAGAAGGTGTTATTGGATTTCTTTGGGTAACTTTACAGGAATCTTTAGTTTGTTAATCTCGAATTCTAAAGTTTCACGTAGCCCTTGGATCAAGGATCTTGGATTAAACCCCAGGTATTTCTTGGCTTTCTTGTTACTGGCAATATAGGTTGTTCCAGCCATAAGTCTAAGACTTTCAGCTGTATACTTTGCTGGGAGGGAGAAAAAGCCTTCTACATGTTTCATAAATAAGGATAGAGTTTTCAAAGTAATGGGTCTTGGATGTAGGCGAGGTGCTTTTATTCCACAGATTTTTTCTGCAAGTTCGAATACTTCCCTAAAACTGTGAATTGGACCAGCAATGATATAGCTTTCATAAAGTTTACCTTTTTCCATGGCTAAGAGGTGCCCTCTAGCAGTATCCTCAACATGTCCCCAACAAAATGCGGTCTTAGTAGGAGTTATGGGTAGTTGACCTCTTAAATAGTCTGTAAAGCTTTTACCTATTGCGCTGCTGTCTCCAGGTCCGTAGACCACTCCTGGCTGAACAATGACTAATGGAAGACCTGTTTGAGCCAAAGGTAGGGCAACTTTGTAGTGTGCAATCCACTTAGTTTTTTCGTATTCACTCAACCAGGGACCTTTGTGAAAATAAGTTTCGTTAGCTTTTTCTCCGTTTGTATCGGAAAAAACTGCTATCGTGCTGGTATAGACAACTTTTGCAATGTTCAACGCTTTGGCCACTTCTAATACATTACGAGTCCCTTCGACATTGGTTAGGTAAGCCTCTTCTTTGTCCTTACTTCCAATCTTGTACCAGGCAGCGAGGTGGAATACTCCATCTACTCCCTGCATGGGTTTTTGGAGAGTAGTTTGTTTCGTGATGTCTCCATAAGAAACTATAGTATTTACAGGTAATAGGTTCCTTGCTTTTTCTGGATTTCTTGCAAGGGCTAGAACTTGATGGCCTGCCTGAACTAAAATTTTACAGAGATTTCTCCCAATGAATCCAGTTGCACCCGTTACCAAATATCGCATTGAAAAATGGAACCTCAATTACCTAATAAAAAGAGATATTTAAACAGATTTATAACACATTCTTAAAAATAGTCTACCAACCATAGAATGCAGATCAATGAAATGTTTTTTGTCCTGAAATCGGGAATATCTCATTGAATCCAAGAAGCTATATCAGATAGGGAAAGGCGATCCATTTCAACTTGAAGTTCAGATTCTGAACCACTAATTTTGTAAAGATGTTTAATCCAAGAAGTATCAAAATTGTTGCCCGTGTTGTGAATTAATAGTCTAGAGGTTGGTGATAGAGTGAGTGCTGTTCTAAACTCACCTGCCCGTCGAATAAGCGGAATAAACAGTTTATTCAAATAGGCTTGATCCGAATGGTTAGGGAATTGAGCTACATCCACGACAGTAGTGTTGAGTTTTGGGGCCAAAGATCGAGCTAAAAGACACCATAGACCCGCCTCCTCAAGTCCGACCAGATTAACTACAGATACATCTTTTCTGTTTTTAAGGTATGCAAGGCCTGTCAAAATATCTTGGATTCTAAGGGAGGTGGGAGTTCGGTTGTAAGTAGTAAAAAACGTGCTATCACTACTATTGGTTATGTCTTTAGATTTCCCTGTGTTAAAGCAATCGAGCGCCATTACGAGGTGACCCTTTTTGATAAGTGACTTAAGTAAAGAAGTAGCTTTTCTATTTATACCTATCCCGCCTTCTGGATGGACAAGTAGCGTTGCAGATAGGGGCTCACTATTCTTTGGGAGCCACATGGTTACTGGAACACGGTCTCCACGACCCTTTCGACCAATGATGAATTCAAATGTTTTTTTAGGAGAAATTTGAGAAGGAGTAGTTTGTCTAATTTCGCTTTGAATAGGGAAGCTAGCAGCTAGAGAGTGGCTCATCAAAGGGCCTAGTATCTGTTTAAATTTTTCAAGTCTCTTTTTATTTTGAGGAAAAAGGTTGGTTAGCTGTTCTTGAGCCTTGGATACTAAATAGGCCACTAACTGATTCTGAGTTTTGGCTGATTTGGGGAGGGAAGTTCCAAAAAAGACGAGTAAATTAGCGGGTGACTCGACTGAAAAAGATCTTTCTTTTATGACACTAAGGGCTTCTTTTTTATTAAAGAACCAGTAGTCAAACCAGCTATATACTGCTTCGCGACTCTCTTGATTATAATTGTGAATAGCAGTGATCTGGACATTCTTAATTTTTTCTTTAGCGTTTAATAAGCTGTAAATCCTGCTAATTGCAGGGAATTCAATTCGAGGTGTTCGCCAAGTCCAATCCCCTTGAGCAGAAACCAGCAAAAGAGGTCGAGGAGCCATGAGCGCTCCAATTTCCATATTATTTGTGTCTAAACGCAGATTAGGGGCATTTTCACAGATACAGCCACCTTGAAAGTCATGAGAAATCATGTTCACTGGAGCAGCAACTTTGATTCGATCATCGATGGCAGACAGCAAGAAAGTTTGAGTACCACCTCCTGAGGCACCTGTACATCCTATTTGATCTTTGTCTACATCTGGTAAGGACTGGAGGAAGTCTACAGACCGGATACTATTCCATAACTGGAGTGACAGAGATCCAATACCCCATAGCTCTAAACGTTTGTCACTTAAGTGATGTTCGACTTGACGGCTATCGTTATAGCCAATCATGTCATAAGAAAAAACAATGTAACCTTGAAGAGCTAGGTTAATACATCGACCTGGAACTGAACAACGTTCTGAATTCTCTAGGCGGCCATAGTTCCAATGCCCATGAGGTGAAAGAATTCCTGGAAAAGGTCCTTTTTTCCCTAGTGGTCGGTATAGATTTCCAGTTACATAAAATCCAGGGTGACTCTCAAAATACACTTTTTCTATCGAGTAACCATTCCGGTCAATTTTCCCAAAAACTTTAGGGCTTAAAGAACTTTTTTCTGGGAATGGCCATAAACCTGAACTGCTCAGGATATTATGACGAAGAGAACGAGCCTTGGATAACCACTGCTGTTGATTATTAATTTGATCAAAACGGGTCGGAGTTTCAAGAGTTCTCATTTTTTTTAATCTTTGGTCAGTTTCAGAAGTCCACGTCCTCTGGACCTGACCAAAACTATTAGCAAGGATCAATCCGCAAACTAACAGCCAATTGAAAAATGTTATTTTATTCAAAACTTGACTCTTCCAAAATTATTAAAATCTTTCCTATATAATCTATCCAAATGAAAGAGACAATTGAAGTAAAAAGATGATTATAGGTAATGTTATTACTACAATTTTTGGTTTTAAATTTTATCTAATTAAACACTGTTATAATGTGAATTATAAAGTCGTTATTTTTTCATTGTTAGTTATTACATATCATTAAGAAAGACTGTGTTGATAGCACTGTTTATTGACAGTGTTATTTGTAAAGCCTAATATTTTATATAAGAGAACTATAGTTTCTTTTAAAATGCCGATTTACTAAATCTTTTTTCAAGGTGATGATTAAATTTTTTAACTTAAGTCGAAACAAAATAACTCTAATAAAATATGTTGGATTGTTTTTACTCGGCTCTGTACTTATTGCCCCTACACTAAAGTTAAGGGGAGCCTCTGAGAAGGTTAGTTACTATCTAGACATCAAACCAGTCATTCAGCAATATTGTCAAGGTTGCCATCAACCAGCTCTACGCCAGGGTAACTTAGATCTGACTAACTACAAAGAATTTGTTAAGGGTGGAAAGAATGGTCTAGCATTTGTTGTTGGACAACCGGATAGTAGTCTTGTCGTAGGTATGATTGAAGGACGCCACCAGCCTCTTATGCCATTAGGAGGGCCACCTTTAGAAAAAAAAGTTATCAATCAGTTCCGGTCTTGGATAAGAGCTGGTGCAGGAGATGATACCCCTAGTCAGAATAAAATTTTGTCTAATAATGCGTTTCCAACCTACCAACTTCCTCCAGTAATAACCGCGATGGCTTATTCTCCTGATGGTCGCTTACTTGCTGTGTCTGGGTATAGAGAGATTCTTTTACATCGGTCTGATGGTACAGGTCTAGAAGCTCGGTTAGTAGGGGTTTCAGACCGTCTTCAGTCCTTGGATTTTACTCCCGATGGACAGATTTTAGTTACCGCAGGGGGAATCCCTGCCCGGTTTGGAGAACTTCAATTCTGGGAGATTCAAACCCGGAAACTCAAACACTCTGTAACGGTTTGCAAAGATACTTTATTTGGAGCTTCACTATCCCCGAATGGATCAAAGGTAGTGTTCGGATGTTCAGACCATACGGTACGAATTCATGAAATCTCGACTGGAATAGAATTTTTACGCACTCGGCACCATGAAAACTGGGTTCTTGGTACCCAGTTTGGTATGGATGGTAAACGAATTGTTTCGGTAGGTCGAGATTTTGCTGTTAAATTAATGAATGCTGAAACTGGGGCTTTTGTTGAAAACCTCAATGCATTAAGAAAAGAATTAATGGCAGTAAGCCGTCATCCTACCCGAGATGCTGTTGTAGTTGGAGGGGAAGAACGTATTCCATATTACTATTTAATGGATCGTCCCAGCAAAATGATAGCTGGTGATGAAGCAACCTTAATTCGTAAATTTCAAAGACAAAATGGAGAAATCTTTGTACTTGAATTTAGCCCCGACGGAAAAAAATTGGCGGTAGCTGGAGCAGCACCGAAGGTTGCCATTTACGATGTAGCTACTGGTGATCTTCTGGTTACTTGTCAGGGTCATCAAGCTGGAATTTATGCCATTGCGTTTCATCCGAAGCGGAATGAAATAGCAACAGCAGGATTTGATGGAAGAGTGCGTATTTATGAGGTAGAATCTGGAAATATTTTAAAAGAATTCATCCCAGTTCCTTTAGAAAAACAAGCTGTCTTATCTAACTAAAAGAATTTAATGAATTTGAACATTAAATGAAAATTCTTCTTACAAATACACGAATAATTTATCGGTTTAACTCAGCTGTATGTTTAGTGGTTTTATCGATCATTTTCCCAGCCCTTCCTCTAGTTGAAGCCAATGCACCTGTCCTGGAGAAGTTAAGTCCCCCTGGTGCCCAGAGGGGAACAGCCTTTAAACTTAACTTGATTGGGCATCATTTAGAGGATATTGAAATTGTTTCCAGTCTTTTGGGATCGTTTACTCCGCTGACAAATTTTGAAGATTTAGACAGTCTAGAAAAAAAAGACAATGTTCAATTTCTTGTAGAATTATCCAAAGAAATTCCAGTCGGTGTCTATCCCTTTAGAGTGCGTTCCGACCAAGGTTTGTCAAATGCGTTGCTATTTAGTGTTGGTGTTCTACCAGAAATTAGTGAAGAAGAATCTCAACGACCAATTGTCCAGGCAATCAATAATTCACTAAATCAAAGTCAATTTGTTAAAGCTCCGGTAACTGTCAATGGCACTCTTTCAGGACCAGATCGGGATTTTTTTCGTATTCAGGTTAAAGGTGGTCAACGTTTAGTTATGGAAGTGGAAGCAAGACGAGCTGGATCAGCAATTGATCCGGTATTACGTTTGTTAAATGATACAAGTCGACAGATTGCAATTTCTAACGATGCACATGGTTTGGGTGTAGACAGTCGAATAGATATGTTATTTCCCAAAACAGGTACCTATTACTTGATGGTACATGATGCTCGTTTTAGTCAGCAGCAGCAAAATTTCTATCGCTTGAAAGTCGGTGAATTTTCCTATCTTCACTCTATTTTTCCTTTAGGAGGGCAAAGGGGTCAGACCGTAGATGTGGAACTAGTTAAAGACAAAAAGATCAAAGCTGAAAAAATAGAGGTAGATCTGAGCAGGATTAGTTCTAAGGCTGATTTTACAACTTTGAATTTACCGGTTGGTTCTGGAAGTCTTCCTCTTTTGTTTGCAGTTGGTGATTTACCTGAAGTTGTTGAGCCAATAGGCAAAACAGACTCTGTATTAGTTCCCTCAACAGTTCATAATGGACTTATTTCGAAGCCAGGGGAAGTTGACCGTTTTCGGTTAAAAGTCGAACCAGGGGAACAGTGGATTATACGATTACAGGCTGGTGGTTTGGGGACGTCGCGTCTTTACGGTCGACTTACTGTTTTTGATGATAAAGGTAAACAATTGGGAGCTGCTGGTGATGATGTTCCTGAAACACAGGTATTCTCAGCAGTGTTAAGGGGAGTTAGGAAAAGTCTGGACCCCTTTTTGAGACTTCAGATTCCTGAGGATGTTCGAGAATTACTGATTACCGTTGAAGATCTTGTAGAAAGAGGGGGTTCGACATTTGGCTATAGGTTGTGGACACAGCCACTAGCAGCTGATTTTGATTTAGCCCTTGTGACTCCTTACATAAATATTCCAGTCAATGGAACTGCTGGAGTTACTGTTAACGTACAGCGATATGGCTATTTAGGAGATATTCAGCTCAGTATTCCAGATGCTGGCAATGATCTGGTTGTTAAGGGTGGAATCGTTCCAAGTAGTTCTATTCGGCAAGGCGATAGGGCTGTATCAGGTACTGGTATGCTTACCATCACAGCCAAAGAGGAAGCACTTGTTCGAACTGGAGAATTATCTGTATGGGGAGAAGCTGTGTTAGAAGATGGGACTCGTCTTAGGCGGCGTGCAAGAGGACCTGGACTGATTACCAAGGTCCAGAGTAGCATTGGAACAGGTCGTCCAGATCCCAATAACCGAGATGAGCAGGCTCCCTTTGAGGCCCATTGGTTGGGCATGGAACTTCCGATGATGGTTACAAAAGAATCTGTGGGTAAACTTCTGGTAACAGGCCCGAGTCATATTAGACTTGTTCAGGGAATGGACTACGATGTCTTTTGGAAGTTTAAAAGTTCTTTACCTAGAGTGAGGCCTCCTGCTACTGTTTCATTACTAAGTTTTGGGGCTCGTGAAGTAAGTAGTCGCCCTGGAAATGCTAGAGCTAAGTTTCTCAAGGAAGGAATTTTTAGAATCATTACTACTGTTGGTACTCCTGCTTCTATTTTTAATGCTGTATTGTCTGGCGACTTAAATATTGATGGTACACCAGTTTCCCTGCACTCCGCAGCCCTTACGGTGGAAGTCGTACAGGGATACAAGTTAGTGCTACCCAAAGGAGGCATCTTTCTTAATCCTGGAAAAACTGGGGAACTAGTAGGTAAGATCGAACGAGATCCAATCTTCAAAGAGCCAGTTACTATCAGTCCTGAAAACTTTCCATTGGGAGTTTCTTGCGCTCCAGTTGAAGTTCCTGTTGGAGTAGAAAAATTTAGGCTAGTCTGCCAAGCAGAGGCCTTCGCCACTCCTGGTAATTATGAAATTGGGATTGCCTCATCTTCAGTATTAGCAGCTAGGGAGAAGGAGCAAGTGCCTTATCGGATTCCACCATCAAGGTGCAAAATTGTAATTTCGTCTGTCAAAGAAACTGCTCATATTATTGAATTTAAGAGGTAAGAGGAATATGTGTCTTAAGCCCCAATCAATGATCTTTTTGGTTAGTGTTTTCTCACTATTGTGTGTTGGCAATAGTATTGGGTCTGATGGCCTGGTAGAACCTGTTTCAGGGGGTATTCAGAAATTACAAATACAACCGCCTAGTCTTGTATTCTCTAGTCTAGGAGAAATTAGAAGAATATTGGTAACAGGTCATACTAAGAACGGAGAGCGTCTGGATCTAAGTTCCTCATTCGAAATAAAACCAGATAGTAGCATTATTAAGATAAATCAGAATGGTTCATTACAAGCTATTCAAGAAGGAAAGATAGAACTTTCTATCAGTGCAAGAGGAAAAAAAACCGTTTTGCCTATAAAAGTAAGGATATCTTCCTCAAAGGCAAAGACTACATTTCTACGTGATGTAATGCCTGTCATCAATAAGGTAGGTTGTACCAATGGTGTTTGTCATGGTGCTGCAAAAGGAAAAAATGGGTTTAAGCTTTCATTGCGTGGATATGATCCAGAATTTGACTACCAATCGCTTTTGTATGATATGTCGAGTCGACGATTTAATCGAGCTGACCCTTCCCAAAGTTTAATGTTAGCTAAACCAACCCAGCAGGTAGCCCATGAGGGTGGAATGCAGTTAAAGCTAGGTTCCTTATACTATAACCAAATTCTTAACTGGATTGCGGAGGGGGTGCCCTTTGGCGATTCTAAGAATGATAGAGTTGAAAAACTGAAGGTTTTCCCAAAAGACATTTTCATGCACGGTCCTGGTCGAACACAGCAGGTAGTGGTTATTGCTTATTTTGGTGATGGGTCCACCCGCGATGTTACTGGGGAAACGCATTTCGGTAGTAGCAATGGTGATGCTGTTGCAGTTGACAACAGTATCGTGAGAGGTATGCGCAAGGGCGAATCGACCTTGACGGTCCGTTATGAAGGTAAATTTGTGATGGTTCCGGTCACGGTTCTTAACCCTAAAACTGGCTTTGCCTGGGTGTCCTTGCCCCAATACAACTATATCGATGAATTAGTTGACAGTAAATTAGAGCGACTTAAGATTCAGCCATCGCCTATATCAGATGATGCCGAGTTTTTGCGTAGAGTGACACTAGATTTAACCGGTCGACTTCCTGAACTAGAAGTAATTAAATCTTTCCTTAGTGATTCTAGAGAGACACGTACTAAACGTTCTGAAATGATTAGTCGTTTGATTCAAAGTGAAGCTTATGCTGATTACTGGACTTTGAAGTGGGGAGACCTTTTACGCAGCAATCGAAAGTTTATGAGCTATAAGGGGATGTGGACTTTCAGAGAATGGTTGCGTGAGTCAATTTTAGAGAATAAGCCTTACGATGTTTTAGTAAGAGAGCTTTTAACTGCTACTGGAAGTACGTTCGAAAACCCCGCTGCCAATTTTTTCTTAGCAGCTCGTGATCCTAAAGCTGCGATGGAAGCGACAACACAGCTATTTTTAGGGATACGAATGGTCTGTGCCCAATGCCAT
>Ga0310345_10003793_pt1 | contig 14137 bp, 13 predicted proteins | sample HC15DNA20500_MG_FD_204667 | JGI IMG/M metagenome (GOLD analysis project Ga0310345, IMG submission 204667) | Marine microbial communities from station ALOHA, North Pacific Subtropical Gyre - HC15-DNA-20-500_MG | ecosystem: Environmental > Aquatic > Marine > Oceanic | place: Pacific Ocean: North... | reverse complement strand
CGTCCGGAGCGTCTCGACTTCGGAGAGGCCGCCCATCTTGGCGAAGATCCAGAAGCCCGAGTCGTTCATCCACGAGCCGACGAGCGAGCCCGACGCGATCGCCGTCGCGAGGTAGACCGGGTGGAACGGGAGGTCCGCGCCGGCCACCGCCGCGCCGACGAGGCCGACCGTCGTGATCATGGCGACCGTCGACGAGCCCTGCGCGATCTTGAGGAGGCTGGCCGTGCCGAAGGCGAGGAGCAGGAGCGCGAACCCGCCGGCCCCGCCGCCCGCCAGCGCCGCGAGCACGTCGCCGACGCCGGCCTCGCGGAGCATCGCCCCGAACGCCCCGCCGGCCGCCGTAATAAGGATGATGACGCCGGCCGACATCAGGGCCTCCTCGACCGCCGCGGCCACGGCGTCGCGGCCCGGTCGCCGCTGGCCGACGTAGACGACGAGCGCGGCGACGGTCGCGAGCCCGAGCGCGAGGTTCGGGTTACCGAGCGCGTCGAGCAAGGCGACCGGCCGGCCGAGCGCGTTCGCGACCGTCGCGGCCGTGATGAGGACGACGGGCAGGACGATCGGCGCCAGCGACGCGCCGAGGCCGGGGAGGACGGCCGGCGGCGCCTCGGCCTCGGGCACGCCCGCGGCGTCCGGGTCGTCGGGGTCCGGCAGTTCCAACGGCATCCGGTCGTCGGCCCATTTGGCGAAGAGGAGGACCGTGGCCGTGCATGGGACGGCGATCACGAGGCCCACGAGCATCATCGTCCCGAGGTCGACGCCGAGCTCGGCAGCCGTCACGAACGGGCCGGGCGTCGGCGGGACGAGCGCGTGCGTCACGACGGCGCCGCCGGCGACGGCCAGGAGGTAGCGGAGGTACCGTCGCCCCGTCGCCCGCGCGGCCGACCGCGCGAGCGGGACGAGCAGGTAAAAGACGGTGTCGAAAAAGACCGGGATCGAGAGGACCGCGCCGCTCCCGGCGAGCGCCGGCGCCACGCGGTCGCCGCCCTCCCCCGTGAACGCTCGGACGATCCGGTCGGCCGCGCCGCTGTCGGTCATGGCCTTCCCGATCACGGCCGCGAACGCGATCACGATGCCGACACTCGCGGCCGTCGCCCCGAACGCCTCGGCCACGCGGGCGACGGCCTCGCCGGTCGCGCCGCCCGCCAGGAGGCTCACGACGAGCGCCGCCGCCAGCAGCGCCAGAAACGCGTGGACACGCGCGGCGACGATCAGCCCGAGCACCGTCGCCATGCCGACGGCCAGGATCAGGAGCGGGGGCATACAGCGGTCGGGTAACGTAGGACTCCGGGAAGGCGAGAGCCCCCGCCTCGGCGCCAGGGCAGACGGGGCCGGACGTCACGGGCAACCGGGCCGGGCGGCCTCAAAAGCCGAGGCCGGTCGTGGCGACGCGGAGGCGGAGGAGTTGGTCGCTCGACGTGAGGTAGAGCGCGCGGCCGTCGGGGTCGCCGAACGTCACGTTGGCCGTCGCCTTCTCCGTGGCGATCGTCCCGAGGTAGTCGCCGGCGGGGTCGAACACGAGCACGCCGCCGGGGCCCGTCGCGAACACGTGGCCCGTCGCGTCGACGGCCATCCCGTCGGGGAGGCCCGGGCGCCCCTCGCGCACCCACTCGGTCGCGTCGAACATCGTCGTGCCCTCCCCCACCGCGCCGTCGGCGGCCACGGGGTACCTCATCCAGACCGCCCGGTCGGGGTCCGAGTTGGCGACGTAGAGCGTCCGCTCGTCGGGCGAGAGGACGACGCCGTTCGGCCGCGTGAGCGCGTCGTCGATGAGCGTCACCGCTCCCCCGTCGAGGCGGTAGACGCCGTTGAACGGGAGTTCCTTGTCGGGCGCCTCGTCCTGCCCCGCGAGGCCGTACGGCGGGTCGGTAAAAAAGACCGCGCCCGACGAGTGGACGACGAGGTCGTTGGGGCTGTTGAACCGGCGGCCGTCGTAGTGGGTCGCGAGCGTCTCGCGAAGCCACGTCCGGGGGTCGAGGCGCGTGACGGCGCGCGAGCCGTGGTCGGCGAGGAGCAGCCGGCCCTCCGCGTCGAGCACGAGCCCGTTGCTGCCGACGCTGGCCTCGCGACCGGGCGCCAGCGCGAGGCCCGACGGGCGAAGAAAGACCTCCAGCCCGTCGGCGTCGCTCCACCGGTAGACCGTGTTGCCGGGGACGTCGGTAAAGAGAAGGTCGCCCTCGTCCGGCCGCCACACCGGCCCCTCGGACCACGCGAAGCCGGTGGCGAGGACGACGACCTGGGCGCTGTCCGGGACCAGCCGGTGGAAGGCGTCGGCGCGGCCGGGCGCCGGTTGGGCCATCGCACACCCGGCGAGGACGGCGAGTGCGGCGGCAGCAGACAGGCGGGGCATCGGCGGGGTGGCGGACCGGCGGGAGGATACGGCGGACGCCGAAAGCGCCTCTGGTCGGGCCGGAGCCCTCCCCTGCCCGCCTCGGTGCCGAGGCGGGCAGGGCCGGCTACACGCCCGCGCTCGCGAACGCGTCGGCGACGATCTCCTGGGCCTCGGCCTGGAGCCTCGCGAGGTGGTCCCCCCCGCGGAAGCTCTCCGCGTAGATCTTGTAGATGTCCTCCGTCCCCGACGGCCGCGCGGCGAACCAGCCGGCCTCGGTCTGGACCTTCAGCCCGCCGATCGGCGCGTCGTTGCCCGGCGCGCGCGTCATCGTCGCCGTGACGGCGTCGCCGGCGAGCGTGTCGGCGGTGACGGCGTCGGGGGAGAGGTCGTTCAGGACGGCCTTCTGCTCGCGGCTGGCGGGCGCGTCGATGCGGGCGTAGACGGGGCTCCCGAACCGCTCCTCCAACGCCTGGTAGCGGACGCCCGGGTCGTCGCCGGTGACGGCCGTGATCTCGGCCGCCAGGAGGGCGAGCAGGATCCCGTCCTTGTCGGTCGTCCACGCGCCTCCGTCTTTGCGGAGGAACGAGGCGCCGGCGCTCTCCTCGCCGCCGAAGCCGTACGCGCCGGAGAGGAGGCCGTCGACGAACCACTTGAACCCGACCGGCACCTCTGCCAGCCGCCGGCCGAGCGCGTTCGCCACCCGGTCGATCATCGACGACGACACGAGCGTCTTCCCGACCGCCGCCTCGGCGGGCCAGCCGGGCCGGTGCTGGAACAGGTACTCGACGGCGACGGCGAGGTAGTGGTTCGGGTTCATCAGCCCGACGCTCGGCGTCACGACCCCGTGCCGGTCGGCGTCGGGGTCGTTGCCGACGGCCACGTCGAACCGGTCCTTCAGCTCCACCAGCCCGGCCATCGCATGCGGCGACGAGCAGTCCATCCGGATCTTCCCGTCGCGGTCGACGCGCATGAACCCGAAGGCCGCGTCGACGCGCTCGTTGACGACCTCCAGGTCGAGCCCGTACCGCTCGGCGATGGGCGCCCAGTAGCCGACGCCGGCCCCGCCGAGCGGGTCGACGCCGATCCGGACGCCAGCCGCGCGGACCGCGTCGAGGTCGAGCACGGCGCCGAGGTCGTCGACGTAGGGCCCGACGAGGTCGCGTTCGTGGGTCGTGTCGGCGGCGAGCGCGCGGGCGAGCGTCGTACGCTTGACGTCCTTGAGTTCGCCTTCGAGAATCTCGTTGGCCCGCTGCTGGACCGGCCCCGTGACGTCGCCCCCAGCGGGCCCGCCCGTCGGCGGGTTGTACTTGAAGCCGCCGTCCTCGGGTGGGTTGTGGCTCGGCGTGATGACGACGCCGTCGGCCAGCCCGCTTTTCCGGTCCCGGTTGTACGCCAAGATGGCGTGCGAGACGGCCGGCGTCGGCGTGTAGCCGCGGCCCTGCTGGATGACGGTCTCGACGCCGTTGGCGGCGAACACCTCGAGCGCGGTCCCGAAGGCGGCCTCCGACAGGGCGTGTGTGTCGAACCCGACGAGGAGCGGCCCGTCGATGCCCGCCTCGGCGCGGTGCTCCACGAGCGCCTGGCTGACGGCGAGCACGTGGGCCTCGTTGAACGCGCCGTCGACGGAGCGCCCGCGGTGGCCCGACGTCCCGAAGCTTACGCGCTGGCCGGGGTCCTCGGGGTCGGGCGCGAGCGTGTAGTACGCCGCGACGAGGCGAGGGACGTTGGGGAGGCGGCTCGGAGGGACGGGCTGGCCGGCCAGCGGGTCGACGGACATGGAGGGTCGGGCGGAGAGGGGCCGTCAGTCTACCCCACCGCCCGCGCTTGGGTCCGCCGCCGGCCGCTCCGAGGCGCCCCCGCTCAGGCGTCGCGGCGCGCCACGTACGCGAGCCCCGTGTTGCCGAACACCGGGTGCTCCCGCACGCCCTCCCGCGCCATCCCGGCCCGCTCGGCGACGCCGGCCGCCCGTGGGTTCTCGGGGCTCATGAACGCCCACACCTCCTCGACCTCGGGTTGCGCAAAGGCGTACGCGAGAAGCCCCTCGGTCGCTTCAGTCGCGAAACCTCGACCCCACTGGTCCGGGAGCAGGCTGTAGTAGCACTCCAGGCGCCCCGCCTCGCCGAGGTCGGCCATCCCGCACGACCCGACGAACGCGTCGTCGTCCTTCCGCGCGATGGTGTAGGCGAAGACGGGCTCGTCCGTCGCGTACGACGCGAGCACGGCGTCGAGGAGGTCGAGGGCCCCCGCCTCGGTCCGCTGCTCGTCGGTGAACAAGAGATAGCGGGTGGCCTCCGGGTCGGTCATGAACGCGACATACGCGTCCCGGTCCTTCGGCTCGAAGGGGCGAATCGCGAGACGCTCGGTCTCGATGGCGTCGGGAAGCGGGACCATGGCCAGAGGGGGTGCGGGGCCCTAAAGATCGCCCCCGCGCCCTCCACGGCCGCGGCCTCAGTCGGCGATCGCCAGTTCGGCCGTGCGAAGAAGGTCGAACGGGTTGACGGGCGTGCCGCGCCCGCCGCCGCGCTTGTCGAGGACCTGGAAGTGGAGGTGCGCCCCCTGCGCGTTGCCCGTCGCGCCGACCGTCCCGAGCACCTCCCCGCGCCGGACCCGGCTGCCGATCTCGATCCCGTCGGCGTAGCTGTCGAGGTGGGCGTAGTAGTAGTCGTAGCGGCCGTCGGCGGAGGTGAGGTAGAGCGTCCGGCCGCCGAGGGCGTTCCAGTGCTTCCGCGAGATCGTCCCGTCGGTGACGGCGACGAGCGGCGTCCCCGTCGGCGCGGCGATGTCGATGGCGTTGTGGGTCCGCCCGCCGGAGCGGCCGGCGTGGAACGAGTCGCGGAGGTCGTGGCCCTCGACGCCGACGACGGGGATCACGAGGCCGGACGCCGTGCCCGGCCGGCGGTCCGCCTCGGCGCGGCGTTCGGGGCGCTCGGCGATCGGCGGGCGCTCGACGCGAACAGGCGGCGGCGCAGGGCGCTCCGGCGCACGCTCGGCGGCGCGGGCGCGGTCTCCGCTCCGCGGTGCGCCCCACCCGTTCGGGGACCCGCCCGTGGTGGCGCAGGCGGACAAGACGAGGGACGCGAGCAGGAGCGAAGCGAAGCGCATGGGTCGGCCAGGGTGGTGGGGCGCCCAGTATCGTCCAGAACCCCCGGTCGATAAGCACGCCGGCGAGATCGTCTCTCCGCCGCGACACGGGGCTTTCATACGCGGTTGAAAACCACGCACGCTCCATTCCATATGACCCATTGCTTGCCGGGAGCGCCCCGCCGAGTCTATTCCCTTTCGATCCCACTACTGACTATGAATACGCTCCTCTCCACTTCCACCATTCGCAACACCACCGTCGAGAACCGCCAGGGCGAGTCGCTGGGGTCCGTCAAGGACATCATGCTCCACCCCGACAGCGGCCGCGTCGAGTACGCCGTGCTCGACTTTGGCGGGTTCCTCGGGATCGGCGACAAGCTGTTCGCCGTGCCGCTCCAGGCCTTCGAGGTCGACCGCAACAACGAGCGGTTCGTCCTCGACGTCACGAAGGACCGTCTCAAGGAGGCGCCCGGGTTTGACAAGGACAACTGGCCCGAGACCGCCAACCGCGAGTTCTCCGAGGGTGTGTACGACTTCTACGGTCACCGCGACACCTACCTCAGGACGCGCGTGAACGAGCCGGCGATGGCCAACTAATCGCCGCACATAGCCGCGCCCCGTGGATGGGGCGCAATGGGGCCGCCCGAATCCTCGGCACCGGGCGGCCCCCATTTTTGTCCGCCCCGCTGGCGCCCACACGTGCCAGTGGGGCGGACCTCTATTCGCCCGCCTCGCGCTCGGCGTCGTCGAGGCCGGCCCACCAGTCGGCGTAGGGCGTGTTCTTCGGAGCGTGGCGGTTGTAGTCCTCGTCGGAGCCCCACCACGTGGGGCCGCGCTCGCCGAGGGCCACCTTGGCCTCGTGGACGCGGTCGCGCGCCGCGCGCTCGGCGGCCTCGTCGCCGGACCGCTTCGCCGTGCCGACGGCGCGGCGGGCGTCCATCAGCTCGTCCGTGAGCCGCTGCCGCTCGTCGTCCGGGAGGTCCGGGTTCGAGCAGCGCCAGAGGCGGCCGCCGTGGACGAAGTAGCGGCCGTCAGGCGTCGACGGCAGATGGCCGGGACAGGCGGACATGGGGCGGGCGCGGGGCCCGCTGCCTACGCCCGGATGGCGGAGAGGATGCCGCCGACCTCCGAGGGGTGCGGGATGGCCTCCTTGTCGTCGCCGGCCGCGAGCACGTCGAGGTAGAACCGCGCGAAGGCGAGCCGCTCCTGCGCCGAGGCCGAGGCGTCGTCGAACAGGTCGTCGAAGCGGGCCATCGCGTCGTCGGTGACGTCGCCGGCGACGTAGCCGGCGAGAAGCGAGGCGAGGGCAGTAGGCCGGGCGGTGAGGGTCTGGGGCATGGCGGTATGGGTGAGCCTTGACACGCCCTTCCTCAAGTCGCGTGCCAACCCGCCGATTCCGCCCCGCCCAGCGCCCAGGGTGGCCCCGTCGGCCCTACGGGCGGCGACACGGGAACCCACGCGTTACCATTTGACCTCTGTAAACCGGCCGCCATGTCTCCGCTCGACGTCGTCCGCCGCCGCTTCCGCCACCACGCGTGGGCCGGGTCCGCCCTCCTCGGGGTGATTGCGGACCACCCCGCGCCCGACGCGCTCCGCCCGTTCGCCCACGCGCTCGCCGCCGACCGCGTCTGGCACTGCCGACTCGCGGGCGCTTCCACCGACGGCCTCGAGATCTGGCCGGACCTCGACGTCGCCGGCGGCCGCGCGCTCCTCGACGAGACGACGGCCGACTGGCGGACCTTCCTGACGGGCCCGGTCGACCTCGACGCAACCGTGACGTATCAGAACTCGCGCGGCGAGCCGTTCGAGAGCGTCGTGCGGGACGTGCTCGACCACGTCCTGCTCCACGCCGCCCACCACCGCGGGCAGGCCAACGCCGCCCTCCGCGCGACCGGCGCCACGCCGTGCGCCCTCGACTTCATCTTCTGGGCCCGCTCCGGCGAACCCGCCCCCTGATGCGCCTCGCCCTCCTCCTCGCCCTCGCCGCCACCGGCTGCGCCTCCGCCCCGCCGTCCGCCCAGGACGCCGACGCCGCGCCCGACACGACGGACACGCCGCCGCGGATGGGCCCCGTCTTCGCCGGCCCCATGCGCGCCGACCCGGTCTACGACGCCGCCACGCTCGTCGCGGCCATGCACGACCGCCACGGCGAGACGTGGTACGAGACGCTCTCGTTCACACAGCGGACGAGCCGCCGCCTCCCCGACGGCTCGGTCTCGACGGAGACGTGGCGCGAGTGGGCCGCCCTCCCCGGCCGCCTCCGCATCGAGATGGGCGACCCGATGGCCGGCCCCGACGTCCTCTTCGTCGGTGACACCACGTACGTCTACCGCGACGGCCGGCTGGCGGCGGCCCGCGCCGACCGCAACCCCCTCCTGTTGTGGGGCTTCGACGTGTACCGCCAGGACCCAGCCGAGACGCTTCGCATCCTTGAGGCCGAGGGCCTCGACCTCGGCGCCTTCCGGACCGACGTGTGGGAGAACCGGCCGATGTATGTCCTCGGTACGCCTGAGCGCGGCGAGGTCTGGGTGGAGCAGGACCGGCTCCTGTTCGTCCGACTCGTGGAGCCGGCGCAGGGCGGCGGGCTCCAGGACGTCCGGTTCGAGAACTACCAGCGGCTCGGCGGCGGGTGGATCGCGCCCTACGTCGCCGTCTTCCAGGACGGCCGCCTCGTGTTCTGGGAAACGTATTCCGACATGATCGCCGACCCGGACCTCGACCCGGTCCTGTTCGATCCGCACCGCTGGGCCGAGGGCGTCGCGGCGGGCGAGTAGGTCCCCCTCGACGCCGGGTCGGAGGGTGGCGCTACCTCCCGTCGGTCGTGTCCGCCTCGGCGCCGCGGTCGAGGCGGGCCCGGAGCCACCCGTCGAGGCGCCCGCGGAGCTGGCGGCCGGCCTCCCGGGTGAGCGCCCGCTGACCGGCCTCGCGCGCCAGCCCGAGGGCGACCGACACGAGCTGCGACGACGGCGCGCGCTGCTGGACCTCGAACAGCTGCACGGCCGCGAGCGAGAACTCGCCCCGGTCGTAGAGCGAGAGCGCCTGCGAGAACGCCAGCGCCGTCTCCACGTCGTCGAGCCGGTTGGCCTCCTGTTGGGCTGCCAGCGCCGCCCGTGCCTCGTCCGACATCACCACGTCGATCCCGGCGATGAGCGACGCCGCGAGGGCCTGCTGGAGCTCGAAGAGCGCGTCCTCCCGCCCCGTCACGCTCGCCGTCTGCACGATCTCGGACGTCTCAACGCGGACGACCCGCGTGTCGAGCCGGATCTCGGGGTGGACGGCTGTCAGCGAGCCCACCACCACGTGGTCGGCCCCGACAAACAGGCCCACCTGAAGCGCCGTCTCGGGGTCGACGTAGGCGCTCTGCTGGAAGTCGAGCTCGTCAAGAAGGGCCTGGACCCGGTCACGCTCGACGAGGCGGACCGTGGGGACGGCCGCGAGGTCGCTCGTCATCATCGAGGCGAGGCCGCGGCCGAGCGGGTCGTAGCGCGGGTCGCCCGTGTCGTTGGAAAAGGCGAGGACGGCGAGCGTCGCGTCGAGCGAGTCCGGCAGGGCCGTGGGCGCCGGCTCCGGGCCGGCCAGCAACGCGCCGACGCCGCCGACGGACCCACAGCCGGACACGGCGGTCAGCACGGCGAGCAGGACGAGAAGGCGGGAGGGCATCGCAGAGGAGCCGGTGTGCTCTTTCCTGCGTCGGCCGACGCCGCCGAGGATCACGCCGGCCCCGCCTCCGGGACCGCCCTACCCCGTCAGGCGGACGCGGAGCGACCGGACCTTGCCCTCGACCGGCGCACGGAACGCCGCGAAGAACACCGCGAACTCGCGATCGGCGTACGCGAGGTACCTGTCGTCGACAGCGTCGCGGACCATGTTGTTTGGAACGAGCCGGCGCTTGGCGTCGAGGTACGAGAGGACCCGCTCGGCGAGCGCGTACGCCTCGTCGGCGACAAAGGCCGGGGCGAAGTGGGGGGCGAGGCTCGCCATGGGTCGGCCGAGAGGTCAGTCGCGAACCTCAAAGCTTTGAGGCCCACTACAGAACAGACTCCCATCTGCCTTTCGCTCAGCACAGATCAACCCACGACAACCCAGGACGCATGTCATTAGTCGGCCCGGCGTGAGGTGATGGTGAAGCGCCGAGCGTAGTCCGACCCCTCGCCCTCCCACGTCATCACGTCGCCGCGGACCGTGACGCTCCAGACGCTGTCGTCGTCGGGCCCGAGGTCGCTGTCGAGGCCGAGCCGGCGCGTCCGCGGGTTGTAGACCCAGCGGCCCGTGTTCCGTCCGTACGGCTGGCCGCCGCTGACGAACGTTCCGTCGGCGCGGAGGTCGATGTAGCGGTCGCCGGCTGGGTTCGCCTGGGCGGAGACGTCGGTCCCGTCGTCGACGATCGACTCCATGGCCCACCGGCCAACGAGGGCGCTCTCGGTGGGGACGGAGGCAGTGGTGACGCAGCCGCTGGCGACGAGCGCCAGCGCGAGAGCGGCGAAGAGACGGAGCACGGAGGCTAGGGTGAGTGAGCAGTGGGGACTCACCCGATCCGCCCTAGGTTGCCGCCTCGGCGGCCACGCCGAGGTGGGGCGACGCGAATCCTCGGCCTCGTGATCGGTCGGCGCCCCATCCGGTGCGTCAGGAGAAGAGAGCCCGTCCCTCGCCCCCCCGTACTCGTACCCCCAGGCCCATGTCCCGCCCGTTTCTCTCCGCGCTCGCCCTCGCCCTCCTCGCCGCCTCCGCGACGGCCCAGGAGGCCGCCGACCCGCTCGCCGGCGAGCGCGACCTGGTCCCCGGCGCCGAGCTCGCCCTGTTCTGGGTCGACGGCCCGCCCGACGGCCCGCCCCAGCCCGTCCAGCGAGCGCTCCTCGACTACGTCGCTTTCGGCAACCCCGCCCTCGAGGACTCGCTCCAGCTCCTCGACCGCGCCGAGGCGAGCGCGGCCGTCCCCGCCGGCGGCGAACGGGCGATGCAGGTCGCCGTGGCCGACTTTTTCGGCGACGCCCGGGCCGACGTGGTCCAGCTCTGGGAGGGCCCCGACGGGTCGATCGAGCTCGGCCTGCCGACGACCGAGCTCGTCGAGGGCGGGCCCGTCCCCCAGCTCTCGTGGGCCCCCTCCGCCGACGCCTCGTTCCGCCCGGCCGGCACGCTCCGCGCGTTCGACACCGCGACGCAGCTCCGGCTCGTGGCCGGCCAGTTCGACAGCGACGAGGCCCCGGAGGTCGTCCTCGCCTACGGTGCGGAGGACTACTCCGTCCCGATCGAGGTCCACGACGTGGCGCCGGGCGGGTTGAGCCAGGCCGCCGAGTTGGCGGCCGCCGACCGGGCCGTCTTCCCGGCGAACACGAGCGATCTCATCTCGACGTCCGTCCGCCTCGGCCTCGCCGCGGGCGACCTCGACGGCGACGGCATCGACGAGGTCTTGGTGGCCACGACCCAGGTCGCACCGGACGGGACCGGCGGCTGCACGCGGTCGCGTGGCTGCTGGGAAGTCGTTCTCTCCGCCTACGGCGTCGACGGCTCCGCACTCACGCTCCTCGACCGCCAGCGGGTCGTGGGCGAGACCGACGGGTTCGCCGAGTTCGAGGACCTCGACCAGCTGTTCGACCAGCTCCGGGAACTGGCGGTCACGGCCGGCGACCTCGACGGCGACGGGCGCGACGACGCGCTCGTCGGCTTCCAGAACCGGCGCGGGGGGGAGTCCTTTGCGCAGTGGGCCATGCAGGCGTATCGGTTCGCGGACGGTGCGCTCGTCCCGGTCCGCGAGCAGGGCCTCGCCTTTGGGCAGACGCGCGGGAACACGAGCTACCCGCTCACGCTCCAGGCCGCCGACCTCGACCTCGACGGGCGCGACGAGGTCGTCTTCGCCGGCCGCCAGATCTGGATCGTCCGGCTCGACGAGACCGACGGCGCGCTCGACGTCAGCAGCGGGTTCAACGTGAGCGGCGGGTTCAGCGAAACGGCGGGCTCCCAGCACGTGATCGTGGCCGACCTCGACGGGGCCGACGCGCTCTGGTACGAGGCCTCCGACGAGACGGCCACGCGGCCCGAGATCGTCGCCGTGAGCCTCGAGGACTTTGACGGGCCGAACGGCGTCGACGGGCGGTTCCGGCTGACGGCCTTCCGCCACGACGGGACCGGCTACCGCGAGGCCGGCACGCGGGCGCTCGGCGTCGACGACTGGAGCGGCGGCCGGCCGGTCGCGCTCGCCGCCGGCGACTTCGGCGACCGCGGCGTCCGGCTCGGGGCGCCCCGGTACGCCCGGCGGACCGACATCGCGCAGCCGCTCGTGGTCCTCAACGCGCCGCCGGTCCACTTCGACGTGTTCGACGGCGAGGCCTTCGACGTGGCCGGGTGTTACCCCGACGCGACGTGCGCCTTCTCGGCGACCTACACCGAGCAGACGTCGCAGACGGTCGAGGTCACGACCGAGGTCGTCGGCGACTGGAACGTGGGGGCCGAGGTCGAGGTCGGCATCGGCAACGCCCTCCAGACCACGCCGACGGCCGGCGGCACGATCGGCGACGCCTCCTCCCTCCTCACGAAGATGACGGGCGGCATCAGCGCCCGCTTCGCGGCCTCGTATGGCGAGGGGTTCACCGACCTCGTCGGCAGCCAGCGGACGATCACCGTGACCTCGCAGGTCCAGATCTTCCAGGAGGACCACCTCTACGCCGACGTCGTCGACCTCGACGTGTGGGAGTACCCGCTGTACGTGCGCGGCCAGTTCGCGGGGTACCTCGCGATCGTGCTCCCCCGGCCCGAGACCGACGCGTGGTTCGGCACCTCGACGCCCGAGGCCTCGACCTACCGGCCCGCCCACGAGCCCGGCCACATCCTGTCGTACGCCCGCGACCTCGAGCCGCGGCGGCTCTCGCAGCGCGTGTTCGAGGGGAGCCGCTACGGCCTCGGCTCGTCGGCCGTGACGTGGGACGTGACGCGGGAGTCGACGACGTTCCAGCAGACGGAGGACCGGACGCGGCTCCGGCTCGAGGGCGAGCTCGACCTCGACATCCCGATCAAGGCGGTCAACCTCGGGATCAACCTCAACGGCGACTACTCGCTCAAAACGTTCGACACGCACCGGACGTCGGTGTCGGACCTGGAGGCCGTCCGCGTCGAGTTCGGGCCGATCAACGCCTCCATCGAGGGCCGCCGCGCGACGTACTCCGTGACGCCGTTCGTGTACTGGGACCGGAGCGGCGCGCTCGTCGTCGACTACGCCGTCGAGCCGTCCGTCGCCGCGCCCGGCGAGGAGCCGACGTGGTGGCAGGAGCGCTACGGGCAGGCCCCTGACCTCGCGCTGAACCTGCCCGACCGCTTCCGCGACCGCAAGGAGAACGACCCGAACGTGAGCGAGGCAACGAAGGAGCGGACGCGGAGCCTCGCGTTCTCCTCGGAGCCGGCCGTGCCGGGCGAGGCGATCACGGTCGCGGCCCAGGTCCACAACTACAGCCTGCTCCCGTCGCCGGCCGGCGCGCGCGTCCGGTTCTACGCCGGCGACCCCGACGAGGGCGGGGTCGCGCTGACCGGCCCCGGCGCCGCGCCCGACGCTGAGATCCCGGCCATGGAGCCGCGCGGGAGCGCGACCGTCCGCGCCGACGTGACGCTCCCTACCGGTCTCACCGACTCGGCCGTCCGGATCTACGCCGTGGTCGACCCGGAGGGGCAGGTCGCCGAGATCCACGAGACGAACAACAAGGGCTGGGCGCCACTCGCCCTCGGCATGGGCACGGCCGGCGGGGGCGACTCTGCCGACCGGCGCCCCGAGGCGCGCCTGCTCGCCAACTATCCCAACCCGTTCCGCCAGCAGACGACGCTCGCGTTCGAGCTCTCGGAGGCGGGCCCCGTCCGCCTCGCCGTCCACGACGTGCTGGGCCGCGAAGTCGCCGTGCTCGTGGATGAGGCGCGCGCGGCGGGCCGGCACACGGTCCCCCTCGACGGGCGTGGGCTGGCGAACGGCGTCTACGTCTCGCGCCTCGTCGCGGGCGACGCCCAGGACACAAGGACGTTCCTGCGTGTCGACTGACCCCCTCGGCCCGCCTCGGCCGAGGGGGGGGAGCCCGCCAGTTTCCGCCCTGCGCACGACCCCAACAGTACGTTTCCGCGACGAGATGATGACTCAATGGATGAGGGATTAAAAGGACACTGCGGGGACCGATCATGCCCCTCGGATACAGACACACCCTCACGCCTAGGTTCCATGATCGACACGAGCTCTCCTGCGGACAGGGCCGGGATCCCAGGGGAGCACGTCGTAGCGTCCCTCGCCGAACCGGCACGTCTCGACTCGCTCGCGCGGAGCGACGGGATGGACGACGGAGCCGACGGGACCTTCAGCCGCATATGCCGGATCGCGGCCCGCGCGCTCCAGGCTCCCACGGCACGGGTCTCCGTTTTCGCGGACGACCACCAGGTCGTCCAGGGGCTGGTCGGAGCGGGCCTCCTCTCCGGGCGCCGGTCGTCCCCGCCGGCCCCGTCGTTCTGCCGCCACGTCGTTGCCACAGGGGCGCCCCTCGCGGTCAATGATGTCTACCGCCTCCCCCACGACCCCGCGTGCCACGCCGGGCCAGATGTGCGGGCCTACCTCGGCGTCCCGATCCGAGACGACGACGGCCTCGTGATCGGCGCTCTGTGCGTGGCCGACCTCGCGGCCCGCCAGTGGACCGCCCACGACCGGGAGGCCCTCCTCGACATCGCCGCACTCGTCCCCCGTTCGCCCCTCCCTCGAGGCGCGGG
>Ga0310345_10003792_pt1 | contig 14139 bp, 11 predicted proteins | sample HC15DNA20500_MG_FD_204667 | JGI IMG/M metagenome (GOLD analysis project Ga0310345, IMG submission 204667) | Marine microbial communities from station ALOHA, North Pacific Subtropical Gyre - HC15-DNA-20-500_MG | ecosystem: Environmental > Aquatic > Marine > Oceanic | place: Pacific Ocean: North... | reverse complement strand
AAAGTTGCAGCCGCGCCTCGTGCGGGAACAGCGCCTTGATCGCGTTGAAGGTGGCATCGACCGGGCCGTCACCGGTGGCATCGACCGACTTCTCCGCGTCGTCGATGGTCAGCGTCATCTCGGCATGCTGCGGGCCTTCGGTGCCGCAGATCACCTTCAGCGACTTGAGCCGCAGCCGATCCGAGACCGCCTCGTTCTGGCGCACCAGCGCGATCAGGTCGTCGTCGTAGACCTCCTTCTTGCGGTCGGCCAGTTCCTTGAACCGCACGAAAACGTCGTTGAGTTGATTGTCGGCCAGCTCGAAGCCCAGCTCCTTGAGCTTGGAGCGCAGCGCGGCACGGCCGGAATGCTTGCCCAGCACGATGTTGGTGGCGTTGAGGCCGACATCCTCGGGACGCATGATCTCGAAGGTCTCGGCGTTCTTCAGCATTCCGTCCTGGTGGATGCCGCTCTCATGCGCGAAGGCGTTCTTGCCGACGATCGCCTTGTTGAACTGCACCGGGAAGCCCGAGACGGTGGCGACGCGGCGCGAGATGTTCATGATCTTGCGGGTGTCGATGCCGGTGTCCCATGGCAGGATGTCGTGGCGCACCTTCAGCGCCATCACCACTTCCTCCAGCGCGGTGTTGCCAGCGCGCTCGCCGAGGCCGTTGATCGTGCATTCGATCTGCCGTGCTCCGCCCTCGACCGCGGCCAGCGCGTTCGCCGTCGCCATGCCCAGATCGTTGTGGCAATGGGTCGCGAAGATGATCTCGTCCGCGCCCGGCACCTCGGCGATCAGGCGCCGGATCAGCTGGGCGCTCTCCATCGGCGCGGTATAGCCCACCGTGTCGGGGATGTTGATCGTCGTAGCGCCCGCCTTGATCGCGATCTCGACCACGCGGGCGAGGTAGTCCCACTCGGTCCGGGTGGCGTCCATCGGCGACCACTGCACGTTATCGCACAGGTTGCGCGCGTGGGTCACCGTGTCGTGGATCCGCTGCGCCATCTCGTCCTTGGTCAGGTTCGGGATTGCGCGGTGCAGCGGCGAGGTGCCGATGAAAGTGTGGATGCGCGGCGATTTCGCGTGGCGAACCGCCTCCCAGCAGCGGTCGATGTCCTTGTAGTTGGCGCGGGCGAGGCCACAGATCGTGGCGTTCTTCGACTGCTTCGCGATTTCGCTCACCGCCTTGAAATCGCCCTCCGAGGCGATCGGGAAGCCGGCCTCGATGATGTCGACGCCCATCTCGTCGAGCAGCTCGGCGATCTCCAGCTTCTCGGCATGGGTCATGGTGGCGCCGGGCGATTGCTCGCCGTCGCGCAGCGTCGTGTCGAAGATCAGAACGCGGTTTTCGGGGCGGGTGTCGGGGGTGGTGGTCATCTCTCAATTCCTCTCGGGTCCGGGTGCGTTATCCGGCGCGATTGTCCCCTCTGAGCGGTCGCGCCGACGGGCACGCTCAGAGGCGAGTAAGGAGAAGGAGGGTCCGAAGCGCGGGCAGGGCCGCAGGGGACGAGAGGGTGAGGTTCCGGCTCATGGGCGGGACTATATCGCCCGTTCGCGGGATGAAAACCCCTAAGCCGACAGAAGTCCCAACTCGGTATCCGAGGCGACGCGGTCGTACTTGTCGCGGGGCGGCATCGGCCGGTCGCGCCAGTCGGGCTCGAACACGAAGCTCGAGCGCCGCCGCCCTTCGGGCAGCGCGCCGTTGCCCGACCCCACGGCGTAATCGTAGTAGAGCTTGACGATCTGGTCGTAGCGCACCTGCTGCGCCGCCTCGAAGCCGAGGCAGGCGTCGCGCCAGCGCCGCACGCGGTCGAATGCGGGGGTCTCGGGCAGATCGAATCCCTCGTAATGTTCGAGAAACCAGAACCGCATCATCAGCGGCGTGTAGACGGTCTCGGCCAGCCCGTAGCGGTCGAACAGCCATGTGCCGTCGGGGTTGTGCCGCTCCAGCATCTCGCCCAGCCATCGGTAATGCCCGAGCAGCGCCGCGCGTTTGTCGTCTCGCTTCGCGGGGTCGGTGTTCATCACGTAGAGGTAGCCGGACATGCCGAACGGCCCCTCGCGGGTGATGAACAGCCGCTCGATGCCGCGCTCGAACGGGTCGGCGCGGGCGATGCGCGGCTCGGCCCAGCGCTCCTCGACATAGCGCAGGATCACCAGGCTCTCCTTGAGGATGCCGCCATCCTCGGTCTCCAGCACCGGCAAAGCCGTGGTGCCGCCGGTCTTCTCCAGCAGCCAGTCGGGGCGCGGTTCGGTGATGTCTATGACATGGAAATCCACCGCATCCCTCAGCCCCTTGAGCGCCAGCAGGATCTCGACCCGCTGCGAGAACGGGCAGACCGGGATGTGATAGATGGTCGGTCGGGTCATGGACGATCCTCCTCTCCGACGGACATCATGCCACGCCGGGGCCGCGCCGTCACGGATTGACCGGCGAACGCATCCTTCTAGCTCGCGGCGCATGACACAGCACATGAAGCGGGCGCTCGTCACCGGCGGCGCCAAGGGTATCGGGCGTGGCCTCGTGGAGCGGCTGGCGCAGGAGGGCTGGGAGGTCGCGGCGATGGACCGCGACGCCGGGGCGCTGCAGGGGCTGCCCGAGGGCGCACGGGCGATCGAGGGCGACGTCTCGGACGAGGGCTCGGTCCGAGCCGCCATCGCCGCCACCGGCTGGGACGGGCTCGACCTTCTGGTCAACAACGCGGGGCTGGCCGGCCCGGAAGCGGGGCCGATCGAAGATCTGGCGCTGGCCGATTGGCAGAAATGGATCGGCACCAATCTCACCGGTGCCTTCCTGATGACCAAGCACTGCGTGCCGTTGTTGCGCGCGCGGCGCGGCGCGATCGTCAACATCACCTCGTCGCGCGCCCACCAGTCCGAGCCGCAGACCGAACCCTACGCTGCCGCCAAGGGCGGGCTCGCGGCGCTGACCCACGCGCTCGCCATCTCGCTCGGACCCGAGATCCGCGTGAACGCCATCGCGCCCGGCTGGATCGTGACGACCGGCTGGGACGAGCTGCGCGAGATCGACCACGCGCAGCATCCGGCAGGCCGCGCGGGCCGCCCCGAGGACGTGGCCGAGGCGGTGCTCTGGCTCGCTGGGGCGGGGTTCATGACCGGCGAGAGCATCCTGCTCGACGGGGGCATGACCCGGAAGATGATCTATGCCGAGTGACGCCGCCGCCCCCGCGACCGTTCCTGCGACCGCCCTCGTGATCGGCGCGTCGGGCGGCATCGGCGCGGCGCTCGCCGCCGAACTGGAGCGGCGCGGCACGGCCGTCGCCCGGCTGTCGCGCCGGGATGACGGGCTCGACGTCACGGACCCGGACTCGGTCGAAAGGGTGCTCGGCGCCGTCGAGGGGCCCTTTGCGTTGATCATCGTCGCCATCGGCATTCTCGCGCCCGAAGGGCAGGGGCCGGAAAAGGCGCTCGATGCGATCGAGGCCGATCACATGGCCCGGGTCTTCGCGGTCAATGCCATCGGCCCGGCGCTGGTGCTGCGGCAGCTGTCGCGACTGCTGGAGCCGGGCGGGCGCTGCGGCGTGCTCTCGGCGCGGGTCGGCTCGATCGGCGACAATGCCATGGGCGGCTGGTATTCCTACCGCGCCTCGAAGGCGGCGCTGAACCAGATCGTGCATGGTGCGGCGCTGGAGATGAAACGTCAGGGCAAGGGCGCGGTGCTCGTGGCCCTGCATCCCGGCACGGTCGAGACCGAGTTCACCGCTCCCTATGCCGGGCGTCACAAGATGGTTTCGGCCGAGGAGGCCGCGAAGAACCTGCTGCAGGTCATGGACAACCTCGATCCGGCGCAGTCGGGGGGCTTTTACGACTGGCGCGGGGAGGAGGTGCCGTGGTGAGGCTGGTCCTCGCTCTCGGCGATTAGCTCGCCCTGTCTCTCTGGGCGCTGCGCGAGGCCGACAAGGGCCGCGACGTGGTGGCGATGGCGGAGGACGGCGACGAGGCCCGCGACGTCCCGCATCACGCCAAGAAGATTGCCTTTCTCTTCTCTGCCATGGGCGAATTCGCAGATGTGCCGGACCCGGGACCTGAGGGATGCCGACAGGCGCCGCGCCGTGTGGCGCGAGGTGGCGGCCTTCCTCGACCGGATGAACCGGGGCGAGCGGGACTAGGCGCTCAGCTCTCCTCGCCGACCTCCTCGGTCTCGGCACCGTCGCCGTCGGCATCGTCCTCGGTGGGGGCCTCGGCAGGCTCATCTCCGTCGATGCCGTCTTCCGAGGTTTCCGGGGTTTCGGGCATGTTTGGAGCCTCGCTCTCGACAGGCTCTTCCGGTGGCGTGCCGGCCGCGTCCTCTTCGACGGCATCGGCATCGGCATCGGCATCGGCATCGGCATCGGCATCGGTGCCGGTCGCGTCCTCCTCCGCCTCCGGGACCTCGATCGGCGCGTCGCCGACGAAGGCGCCGTCGCGCCAGCCGCCTTCCTCGGTCTCGCCGGTGGCATAGCGCATCACGCCGCGACCCTGACGGCGACCGTCGCGGAACTGGCCCTCGTAGATGTCGCCATTGGCATAGGTCGCGACGCCTTCGCCCTCGATCTCGCCATCGACCCATTGACCTTCATAGGTAAAGCCGTCGGGCATGGTGATCCGGCCCTGACCGTGGCGCTGGCCGTCCTCGAAGCCGCCCTCGTAGCGGGTGCCGTCGGCATAGATCGCCAGGCCCTGGCCTTCGCGCTGGCCCTCGACCCAATCGCCCTCGTAGCTGTAGCCGTCGGCATAGGTCATCTTGCCGCGCCCGTGGTTGCGCGCATCGAGGAACTCGCCCTCATAGACGAGGCCGTTGGCGTAGGTGGCGGTGCCGGTGCCCTCGATCACGCCCTCGCTCCAGTCGCCCTCATAGGTCGAGCCGTCGGGATAGGTGATCTTGCCGGTGCCATGCGCGAGGTCGTTCTCGAACTGGCCGACATAGACCGACCCGTCGGGATAGGTGACCTCGCCCTGGCCCTCGATCCGTCCCTCGACCCATTCACCGACATAGCGGTAGCCGTCGGTGCCGGTGAAGGTGCCCTGACCATGGCGGCGATCATCCTTGAACGCGCCCTCGTAGACGTCGCCATTGGCGTATTGGACCCGGCCCGTGCCCTCGCGCTTGCCCGCCGCGAACTGGCCGACATAGACGTCGCCATTGGGCTGTTCGAGCCGGCCCTCGCCCTCGATCTGGCCGTCGACCCAATTGCCTTCATAAACCAGCCCGTCGGGCATGGTGAGCGTGCCTTGCCCGTCGCGCTCGCCGGCCTTTAGCGTACCCTCGTAGGTCGAGCCGTCGGGATAGGTGATCTTGCCTTCGCCTTCCTTGACGCCGTTGACCCACTGGCCGTCATAGACATAGCCGTCGGGGCTGCTCAGCCTGCCGGTGCCGTGATGCATGGCGTTGCGGAATTCGCCTTCGTAGCGGGTGCCGTTGGCGTACTCGGCGGTACCGCGACCGGTGATCTTGCCGTCTTCCCACTCGCCCTCGTAATTGCCGCCATCGGCGAAGGTGATCCGGCCCACCCCTTCAGGCTTGCCGCGCGCGAACTGGCCCTCATAGACCGACCCGTTCGGGAAGGTGGCCTGACCCTCGCCGCGGATCTCGCCCTCGAACCATTCGCCGACATACTCGTAACCATTGGGCAGGCGGTAGCTTCCGCGCCCATGCTGACGCCCGTTGAGGAAGGTGCCCTCGTAGACGCCCCCGTCCTCGTATTGCTTGATGGTGGCTTCCTGCGCCTGCGCGCCGGGCGCCTGCGCAAGCATCATCGCCGCCGCGAGTATGAACGCGCGCTTGGCTCCTGCCGACATGACCGATTGCCCCCGATCGCTGGACCCGGTGCGACCGGTCCAAGTTTCCGCTTTCGTGCAAGAGTAACGACGGCCCCCGCCCAAGACAACAGCCCCGGCACCTCAGTCACTTGCGCGGCGGATCGGCCACGGTATCGGGCCACGTGTCCGACATCGGGCCGCCGGTCACCGGATCGCGCTCCGGGCGGGGCAGGGCGGCGATCCGGGCGCCGAAGCGGTGTCCGGCATCGGCTGCCGCGCGTTCGACCGATGGCGATTCCTGGCCCGGCGGATAGGCCCCGAGCACCGCGAAGCCCGGCCGGCTCTCGAGGCAGCGATGCCCGAACCCCGCCGGCAGCACCAGCGCGTCGCCGGGCGCGACGTCGAGATCCTCGCCCGCCTCGCCGCCGATCCGCAGCCGGGCGCTGCCGGCGACGCAAAGCAGCGCCTCATGCGCATCGGGATGGAAATGGTGATAGTCGAAGACGCCCCAGCGCCAGATTCCACCCCAGCCATGGCGACGCAGCAGCGCCTCCGCCGCCTCGGGTGCGAAGGCGCGCGCATGGAGCAGCGCCGGCCAGCGCGGATGGTTCGGGATGCCGCCATTGGCGGCGACGCGGATGCGGCGGACAGGGCTCATGCGCAGTAGTCTAGACGCGCGCGGCTCGTCGGCAACGCCGCGCTTGCGCCACGCCGCCGGGTCTCTAATCTCGGCCCGATCCCCAAGCCCGCCGGGAGGCGCCATGTCCGAGAACAAGACCTTGCCCACCGGCGCCAGCGTCGAGGCGTTCCTCGAGGGGGTGACGCCGGAGCGCCGCCGCGCGGACGCTTTGGCTCTCGACGCGCTGTTCCGGGAGGTCACCGGTTTCGTGCCGCAGATGTGGGGGCCGTCGATCGTGGGCTACGGCTCCTATGACTACGTCTACGAGAGCGGACATGCGGGACGCTTCCTCGCCACCGGGTTTTCGCCTCGAAAGGCCAATCTCGTGCTCTACATCATGCCGGGATACGACGAGGCCAACCCGATCCTCGCCCGGCTGGGCAAGCATCGGATAGGCAAGTCGTGCCTTTACATCAACAAGCTCGCCGACGTGGATCGCGGCGCGCTGGCGGAGCTGATCCGGCACGGGCTCGACCGGCTGGCGGGGTATTGGCCGGTGCATCCGATCTGAGCGGCGGCGCGCGCCAGGGATCGCCATGACCGAAGAGGACACCCCGCTCAGGGGCCGCTGGATCGCCATGGCGGCGCTGCTGGTGGCGGGTTTCATGAACCTGATCGACGTCACCATCGTCAACGTGGCCATCCCCTCGCTGCAGGACGCCTTCCAGGCCAGCGACAGCCAGATCGAATGGGTCGTCGCTGCCTATATCCTGAGCTTCGCGCTGTTTCTGCTGCCCGCCGGCCGCCTCGGCGACGTGGTCGGGCGGCGGCGGATGTTCGTGATCGGGGTCTCGGTCTTCACCATCGCCTCGGCGCTGTGCGGCCTCGCGCCCGGCATCGGCAGCCTCGTGGCTGCAAGGGTGCTTCAAGGCTTGGGCGGTGCGATGATGACGCCGCAGACGCTGGCGCTGGTGCCGGCGCTGTTCCCGCCACGCGAACGCGGTGCCGCCTTCGCGCTGTTCGGGCTTTCGGCCGGGCTCGCCAGCGTCGCCGGCCCGCTCTTGGGCGGAGTGCTGATCGGGGCCGACATCATGGGGCTCGACTGGCGGCCGATCTTTCTCGTCAACATCCCGGTCGGCGCGGTGGCGGTGCTCGGGGCGCTGCGCTTCGTGCCCAAGGTGCCGGGCGACGCGGCGCTCAGGCTCGACCTCGCCGGCATGGCGCTGGCGGGCACCGGGCTGATGCTGCTGCTGTTTCCGCTGATCGAGGGGCGCCAGCTCGGCTGGCCCGCTTGGGTCTTCGCGATGATGGTCGCCGCCATCCCGACCGGCGCGGGCTTCGTCGCATGGCAGCGGCGGCAGGCGCGGCGGGGCGCGCCGCAGCTGATCCCGGCAAGCCTTCTGGCGAATGCCGACTACGTCACCGGCTCGGTGCTGGCGACGCTGCTCTTCGCCGGCATTCCCGGCTTCTTCCTCGTCTTCGCGATCTTCCTGCAGGTGGGCTACGGGCTGACGCCGTTGGAGTCGGGGATCACAACCATGCCGTTCTCGCTCGGGGTGCTGGGCGCGTCGGTCCTGTCGGGTCGTCTCGGCACCCGCTGGCCGCGCGAGCGGATCACGGCGGGCGCGGTGCTGCTGGTGATCGGCATGACCGCGCTGCGGCTGATGCTTCCCGAGGCGGGCGGGGCGCTGTCGCGCGCGGCTTTCATCGTGCCTCTGGCGCTCTCGGGGCTCGGCCTCGGCACCGCCGTCTCGCCGCTGTTCCAGACGGTACTCGCCAACGTCGCCGACCGCGACACAGGCGCGGGCTCGGGCGCGCTGCAAAGCTTCCAGCAGGTCGGCGGCGCGCTGGGCGTGGCGGTGATGGGGCAGCTGTTCTTCGGGATGCTGCGCGGGGGCGGCGGCTATCCCGAGGCGCTGACGGCCGCGCTGTGGTTCAACGCGGCCGCCTTCGTCGCCGTGGCGCTGCTGGTCTGGCGGCTGCCCGAGCCGCGCCTCGTGCCGGGGCAGGGACCGGGCGGAAAGCCCGAGCCCACCCCGGCGGAGTGATCAGAGCGTCAGCTGGTAGCTGTGCGGCACCCAGGCAAAGCCGTCATCCACCGCCATGACGTAGCCCGCCCCGGGGAAGGGCATGTGGTAGCCGATCACCGGCATCTTGCGCTCGGCCGCCATCGACAGCACCCGGCGCCGGGTTTCGACCGCCATCTCCTTGTCGGAATCGAAGCTGACATGCCAGTCCGGCTCGCCCACCGACCAGACGTAGTGGTTGGCGGTATCGGCCATCAGCAGCAGTTCGCCCTCGTTCCCTGCGACGGTGAAGACGAGGTGGCCCGGCGTATGACCGAAGGCCGCCATCGCAGTGAGCGGGCCGACTTGGTCGCCATCCTCGATGAATTGCAGTTCCGCCTCGAGCGGCCGCACCTTGGCTTCGAAGCCCTCGTTGTTCTGCCCGGCCCAGTGGTCGAACTCGACCCGGCCCGCGTGATGCGAGGCGTTGGGAAAGGTCTTTTCCCCGGCCTCGGTCATCAGCCCGCCGATATGGTCGCCATGCATGTGGGTCAGCACCACATGGGTCACGTCCCCGGGCGAGCGGCCAGCGGCCTCCAGCGCCGCGGTGATGCCCGCCGCGTCAAGGCCGGTATCGACGAGGATCACGTTCTCGCCCGCCTCGACCAGTACCGGGTTGAAGAAGAACCGTGCCTCGTCGGAGGGGATGAAGTTCTCCTCGCTGACCTGCGCGAAGGTCTCGTCGTCGACATTGAGCCCGAAGATCGAATGCGGCTCCGGCACGACGCGGCTGCCGGCGAGCAGGGTGGTCACCTTGACGTCGCCCAGCGTGAAGGCGCGATGCGTCGGAAGCTCGACCGCGTCGCCCGAGGGGGCGGTCTGTGCAATGGCGGTACCAGGCAGGCCCGCGCTCGCAGCCAGCGGCAGCGCCGCGCCGGTCATGAGCGCCGCGCGGCGGCTGATGGAATGTGACATCTCACGTCTCCTCTGCGTTGTATGACGCAAAGGTTAGGGCGTGCCGGGGCTTTGCCTAGCGCCGGGCCGCACAAAGCCCCTGCATCACAGCCACCATTGGTCGATCGCGGCGATGTCATCGTCGGACCAGCCGAAATGATGGGCGAATTCATGCACTGTCACATGCGCCACCATCTCGGCCACGGTCACGTCGCCGCGCTCGGCCCATTCGTCGAGGATCGGCCGCCGGAACAGCCAGACCACGTCCGGGCCGTGCGGCACGTCCCAGTTCGACTTCTCGGTCATCGGCGTGCCGTCATAGAGCCCGGTCAGCTCGAACGGCTCCATCTCCATCTGCTCGAGAATGTCGTCGGGCGCAAAATCGACGACGCGCAGCGCCACCTCGGCGGCCGCGCGCCGGAACGGCTCGGGCAGGGTGGCGATGACGTGGCGCGCGATCGTCTCGATCTCGTCGAGAGTGGGCGCGAGGGGGCTGCCCGCGAAGGGGTCGGATGTGCTGTCCATAGCCCCCGATATGGACAAAACGGCCCGCCTGTGAAAGAGCCCATGGCGAACAGGAGAGCCCCATGACAACGACCCGTTTCGCCCCGTCCCCCACCGGTTGGCTGCATATCGGCAACCTGCGCGCCGCGCTGTTCAACCACGCCATCGCGCGACAGCAAGGCGGCGAGTTCATCCTGCGCATCGACGACACCGACCAGGAACGCTCCAAGCCCGAATACGTGGACGGCATCCTCGAGGCGCTGGATTGGCTTGGCATCACCCATGACCGGGTTGAGCGGCAATCCGACCGGATGGAGCGCTACACGGCGGCGCGCGAGAAGCTGGTGGCCGACGGGCGGCTCTACGAATGCTTCGAGACCCCGACCGAGCTCGACCTGAAGCGCAAGAAGCAGCTCAACATGGGCAAGCCGCCGGTCTATGACCGCGCTGCGCTGGACCTGTCCGACGCCGAGAAGGACCGCCTGCGCGCCGAGCGCGGCAGCCATTGGCGCTTCAAGCTCGACCGCGAGCGGATCGAGTGGGAGGACGGTATCCTCGGCCCGATCTCAATCGACGCTGCCTCGGTCTCGGACCCGGTGCTGATCAAGGAAAGCGGTCAGGTGCTCTACACCTTCGCCTCCTCCGTGGACGATGCCGAGATGGGCATCACCGACGTTGTGCGCGGCTCGGACCACGTCACCAACACCGCGACGCAGATCCAGATCATCCGGGCGCTGGGCTACGAGCCGCCGCGCTTCGCGCATCACTCGCTGCTCACCGGCCCGCAGGGCGAGGCGCTGTCGAAGCGGCTCGGCACGCTGAGCTTGCGCGATCTCAAGGCAGCCGGCATCGAGCCGATGGCGATCCTGAGCCTGATGGCGCGGCTGGGCTCCTCGCAGCCGGTCGAGCTGCGCCAGACGCCCGCCGAGGTGATCGAGGGCTTCGACATCGCCACCTTCGGCTCGGCGCCCACCAAGTTCGACCCCGCCGATCTGGAGCCGCTGACCGCGCGCTGGCTGTCGCAGCAGCCGCTGTCGGAGGTCGCCGAGGACGTCCGCGCGGCGGGGGTGCCCGACGATCTGGCCGAGGCGTTCTGGGCCACGGTGCGCGGCAACCTCAAGACCCGCGCCACCATCGCCGAGTGGTGGGCGGTGTTCCGCGACGGCACGGCGGGCCGCGCCGAGCCCGAGGATGCCGAATTCGTGGCGCAGGCTCTGGGGATGTTGGGCGAGCCGCCCTATGGCCCGGAGACCTGGAAGTCCTGGGCCGACGCCGTGAAGGCCGAGACCGGCCGCAAGGGCAAGGGGCTGTTCCTGCCGCTGCGCCGCGCCGTCACCGGCATGGATCACGGCCCGGAAATGGCCGATGTCATGGCGCTGATGCAGGTCAAGCCGCGCGTCTGATCGGGCGGGACCCGGGCTTCGGGCTGGACCCGGCCCGCCCGCGCCATATCTCCCGCCTCTGACGAGGTGGGAGATCGGCCATGAAGGATTGCATCATCGTGGGCGGCGGCCCGGCGGGGCTCACCGCTGGGATCTACCTCGCGCGGTTCCTGCGCGACACGGCGCTGTTCGATGCGGGCCGACCCCGCGCGCATCGCATCCCGCGCACCCGCAACCTGCCTGGCTACCCGGACGGGATCGAGGGGCCGGAACTGCTCGACCGGATGCGCCGCCAGCTCGATCACTACGACGTGGAGATCCGCCGCGACCACGTCACATCGGCCAGCCGCATCGATGGCGGTTTCCGGGTCGAGGCCGATGGCGGCGCGCTCGAGACGCGGACGCTGATCCTCGCCACCGGCGTCACCAACCGCCCGCCGCAGATCCCCGAGGAGATCCATGACGAAGGGGTGGCGCGCGGGCTGATCCGCTATTGTCCGATCTGCGACGCCTACGAGGTGCGCGGAAAGAAGGTGGCGATCCTCGGCTCGGGTCCGCACGCCGTGGCCGAAGGCCGCTTCGTGCGCCACTACGCCGAGGACGTGACCGTGGTGCGCCCCGAGCACGCGCCGCTCGACGATGACGGAGAGCGGGCGCTGTCTAAGGCGGGGCTGAAGATCCTGCCATCGCATCGCCGCGAGATCCGGCTCGACGGTGACGAGATCGTGGTCGAGATGCAGGACGGGCGCGAGGCCCGTTTTGACACGCTCTATGTCGCGCTCGGCACCGATCCGCATTCCGATCTCGCCCGCGATCTCGGCGCGGATCTGACCGAGGCGGGCTGCATCCCGGTCGACGAGCATTGCGAGACCAGCGTCGAGGGGCTCTTCGCCATAGGCGACGTGATCGCCGGGCTCGACCAGATCGCCTATGGCATGGGTCATGCCGCCGTAGCGACCACGGCGATCCACAACCGGCTGCTCGGGCGCTAGCTCAGTCCTGCGCCCGAAGCACCTGCGCGGGCCGCACCTTCAGGGGGCGCCAGGCGAAGCCCAGCCCCGCCAGCAGGCTCGCCAGCGCACCACCCAGCACGATGCCCACGGCCGAGGACCAGATCACCGAAAAATCGGTCTCCATCACGAAGCGCGCCACGGCCCAGCCGCCGAGCACGCCGGCACCGAGCGCCACCAGCCCGGCGGCCGCCCCCAGCAGCGCCGCGCGCAGCGCGAAGCTCGACAGGATGCGGCGACGCGAGGCGCCCAGCGTCTTGAGGATCGCCGCCTCGTAGGTGCGCGACCGCTCGCCCGCCGCCGCCGCGCCGATCAGCACCAGAAAACCGGTTAGCAGGGTGGCGGCGGCGCCGTAGCGGGTCGCGGCGGCGATGCCATCGACCACGCGGGTGACCTGATCGATGGCGTCGCGGACCCGGATCGCGGTGATGTTGGGATAGGCGTCGGCGAGATCGCGCAGGATCGCGGCCTCGGCCTCTTCCTCGGCATAGACCGTCGAGATCCAGCTATGCGGCGCGCCGGCGAGCGCGCCGGGGTTCATCGACATCACGAAGGCGATGGCAGCCGAGCCGAAATCGACGCGGCGCAGGTTGGCGATGGTCGCGGTCACGTCGCGGCCCAGTACGTTGACCGTGATCTCGTCGCCGATCCCGAGGCCGATCTCCAGCGCCTCCTCCTCGGCGAAGCTCACCAGCGGCGGACCCGAGTAATCCTCGGCCCACCATTCGCCCGCGACGATCTCCTCGCCATCCGGCGGCGTGGCGGAATAGGTCAGGCCGCGATCGCCATGCAGCACCCAGTGATCGGCGACCTCGCGCGCGGCTCGGCCGTTGATCTCGCTGACGATGCCGCGCAGCATCGGCGCGCTGTCGACCCGGCTGACCTGTGGATCGTCGTCGAGTCGGGCGCGGAAGCCCTCGATCTGGTCGGGCTGGATGTCGACAAAGAAATAGGCGGGCGCGACTTCCGGCAGGTCGTTCTGGATCGCCCGGCGCAGATTGCCGTCGATCTGGCCCACGGCGGCCAGCACCGACAGGCCGAGCCCCAGAGACAGCACCACCGAGCCGGTCTCGCCCCCGCGCTTGCCGATCGCGCCGAGCGCCAGCCGCAGGCCGGGGCGTCCGCGCAGGCCACGGCCGAAGCGGCGCGCCATGGCCTGCACGCCGAGCGCGGCAAGGGTCAGCAGCAGCAGCGCCCCCCCGATGCCGCCCGCGGTCGAGAGGGTGAGCTTCCACGTGCCCGAAAACAGCACCGCCGCGCCCAAGAGCACCGCCAGCAGCCCGAGGATCGCGCCCATGTAGCGCCGCCGGGGCAGGGCGCGGCCCGCCCCCATCGCGTCGCGAAACAGCGTCGCGGCGCGCACGTTCTCGGTCCGCGCCAGCGGCCATAGGGTGAAGATCATGGCGACCAGCGCGCCGTAGAGCGCCGCCTCGATCAAGGGGCGCGGATAGATCGCGAACTCCGCCGGGATCGGCAGCCGCGCGGTGATCAGCGGCGCCAGCACGAGCGGCACCGCGATGCCCAGCGCCAGACCGATGGCGAGACCCAGCAGCGTCAGCGCGCCGATCTGCAGGAAATAGGTGAGGAAAATGGTGGCGCGGGTCGCGCCCAGTGTCCTGAGCGTGGCGATGGTTGCGGTCTTGCCCGCGAGATAGGCGCGCACCGCGGCCGAGATGCCGACGCCGCCCACAGCGAGGCCCGACAGGCCGATCAGCACGAGGAAAGAGCCGAGCCGGTCGATGAAGCGCTCAGTGCCGCCGGCGCCGCGCCGCGCATCGCGCCAGCGCAGCCCGCTGCCCTCGAACCGGCTCTCGGCCTCGTCCTCGAGCGCCTGCAGATCGGCCTCGGGCGGCAGGTCGAGCCGGTAGGCGGTCGAGAACAGCGTGCCCTCGGCCAGAAGCCCCGACCCCGACAGGTCCTC
>Ga0310345_10003790_pt1 | contig 14142 bp, 12 predicted proteins | sample HC15DNA20500_MG_FD_204667 | JGI IMG/M metagenome (GOLD analysis project Ga0310345, IMG submission 204667) | Marine microbial communities from station ALOHA, North Pacific Subtropical Gyre - HC15-DNA-20-500_MG | ecosystem: Environmental > Aquatic > Marine > Oceanic | place: Pacific Ocean: North... | reverse complement strand
AACAAGCATGGTTTTTCGGCTACTATGAGGGGCAGCGCCATTCCTTCACTGAAACCCAGTCCTTTCAGACGGAAGCACCCCAATTTGCGGCAGCTTTGATTGCTGACCCCCTCCTGGGTGACACCCAGGCTGCTGAGCTTCTAAGGCGTCATCCCTCGCTGGCCCTACCCAACAGCGTCTCGTTGACCTCCGGGGAATTCGCCGACAACATCGTCGCCGAATTGGGTCCCACCTTTGGCTCTGGCTTCGGCGGGAACTGGTTCGCGGACTGGGATGGGGACGGAGACGTTGATCGGGAGGATACGGCTGTGGCTGCGGGTTTTTGGGAAGGTGCCATTGGCCTACCTTTGGGCCGCGATCAAGTTGCCCGCATAGGAGACCGGACTGAGGCCTTCTGGAATCTGCTGAAAAACAATCCCGACCTACCACTATTGGGCAACGCCAGCTTCGGCCCCAGGACTCGCGCCTCCAACGATTAGTACTCGCTTCGCCTGGATACTGAATTCAACGAGGGGCGGGACCGCCTGTTCGGCTGCTGGACCCAGGAGTTGAACGGTCGGGGCCTCTTCAATGACCTTCAAGCGGCAACGCGGCGAGGAATCATGGACCCGCTGGACGGAGACGCTCACAACCTTGCCCTGGTCCACACCCACACCTTTTCTCCCCGTGTCATCAACGAAGTAAGAGCGGCCTGGAGTAAAAAACCGGGTGGACTTTCTAGCCGATCCCAACTCGCTCCCTGAGATCTTCGTCGTCGGACCCGCCGAGATCAACCCCTTTGGTGCGAGCGCCGATGTTCCTCAACTCTTCACCGAACACACTTTTCAGTATGAGGATACACTCTCGATCAACTGGGAATCTCGCGGTCTGCAGATGGGAGGAGAGAGCCGGCGCAACATCGAGAACAGTGTTTTCGATGTCTCCACCCGGGGCTCCTTCTACTTCTACGGTCTGGGGGAGTTTGTCCTGGATGAGCCCACCTTCCAGTTCAGCGCCTTCGACCCTGAGGCCCTGGCCGAAAGCCCATCAGAATGTGTCCAGTCGGGGTTCAACTGCAACTGGGAATTCCCTGACATGCATCGCAGATTTCGAAACTGGGAGCTTGGCTTCTTTCTTTCTGACGACTGGAAGATAGCCCCGCGATTCACGCTTAATTGTGGATTTCGTTACGACCTCTACGGCGCTCCGACCGAGATCCAAGACCGTCTCTCGAACTGATCTTCGGCTCCGGCAGCAACATCTTCGAGCGAGTGGCCGATGCGCCACGCTTCGATCCCCTGGGGGTAAAAACGGGTCAAATCCAATTCAATCCCGGCTACGTTTCGTCAGTGTTTTCGGGGGACCACAACAACTGGTCTTCGCGACTCGGCTTCGCCTGGGATCCTTTCGGAGATGGAAAAACCTCGCTCCGAGGGGGCTACGGCGTCGGCTACGATCGGCTGGTCTTCAATATCACGAGCAACATTCGCTTCAATCCACCGACGCACGCCTCCGGCATCTTCGGGTCCTTCCTCGGCAACAATATCTCCCCCTCGTACGACATCGACGAAAAGGCGAATCGTCTCCCGGGAGAAGGAGCGCCTCCCAGCTTTTTCTCATCCTCGCGCATATCGCTTCGAACACCCGACCCCAATATCCGTATTTCCTATCTCCAGAATGGTTTCTTCGGCATTCAACGCGAGATTCTGGGGGACTTCATGCTGGATGCCAACTACGTCACCTCTCTGGGGCACAAGCTGAGCTTGATCGAAGATTACAACCGATTTTCCGGGGATCGTTTCGGGGCCGAAGACCCCTTCGGGTTGGGCAGACCTGGAGACCCTTCTCAGACCCGACTCCATCCGGACTTTACGGCAATTAACTTCCGGGGAAACCATATCAACTCGGCATACCATGCTGCCCAGTTCCAGATCAGGAAGAGATTCAGCCAGGACTATGCCTTTCAGGTCTCCTACACTTTTTCAAAACTGATCGACTCGGACTCCGATGTTCTGGGAGCCCGGGGCGTGGATGACATCTACACGACGGATGCGATGAAGACCTTCCTCGATCGCGGCTTGTCCGTCCTGGATATTGCGAATTGCTTTACCGCAAATGAGGTTTGGGAGATTCCGTTCTTGAAACAGCAGAGAGGGGTCCTGGGTAAGGCTCTGGGAGGATGGCAAGTAAACACCAGCTTGGTTCTTCAGGACGGCCGTCCCTTCTCGCCCTAGATTCCAGATAACCTCGGTAACGGTGATTTCGCTGGCCGGGAAACCAGGCCGAACGACCGCCCTAGTGGCTCCTTCGACCGGAGTCTCGATGGCAACGACCGAGCTACTTTTCAGCGCGATGCCGCCGGTCCTTCTCCCTGCAACATTGTGGTTGCCGGAGAGGGCACTATAGGCAGCGTTCAAACCATCGATCCTGGCGACCTTGGAGGGTGAGGTACTCAAAGAAGTCAGAGATGAGACTGGAGAGTCGGTCCAGTTCTTTTCGGCCAGTCGCCTGGTCATCATCAAGACGCTTTCTCTCAGTGATCTAGCTGCTGGAGACTACCGACTTGCCGTAGAGGTGGATAGGGTCTCGGGCCAGGCCACTTCTTGTCAGGAGACCTTCAGCGTGACAGCTGACGAGCGAGTGGGTTAGACCGTCTTATCGAACAAATACCCCCTTCCGGCTCTTCGAGCCACCACGTCACAAGAAGCATCACTGCTATACTGGTGGCTTCGGGAGTTCTTCAGAAAGGGATAGTGGTTTCTATGCTTGAACCTGGAAGTGAGGCTACTAAGTTTTGAAGGAAGCCAAGGAGAAACTACAACAAGAGATCCGGAAGTTGAACCGGGAGCTAAGGGATGAACTGCCCAAGGCACTCAAGATTGCCATTGCACATGGGGATCTGCGCGAGAATGCGGAATACCAGACAGCCAAGGAACGGCAGTCGTATGTCCAGGCACAACTTGCCAACCTCCAACAGCGACTATCGGCGCTCTCCATGATCGATCTGAAGAAGATCCCGGCTGACCGTGTGTCCTATGGATCAACAGTCGTCCTCTTCGACCTGGACAGTGAAGAAGAAATCACCTATCGACTGGTAACCAGCGAGGAGGCCGACGTAAAGTCGGGTCTCATCTCGACCACCTCTCCCATCGGAAAGAGCCTGATGAGCCACCAGCAAGGCGATGAGGTTGAAATTCGCACTCCGCGAGGGCTGAAGAACTACGAAATTCTCGAACTCACCACAATATACGACAGCGAATAAGCTGCCGGATCACGCCACATTTTGGGGCACCAGATTCAGCGGGAAACTTTCTATACTCAAACCGTTGTTGCCTCTGCCATGATCATCGCTAGCGATCCTGACAGAGGCATGACCGTGAGGGAGTGAGATCCGGTGCGCCCTGACTGACATCTGTGAACCCTTTCAACCTAGAAGCGTGGGGTTTGGTCCCTGTCGGTCCCCGCTCCCTGACAGTCACGGCTCTGTCAACTGGCAAAGGTTGCTTCGCTTCCTCGTGGCTCAAGTTTCAGCTTAGAATGGGAACAGATGGTAGCTCCTCCAAAGGGTCGTAAGCAGAAGAAGCCAAGACCGCGCTACTTTTTTTGGCTGACCTTTGCACTCCTGGCTCTGGGGGCAGCCCTCGCAGGAACCCTTACAGGCTTGATCCTGGCATACGGAATCGATCTGCCTGAGGTGGAGGACCTGCAAAGATCCCAGCCCAGTGTTGTTTCCTATGTTTATGCATCGGACGGCCGGGTGCTGGGTCAGTTCGCCTTGGAAAAGAGACGTCTGGTCACCTACAAAGAGATCCCTCTCGTCGTCAAGCACTGCATTCTAGCCATCGAAGACGCCAACTTCTTCGAGCACCCCGGGGTCGACTTGATGCGGTTGATCATCACCATCGTCAAGGACATTGTGTACGGGGAGAGAAAGGGAGCGTCCACTCTGACCATGCAGCTGAGCAAGCTGCGGTTCACGAGCACCGAGAAGACCTTCGAGCGCAAGATCAAGGACATGCTGTTCGCTATTCAGATCGAAAGAACCTACTCCAAGGAAGAAATCTTCACCTTTTACTGCAACCAGATCTATATGGGTCACAACCGTTATGGCGTGGCTACAGCTGCCAATTTCTACTTCCAGAAATCACTGGACGAACTGAGCTATAGCGAGGCTGGAGTGCTTGCGGGCCTGATCAGGTCCCCGGTAAACAACTCTCCAATCAATCACCCCGACCAAGCCTTGAGGCGGCGGGATCTGGTCCTCAGGCGTGCTTACGACGAAGGCTTCATCGGGGCGGAGACCTACCGAAAAAACCTGCAGGATCCGCTACAACTCGACACCAGCAGCGATGCCCAGAGCCCCGCACCCTATTTTGTGGAGTGGGTCCGGCAGTATCTCGAGAAGAGATACACCACCGATAGAATCTACAAGGGAGGACTGAGAGTCTACACCACGCTCGACTACGAATGGCAGTTGGGCGCCCAGCGGGCATTGCGACAAGGTCTGAAGGAATTTGATAAGAAGCGGCGCCGATGGCAGCCCCCTCAGGACAACATCATCGCTCAGGGAAAGGATCTTCAGACATACACCCATCCCGACTGGAAACAGCTCTTCTTTGAGGGGCAGATGGTACACGGGTTGGTGCTCGACTCGAGTCCCACGGAGGCTCGGGTCCGGCTGGGAAGTTACACGGCACTGATCCATCCTACGGACATCGTCTGGACAAAGAAGAAGAAGGTTGACCAGGCCTTGAAACCAGGAGACCTTTCGGTTTTCACTCTCCGGAGCATCGACCGATCCACTCGCGTGATAGAGGCTACCCTGGACCGTGTCCCTGAAATCCAGGGAGCCATTTTTTCCGTCGAGAACCAGACCGGAGCCATCAGAGCAATGGTGGGGGGCTTCGACTTCCAAGCCAGCAAGTTCAACCGGGCCATGCAGGCCGAACGCCAACCGGGATCCGTGTTCAAGATATTCACCTATGTCGCCGCCATCGAATCAGGTTATTCCCCCACGGACACCGTACTGGATGCTCCGGTCGAATTAGTGGACGGACTGGGCCGTCCCTACGCCCCAGAGAACGTGGACAAGGAGTTCAGGGGACTGATTACAATCCGTCAGGCGCTGACTGGATCGCGCAACGTCCCCACCATCCGGTTAGCGAATGCCTTGGGTATCGATACCTTGATCGAAGCGGCACACCGGTTCGGAATCCAGCGAGACTTGCCCGCCTTTCTCTCTCTGGCACTGGGTGCAGCTGAAGTTACTCTAGCCGAGATGACATCCGCGTTTTCCGTCTTTCCCAACGATGGCGTCAGGGTGACCCCTTATTTCATTGAAAGGATCGAGAATACCAATGGAGTACTACTGGAGCAGGAAAACCCAAGAATACACGAAGTGATCTCCCTGGAAACCGCTGAGACAATGGTCGAACTGTTGCAAGGTGTAGTTCAAGGCGGGACAGCCGTTCGCGCTCGGGCCCTCAAACGTCCGGTAGGTGGGAAGACCGGAACCACCAACGATTCCACCGACAGTTGGTTTATCGGCTTCACCCCTCACGCTACTGCCGGCGTCTGGGTAGGTTACGATGAGAAGAAGTCGCTGGGTCCCAAGGTCTATGGGAGCAACCTTGCTCTCCCGATCTGGATCCAGTTCATGGAAAACGCCCTCCGGGACACGCCTCCCGAGAACTTCGCACAGACAGGAATGACGCCACGCAATCCCGACTTGGACGCTGAGGCCGAGGAGACCTCTGAAGGCGACTCCCCATCCAAAGAGCCGCCAAAGGAGATCTCGATCGAGGATATACCGCCTCCGCCTACAGCTGCAGAAGAAAAAAAGGACAAGGAAACCGAGCCCTAAGCTGAAACTTCAAGAATACGTCGCACGTCTCCTGTCGTCCGAAGGTGCCGCCAACGGGTGAACTACCAGCGTTACGAAGCCAAGTCCGACAGAGCCGCGAACGACTTGAGCCGTTAGCAAAATGAGTCCAGGTTCCGAGGAGAGAGCCGGACAACTCTTCCCCACGCAGTGACGCACAAATCCCCAGTAGCCGGAAGTTTCTTTCTCGAATGGGGCCAGTGCTTCCCTGGGGGGGAACTAACCTGAAACTTCATTTGAACCTCGCATGTCGCGGTCACCGATCAATGCGAAACGTGAGGAAGCCTGGAGCGTGAGCGAGGGGTTAGAGGGCAGCGTAATGGGGGGACGAAGGGGCCTGAGGCGCGGCAAGGAGCCAAGCCGGGGGGATTCGGGGTGTTCCCCAACCCCTCGCTTGCGCTTCAGGCTTCCATCGTTCGGGAAGTTTCGTTCTCGAATGGAGCAGCACCGCTAGGGGGACACTAACCTGACCGAAGTTTCTTTCATGTACGATCCGGCGCAGCCGGAGGACTATTTCCGCCGGCTGAGCACCAACTCTGGGACGCTCAGAAGGGCCTCGCGATAAATCGAATCGGGAAAATCAGCGAGGCACTGCTTGGCCTCTGACGCATACCTCTCCGCAATTGCTCTCACCTCGGCGAGCGTGTCATAGGCGTTGATGAGGCGCAAGATCTCGCGTTTGTTCCGTTTGCTAAAGTCCTGACTCTCAACGACCTCTCCGACAAAATCTCTTTCGGAGGACTTGGCCTTCCGCATCAGGAAAATGATCGGCAAAGTCACCTTCCCTTCCTCCAGATCCTTCAAAGCAGGCTTTCCCAGAACCGACGTCTGACCGGTATAGTCGAGTAGGTCGTCAACTAGCTGAAAAGCCAGACCCAGCGATCTGCCGTAGAGACTGAGCTTCTCCTCTCTTTCCGGGTCGAGCTTTGCCATAATCCCGGACATACGTCCGCAGCCAGAAAAAAGGCAGGCTGTCTTGCGAAGGCAAATCTCCAACTGCTCTTCCTCGGTGATGTCGAGCCGACCATTGTGTTCCAACTGTAGCAGCTCTCCCTCCACCATTTGACGAGTAATGGAGATGAGGACATCGAGAATCCGGAAATCCCGCTGCTGGAGAGCAACGTGAAAAGACGTCATGTAGAGCCAATCACCCATCAGGACGGTGATCTCGCTCCCCCACTTGGCATTTACAGAGGGCTGACCACGGCGGACTCTGGAGTTGTCAATGATGTCGTCGTGCACAAGCGTCGCCACATGAATCAGCTCAACCACCGCACCCAAGAGGATGACCGGATCTCCGTTCAAACCACAAAGCTTGGAGGTCAGGAGCAGGATTGCCGGTCGTAGGCGCTTACCTCCACTATCGTGAAGGTAGCGATTGATGTCGTTGACCAGGGAGAGGGAAGACTGAGCCTCGCCTCTCAATCGACGCTCGACTTCCTCCAGGTCCGACTCGACCAGACGAAACACATCCTTGGGAGTGAGCACCCTCTCAGACTCTGTCTTCATGCCGATTTTTCGCGCTAACTATAGCAATCCACCCTGGTACTGGCAACAAGATCAGGTGCTGGGAAAAGCCTCAATGCCATGGGGGAGGCTAATCGGAAATCTGCCCTGACGAGGCTCTTCCAGGGTTGAACAGCTGGGCGAAGTTTGCTGTCGTCAGGGCTCCTATCTGCTCCCGCATCGTACCTCGCACCCGAGCCAGCTCCTCGGCAACCTTTACCACAAAGGAGGGTTCATTTCTCCGGCCTCGATGAGGAACCGGGGCCAGATAGGGAGCATCCGTTTCGATCAGCAGCCGATTCTCAGGCAGATCGCGGGCAATCTCTCTGAGCGACTCCGACTTGCGAAAAGTCAAGATCCCGCCCAACGAGATATAGAATCCGAGGCGCAGGCAGCGAGCTGCCGTCGCTTCATCCGCCGTGAAACAGTGTAAGACTCCTGCCCGAGGGGTGTCTTCCGAGAACTCCTGTTCCAACGTAGAACAGACCTCTTCTTCGGCCTCTCTGCAGTGAATGACGATGGGCTTGTCACAGGAACGAGCAAGCTCAATCTGGGTCCGGAATGCAAAGCGCTGCTGCTGAGGGCTGGAGTGTTGGTAGTGGTAGTCAAGGCCTATTTCGCCCCAGGCCAATACCTTTGGATGGGCTACCAACCCCAGGAGTTCGGCGCCCAGGCTCTCGGTGAAACAGCTGGCATCATGAGGATGAACACCCAATGAGGCGTAGAGGAAATCGTATCGCTCCACCAGCCTCAAAAGATCCTCGGCCGATCTCAGATCCGGGCCTACGCACCCGATCGTAAGAATTGCTTCGACGGACGACTCCTGCGCTCTAGCCAGGACATCCTCAAGATCGGGTTGGAAATCGGGTGAGTCGAGATGGGCGTGGGAATCGACAAACACTACTTCAGCCGAGAGCCCAATTCGACCGGTTCTGTCAGGGTTACTAGGACCGGGCGGTCTCCATCTGATGCTGCCACAATCATGCCGTTCGATTCGACTCCCATCAGGCGCGCGGGCTTCAAATTGGCAACGATAACCACCAGGCGGCCAGGAAGACTCTCCGGAGTATACGCTTCGGCTATTCCCGCAACGATCTGCCTGACCTCAGAGCCCAGGTCAACTTGAAGTTTCAGCAGTCGCTTCGACTTGGGCAACGCCTCAGCCGAGAGGACTTTTCCGACTCGCATATCGATCCGAGCGAACTCTTCAATACCGATCCGATCGTCACTCTGGCTCTCCGCTGGTGGTTCTGCTTCCGACGCTGCGCTGGCCGCTCCTGACTTCTTGGCCTTCGCCGCATCGATACGCGCTTGAAACTCGTTCGGATCCAATCGCGGATAGATCGGGACGATCTCTCCGATGGCAGAACCCTGCTTCAACCTTCCCCAAGCAAGGTCAGACAACTGGTGCTGCTCCAAGGGCTCGACAACACCCAGTTGGCGAAGGATCGACTCGGCTCCGCTGGGGATCACGGGACCCAGCATCACCGCTATGCAACGAAGGGTTTCGGCACTGTTGTAAAGAACCGTTCCCAATCGACCGCGCTTGCCAGGATCCTTCGCCATCATCCAGGGTTGATTCGCCACCAGGTACTTGTTCAGGACTGAGATGAGTTCCCAAACACTACCCAATGCTCGGTTGATCTGGAACTGATCGAAGTACTTCTTGTAGAGCGCGATTGTCTCGAGGCTGAACTCCCTCAACTCCTTGTCCCCGCCCTCCGCTTCACCGAGCTCTGGGATCGCACCATCGAAATAGTTTTCGATCATCTTCAAGGTGCGATTTGCAGAATTCCCAAGATCGTTGGCGAGGTCGCTATTGGTCCTTGTCAGGAGCCCATCGTAGGAAAAATTTCCGTCCGCACCGAGCGCGATCTCACGCATCAGAAAGTACTTGACACAATCCGCTTCCGCCACCTCCATCAGCTCTTCCGTCGTGATGAAGTTGCCGCGTGACTTGGACATTTTCTCGCCCGCCACCGTCCACCAGCCATGGGCCAAAACGTGTCGAGGCGCTTCCAAACCTGCGGCCATCAGAAAAGCGGGCCAATAGACGGCATGGAAACGAAGAATATCCTTGCCGATAAGATGGATATCGGCAGGCCAGGCCTCTTTGAACTGCTCCGGCTTGCTGCCATAGCCGGCGCCGGAAAGATACCCCGTCAGTGCATCGAACCAAACGTAGAAAATGTGTCTTTCGTCTTCGGGTACAGGGATCCCCCAGCTGAAGGAAGTCCTGCTGATACTGATGTCCTGAAGCCCTCCTTTAACAAAGCTGACCACCTCATTCATTCTCGAACCGGGAAGCACGAAGTCCGGGTTGTCGGTGTAGAAGTCCAGCAGCTCTTCCTGAAGGGCCGACAACTTGAAAAAGTAGCTCTCCTCCGTCATGAACTCGGTGGAACGGCCACAGTCAGGACACGTCTTTTCCCCTTCCGGAACATACGATTCGCAGCGAACGCAGTAGTAACCCTCGTACTTCCCGGTGTAGATGAAGCCGTCCTTCTTCATCTTCTGGAAAATCTCGGCTACGGCTTGATGATGGCGGTCCTGCGAGGTGCGAATAAATTGGTCGAAGCTAATGCCCAATGATCTCCAGGTCTTTTCGAACTCGCCAGCGAAGGTATCCACTAGCTGCTGTGGTGTAACTCCCTGCTCTCCTGCGGCGCGTTCGAGCTTCAGACCATGTTCATCGGTACCTGTCAGGAAGCAGACATCGAACCCGCACATGCGTTTGTAGCGAGCGATGGCGTCAGCAATCACGGTGGTATAGGTGTGCCCAACGTGGGGGACATCATTCACATAGTAAAGAGGCGTGGTCAGGTAGAACTTTTTTTTCATCGTACTAGCTGGGGGATCAGGTGCCCGAGATCTGGCTCGTCGCAATTTGTCTCAGAACCTTCAGCGGCGTCCCGGTTTCCTCAGCAATCTTTCTCAGGTCTTCGTACTCGGGCCAGACGTTGACTACCTGACCTCGAAAGCGAGCAATCTTAACTCGAATGACACCAAACTCGGTATCGACCTCTTTCATCTCTCGATCCAGGACCCAACGCCTCCACCGGCTCCAGCGAATACCCAAGGTGGTCGTCTCACGAAAGGTGAGCTCGGCTAACCGTTCCCTGTCCCTGTCCTGGCAAAGGATTGTCAGGAGGAAACCGGGTCGCCCCTTCTTCATCTGAAGTGGGGCGCAGTAGGCGTCCAGGGCACCCTGTCGGAGGGCAAGGCCGATGAAGTGGCCCACCATCTCCGCATCCATGTTATCGATATTCGCTTCCAGGACGAGGACTTCCTCTTCCTGGATCCCGAGTGAGCTATGATCGTCCCCCAGGTCCTCTCCCAGCAGTAATCTTAGCACATTGGGGATTCCCTCTGGCTTCCTGTCCCCAGCGCCGAAGCCCGAAGTCTCGAGAGAAAAGGAGGGCATCCCCTCGACCTGAGCTAAAGTTGTGACGATGGCGGCTCCGGTGGGCGTTGTCAGCTCGCCTTCCACCGGGCCCATGAGCACCGGGAATCCCTCGACCAGCGCGGCGGTTGCAGGGGCGGGCACTGGCCAGGTGCCATGTGAAAACGTAACGGTCCCAGCACCAAGACTGATGGGACTGGTGTAAAAGCTCTCGACACCGAAATATTGGAAGCCGATACAAGCTCCGACGATATCGATGATCGAGTCCAACCCCCCCACCTCGTGGAAGTGCACATCTTCTGGGGAGCGCCCGTGTACCCGGGCCTCCGCTTCTGCCAATCTTTGGAAGATCTTCAGCGAGGTGTCTCTGACCCAGCGATCCAGATTATTATTGTCGAGGAGCTCCCCGATCTCCTTCAAGTGCCGGCCGTGGTGGTGATCGGCGTGTTCGGCCGAGCGGACCTGAAAATTGGTAGCGACGACCCCTTGGCGACTGATCTGTCGGGACAGAAGCTCGAACGGCTCACCCAGGTTGAGCTTCCCGAGCTCATCCTGGAGATGGCTCAGCGGCAAGCCCATGTCCAGAAGTGCGCCAAGAATCATGTCCCCACTGGCACCGTTGAATGGATCAAAATGCAAGAGCTTTGGCATAGCTGCCCCTCCTTGAGGCCAGCGCTGATTCTCAATGGAGCACCCCACTACGTCAACTCTTGGGCCCAGTTTCCCTCAGCGGGCTCGGTGTCGTGATAAGAGGTCAACCCCGGGTTTCGGCGGCGTACGGCCAGAAAGCAGCTTCCTATCGATGTCCTCGGAGACGGGACGGGAAGAGCATCAGGGGCGGGCTTCACAACAGACAGAGAAATCGCCGTTTTCAGCCCTGGAGTCGTGGGTTGAAAGCGCACGCCGACCGCCCGGCTCTTTCGCGTTTCGGTGAGCTGAAAGCTCGAAGGAAGGTCAAACCTGAAGTCCGCACTCGGCGGATCCATCGCCAGGGAAACGTTCAGCATCCCCTCTCCATACAGGAAAACGAAGAACTGGATGAAGATGGTCTGTTCACCCACCTTGGCTGGGCCGAAGCCCATCACGTCCTGAGAGAGGCTGATCCGTGCAAATTCGTTCCTGATCTCGGGTAGAATTTCCTTGGCCGCTTCATCCAGGATGACGGTCACATTGGTACAATCGGCGTTGCTCTTGATATTTTTCTGACCCTTCTCAATGCTGAGATCTACACAGATCCAACCCGATGCCAGCCCATCCGAACTGCGCCAGCTGGCCTTCCTCAAATTGTCCGCGGTCGCCTGCGAGATCGCTTGAATCGTCAACGTCGACTGAAGGCTGTTGGGTTGTCCCAGGCTTGCTGTAAAAAGGGAGCACGTGGAAATTATCCTGAGGGGCAAATAAGTCTCCGGATTTCCCTTGCCCTTTGACCTGAAGACCTGGACCGTGGACTCAGGAGCCACGGCACCCAGAGGGATTGGCTTCACGATATTCTCGGGCCTGATCCTGACCACGTATTCCTCCAGATCAGGCTCTTCCGTCTTGTCCTCGGGAGGGCGAGGGCATCCCCAGATAACCACCAGAAGACACAAGAGCACGAGGCTCAAGATTTGCCTTTCCTCGTTCATGAACGGAGCAGGGTTGCCATCAGTCATTTTGTCCTTACGCGATCCGGAAAGACGACCACCATCTCCGAATTGGGGAGAAAGTTCCATTTCACGGATCGAACATCCGATCTGGTGTTGATAAAGGTCCCGACACTTTCTGGAGCAACATAGACCTCCGCTTCGAACCGGATCTCCAAGGTAAAACCTGCCAGGGTAAAATCAGGGACCAGCTCGAAGAGTACTCTTCCACTTTCGCTCTCGGAAAGGTGTAACGTTCCTCTTGATCTTGAATCATCTTCAAGCGTCTCCTTCAGATCGAACAAGTGTCGTGCCTCACCACCCTCCTCCTGACCGCTATAGACCAATAGGTACTCGGTTGTCGAGCCGAAAAACCCCCTTAGAGAGACTCGAGCTGTGCCCGCAGGCTGATCCTGAACCAAGTCGTCGATCCTGATACTGCCAGCGTCCAACATCACCTTCAGGGATTCCAGACGGATGTCGTGGTCGGTCACAGTGGCGCGGAATCGATCTTTCTGGCCCAGCAGTAACAGGGGTGCAAGAGGCTGGCCTGCGAGGACCTCGCCCAAAAAGATGCCCGCGTTCGGCCTGAAAAGGACGAAGTGAAGTATTGATAGTCGTTACTTTCCAGCCCGTTGACAGCGACCCTCACTGGACCCGTGACCGCCTCCTGGGGTACTCGTGCCTTCAGTTCATTGGTGCTAGCACTCTCGACTCGGCCTTCCACTCGTATAAAGTTCTCTGTTTGAAAAGTGATGACGTTATTCTGAGGTTCAGGGTCGAACCCGGAACCCGTGATGGTGAGAAGTTGACCAATCGGCCCAACGACCGGACGCAGTTGCTCCAATCGGGGGGCACCTGGCGCAGGAACCACGGTGGTGAAGGTTCGGGTGAGGCTCTTGGTCAGGAACACATCATCGTCGTCGCGGACGGAGACCAAGGTGAAGGTCGCCGTAATGTCAAAACTCTCGCCTGTAGCCTGAGGGAGCTGAATGAGCTGTGATCCAGGAGAATCTGTTGCTCAGAAGTCACCTGCCCCAAAGATTCGGGAGGGGGCGCCGGAAGCTGCCTGAAGGTCAAGAGAGCGGATCCGCTCTCGAAGCTACCCTCGGCTCTGATCTCGAAAGTGTCGCCTTCGACGCTGGCTCCTTCGAATAAGACCTTCCCTGGGGAGATCACCTCTGAAACATTGAAGGCCTGAAAATCTCTCGGTGTGCGGAAGACGATGTTATTCGCCAAGGCAAGGGTCGAGCCTGGTTCGAGGGATTCGAGATCCGGAGTGGCTTTGTCCACTTCGATTGACGCCTCGAGTACCTGCATGTTGTTGCTTTGCTGGCGAATCAGAAAGGAGAATCCGGGACTCGTACCCGCCAGTAGAGTGTGGGGAACGACCTCGAAACTTGGCCCGAAGAAAGGCTCCCGAACCACGACGGTCGCCTGATCTGTAGCCGGTGTTTCCGGCTGTTTTCGACCTCTAGAGTGACGACTCCGAGCTCTAGACCCAAAATAAGCGCAATTTGGAAAACAGGACCGTTTCCCGGCTCCTAGGAGTCATTTTGAAGGCCCAAATTCTAAGTTTTTGCACCAAGCCACTCAGAACTCGGCTCGGCTGTTGCGGTACTGCCCCGCCGATCGCTTATGAGGAGCTATTCTACCCCCTCTGTCGACGTTTTTAGACACACCTCACCCCAGCTCTCGCGGCCCTTGGCGCTCCTTGATCTCCGGTCAGGTAGCCGCTCTTCGTTTCAGCC
>Ga0310345_10003789_pt1 | contig 14148 bp, 14 predicted proteins | sample HC15DNA20500_MG_FD_204667 | JGI IMG/M metagenome (GOLD analysis project Ga0310345, IMG submission 204667) | Marine microbial communities from station ALOHA, North Pacific Subtropical Gyre - HC15-DNA-20-500_MG | ecosystem: Environmental > Aquatic > Marine > Oceanic | place: Pacific Ocean: North... | reverse complement strand
AGCCTTCTTTTACAATGTGAGCCTGACCAATTGGTAGTAAATATTCTCCTTCAGGAACTTCGCCTTTATCTCCATACATTAATTCAGACTCCATGAAGATTACAGGGTCATTATCTCTAATGGAAGACTTTAGAAGTCCTTTTGCGTCATAGGGATTTGATGGAACAACCACTTTCAAACCTGGAGTATTAGCATACCAGTTCTCGAAGTTTTGCGAGTGCTGAGAGCTCAACATTCCAGCGTTACCAGTTGGGCCTCTAAATACCATTGGCATTGGAAACTGACCTCCAGACATCGACATCATTTTAGCAGCTGAGTTGATCACCTGATCAATAGCTACTAATGAGAAGTTGAACGTCATGAATTCGATAATAGGACGAAGGCCGTTCATTGCTGCGCCAACACCAATTCCTGCAAAACCTAATTCGGCAATAGGAGTGTCTATCACTCTTTCAGCTCCGAACTCATCGAGCATGCCCTGGCTCACTTTATATGCACCATTATACTCTGCAACTTCTTCACCCATGAGGAAGATTTTCTCATCTCTTCTCATTTCTTCCGACATGGCTTCTCTTAGGGCTTCTCTGAATTGTATTTCTCTCATCGAACTCTTTTTAAACGGCCGTAAAAATAATCAATCAGGGTTCAAATCCCAACATAGATTCTGTTTTGAATTGGCATAAAAAAAGCCTCCGGTTTGTACCAGAGGCTTCACTATTAAAATATGGTTTTCTTAGTTAATCAAGTCCATGAAGGCTTGAGAACCAGTGTATTGTCTGAATTCTAGATCGGTTGCAGCTTTAGACTTTAATGAAGAATCGGCATTGATAGCATTTCTTAGGTGCTCAATTACCTTGTTTTCATTGTCTTGACGAGCAGCAGCTACAGCAGCAGCATAGTGTGCCATAACGTAACCTCTATCGCTACTAATTACGCTTTCTAGAGTAGACTGAGCATTTCTGAAGTCTTTTCTTAGTAACTGAACTAAACCTTTGTTGAATTGATCTACAGATCTGTTGGTAGCTCTGTTCAAAGAAGCAATAGCTAAATCGTAACGGCCAACTCTAGTTTCTACATATCCTTTAGCACCATTAACGCCTTGGCTTACTTCGTTACCTGGGTTCATTGCAACAGCTTTAGTTAAAGCATCGTGTGCACCCCAAAGGTTTTCTTGCATTGCCAGAGCCATACCCATGTTAGCTTGAGCATAAACATTGGCTTGTTTCTGGTTTGAGATATTGAAATGGTTCAACGCAGTTTTAACGTGGTTAGTCATTTCTCTACCTGAAGTTTGCATAGCCATTTGCAAGTGAACAGCACCTAAGTTGTTATGTACAACGTAAGTATCGTTTTTCTTAGCGGCAGCTTCGTAAATCTTCTGCTTCTCAGTCAATGAAGGGTTGTTAGCAGCGGCATAAAGCATTTCTTCTAAAGAAAGCGCATCAGCAGATGCAGAACCGTTAGCAATTTGAGTAGCAAGAGTAGCAATTTCAGTTCTAGCTTTCTTAGGCTTAACTGTTAATACTTCTGTTTTAGCTGTTCTCAACTGAGGGTAGATGTCAGTGAAAACTTTGTTGTAAGTGCTAAGCGTCTGAAGTTGTTTTTCTTTCTGCTCGAAAGAACCTGTACCGTTGATGATGTTAGTCCACTCAGACTTTTGAGCAGAAGTGATACCATTATAGCTAGCAAGCATGTTTTTTAGGCCAGTCCAATCCTGAACGATAGGCTTCTGGATGAATCTGATTTGGCTAGCCATGTTTTGGTAGTCATACTGATCCATCTTTTCTCTGTACCATGCTTCAATAGCAGCAGCTCTTTCTCTTGAAAGCTCAGAGTTGAATGTTTCTTTACCTTCTGGAGAGTGAGTACCTGTGATAGTAACAGTTCTTGTAACATTTTTCTCTGCAATGAATGCAGCGAATTTTTCACCTCTATCACTGTTTTTCTCAGAAGTTTTGAAAACAGATCTTCCTTGGTCGAAGAAGAACTCAACATTAGTTGGGATCAATTCTTCTTGGTCGTTGTAACCGTGAGGAGCGTAAGAAGCATAGTAAGAAGGCTGTACAAGTTTAGAAGTAGTAATTACTCCATCGGCAATGCCTAATCTTTCAGTTTCTAGGAAGTTGCCATTCTTTGGGTTCAAAGCTTTACCTTGAACTTGAAGGCTACCTCTGTTCATTCCATCAACATAAGGGAACATGTAAGTTTCAGTGATAGATGGTTGCTCAGTAGCAGAATTAGGGTAGTCTACTTCTCTGAATTGAACAGTTTTTAACTGACGCTCTTGCGTTCCGTAAGTATAGAAAGTGTTGATTTGATATACTTTTTTCGGCTTGAGCATTTTCACCGGAAGTTTGGCAGACATCTCAAATTTTACAGTATCTGCGTGTACTTCAAGAGGACTTGGAGTAACTGTCAACTGTTGGTCTTTAGCCATTTTCTTCATCTTGCTCAAGGCACAACCCGAAAGGGTAAAAACGGCCACTAGAGCAAATAGAAAAAACTTTTTAGCAGTTTGGGTTTTCATAAGAATTTTGATTGTTTTCGTCTGTTTAAGCCTGATTTAGCAGGCTGCAAGTTTAATAATTTTTTAGTACTTTCCGATTTCACCTATGAGAAATTGTTTCTAAATTCGGACATCTTTTAGCGAAATGGAAAGAATTCAGCAGTTTTTTGAGAATCAAGCCTTTGGCGTTTGCACTAAACTTGGTGAGAAGCTAAATCTTTCAACTTCTAGCATCAGACTTTTCTTCATTTACGCCTCGTTTTTAACCTTCGGTTCGCCTCTAATTGTTTATTTAGGTCTAGCTTATGTAATTAATATTCGCAAACACCTAAGAAGGAGACAGAACCCGGTTTGGTATAATTGATCTGATTAGAGTTGATCAAAGGTTTTCTTACCTTTTACAAAGTACTGCCAAGCTATGAACCCTTTGTAATACGGAATGTTTTTTCCGGGTGAAGGGGCTTTTATTCTTTTTTTCCAAGTCTTCGGTAAATTCACTAGCGTGCTTAAATGTGCATGAAGAATGGCTATTCCATGTTGAGGACCACTTTGCAAGGAAAATTTGAGTAATGCAGACCAATCTAGAAGTATTCTTAATGGCAACTTCCAAAGCAGGGCTAAAGCACTTTCGTTCTTTATTATCAAGCTTAATCCGTTTCTGAAATTAAGGTAAGTTTTTTTCGGCTTCGACTTGTTAAGTGTACCACCGCCTAGGTGGAAAATAGTGCTGTCTGGACAGTAAACTACTCTGCCTCCTGAGTTCCAAATTCGCCAACAAAGGTCTATTTCTTCCATGTGGGCGAAAAAGTCTGAATCAAGACCCCCTAGTTCTAGATAGGTGTTTCTATGGATAAATAAACAGCTGCCAGAAGCCCAGAAAATACTTCTAGAATCTGGATATTGGTTCTGGTCTTCTTCTAGGGTTTCGAATATTCTGCCCCGGCAAAAGGGGTACCCCATTAGGTCTAAGAAGCCGCCTGCGGCTCCTGCATATTCAAAACGTGTTTTGTTTTTGTAGTCTAGAATTTTTGGCTGAATGGCTTTAATTTCTTTGTCAGTTTCAGCTAGTTTTAATAGAGGGGCTGTCCAGTTAGAGCTAACTTCTACATCCGTATTTAATAAAACGGTGTATTCTGATTCAATTAAAGGGAGGGCCTTATTGTAACCTTCACAAAACCCATAATTCTGATCAAAACAGATGAGTTTTACTGTTGGGAAGTGCTCCTTAACAAACTGTACAGAATTATCTGAAGAGCCATTGTCAACCACATAGATGCTGTGAGGTTGACTATATTCAACCACAGAAGGTAAAAAAGTTTCTAGGTGATTTCTCCCATTAAAGTTGAGGAGAACAATGGATAGTTTCTCCATTAAAATAAGTTGCCCAAGTCCATGCCAGGGATATTGGGCATAAGCCCATCGGTGCTTTTCTTTATTTCTTCTTTTGCGCGAGCGTCTGCCTTTTCCATAGCATTGTTGATGGCGGCAACGGTCAGGTCTTGTAGCATCTCTTTATCGTCTTTGCTCAGAAGGCTTTCATCGATATCAATTGAGATAACGCTTTTCTTCCCATTAACTACAGCTTTCACCATACCAGCTCCGGCTTCACCAGTTTCTTCTATAAACTCTAGCTTCTCTTGGGCTTCCTTCATCTTGGCTTGCATCTCCTTCACCTTGCCCATCATTTTCATCATATCAAACATAGCTGCTCAATTTTCTCCAAAACTATCGAATTAAAACAAAACTACCCGATTTTGTAATCAGCAGATTGTCTGCATTCTGAAATGAAATCTGATAAAGATAAGTTCCACTTCTTGCGGGTTGGCCCTCATAGTCTCCATTCCATCCTTTGGCAGGATCGGTGCTGTAGTAAATCAGGGTTCCCCACCTGTTGAAGATTGCCATTTTAAAGTTTGCATAAATACCTTCGCTTATCTTGAATTCATCGTTAATCTGATCTCCATTTGGGCTAAAGGCGTTCGGCACTCCCAAAGAGGTAGACAGTACTAAGCAACTTTCTGTAGAAACCTCAGATTGATTCCCACATTCGTCCATATAAGCTATTCTGTAGCAAACTTCACTTGTTCCGCTAGGGATGGTGGTGTCTGTGTAATTCGCAGATGCGGTTCTAAATACTTCTTGAAAATCTGGGCCAGTATCTTTCCTATAAACAATATACTCGCCTAAGGGGATGTGGGTGGGGGGGAGAGTTAGTTCTACGAGGGAACCTCTAATAGATGCTACATTGGGAGGAGGGGAGGGAAGGAGTATTGAGGTCGACTCAAATGGCTTCATTAAGATGCCTGTTGAGACAATCCCGTCATCAGTTCTTTGGAATTTTACTTCAACTATTGAGTTGCAGTTGTCTAAACTAATGGTAGTACTACTTTGATGAGTATTGTACGAGTTTAATAATGAAGTACCTGAAATTAGGTTGATTTCGGTGAAGTTTTCTTGGAAGGTAGACCATTGAATATCATATGTAAATTGATCTGAGATGTTTTCATTCGTTAATCGAGAGGCAATGGAATAGGCTGTTTTAGAGGTTTGGTTTGATGATCCACAGTCATCGGTGACTAAGAGTTGAAAAGCGTAAGGAGATTGAGAAAAATTGAAGCCAGGATCTTCGAAGGTGAATTCCTCATTGTAAGTATTAGGATTAATCTGAGCGACTGACCTTAGCCCAGTTCCATCGTTGGCTAGTAGTTCGTATTTTAATCCTTTGGCTAATCGATTGTAGGTGAGGTTGATTTTTGAGCCATCTAGAACTTCCAGTGAGGTGATTTCTGGAGTAGGAAGAGTCTGAAATGCTGAAACAACGTAAGGAGGTGATACGCAGCTAGAGGAAGTGCCGTTATTAAAATGTCCTCTAATGCTAAGATTGTAGCTCCCAGGGTTTGAGAAAGTGTAGGAGTAAGGAGTGTCTCCATTCCAGTTTTGGATGTCAATGGTGTTTCCTGGGCCATCCTGAAAATTGATGCTGTAAAAATCGTATGGGTCACTGTTTTTATCAAAGATCAACTCAAAGCTATTGCCTTGGCAATTATTGACTGTTACGGCAGGTGGGTTAGAATAGTCCAAGACATCTATTCTAATATAATCTACTCTAGGTACCGTTGCTGTTCCTAAAATCTGTATGGCGTAGTATGTACCAGGGGTGTTATAGGTAAAACTGTTATTAGCTGTAAGGGTGCCATTGAAGCAGCTCGGGTCTGTTTTGTAGTTAGGGCATGTGCTGGGATCAATGGTGTTATCAAAAATATACTGCGCAGAACCAATTGTTCCACTAAACTTGTTTTGAATGCTAATGGGAAATGGACCGCACCCAATGATAAAATCTGTTTCAAAATCGCCATCCGTACTTCTATTCTGAGACTTTAGATTATGATGGCAAAGCGTCAAAAAAAAAGTTGCGATTAGGATGCTTGTTAACCTAGAAATGAGTTGTTTTTTGGGCATAGCAATACTCGATAAACGCTAGGCTAGTCTGAAAGTTATATATTAACCAAAGCCTATAGTTCTTCTTGCAAGTTGGTAATAACATCTTCTATTGTGAACATATCTTGATTACCAGTTTCCATATACTTCAAGGTATAACGTTGTTGTTTTATTTCTTCAGAGCCTATTAATAAAACGAATGGTATGCCTTTTTTATCTGCATAGCCTAACTGTTTTTTCATTTTAGCAGGTTCTGGATATACTTCAGAGGCAATGCCCGCATTTCTGAGCTGACAAAGTAATTGAAGGGAGTGTCTTTGAGCTTCTTCATCGAATGGAACAAGCAATACTTTAGAGTATTTGGCTTCGGAAATAGGGAAGAGGTTCAGCTCTTCTAGAGTGTCGTAAATGCGATCAATTCCGAAGGAAACGCCAACTCCAGAAATACCCTGCAGTCCAAATACTCCAGTAAGGTTGTCGTAGCGTCCTCCGGCAGTGATAGTGCCCATTTTTACCGTAGTTGGCTTTACTTCATAGATCATTCCAGTGTAGTAAGAGAGACCTCTTGCTAATGTAAAGTCTACCGATACTTTGTCTGTTAAAAAGCCCAGAAGGCTAAGGTTGTCAAGCGTCTCTTTAACCTCTGAAATACCATTCTGGCCAATTTCTGATGTGCCGAATATCTCTGCAAGCACATCTAATTTACTTATGTTATGACCAGTTAAAGATAATATGGAGTCTAGCGTTTTTAGGCCAGCTTCATTAACTCCAATGCTTTCTAGTTCTGAAAAGACCTTTTCTTTTCCGATTTTATCCAGCTTGTCTAGTATCACACAGAAACGGCTGAATTCCCCGTTTGCACCGCATGCTTCGGCAATACCCTCGAGCACTTTTCTGTTGCTAATGGCAATTTGGTAAGCATCGAATGTGAGTTTTTTATACACCTCTTGAACCATCGCTAATAGTTCTGCTTCACATACCAGTGAATTAGTGCCTACTATGTCTGCATCGCATTGGTAAAACTCTCTATACCTTCCTTTCTGAGGACGATCGGCCCTCCATACTGGTTGAATCTGGTATCGTTTAAATGGAAAAGTTACTTCCGTTTGATTCATTACTACGTATCTAGCAAACGGAACTGTTAAATCGTATTTAAGGCCTTTTTCTGTAATTTTAGGACTTAGCGATTTATATCCTTCGGCATAATCACCATCATTTACTTTGCTCAAGAAATCTCCCGAGTTCAATACTCTAAATAATAACTGATCTCCTTCATCGCCATACTTGCCTGTCAGTACAGAAAGGTTTTCCATAGCTGGCGTTTCAAGAGGCATAAAGCCATACTTTTTAAATACATCTTTGATAGTATCAATAATGTAATTGCGCTTGAACATCTGTTCTGGACCGAAGTCTCTAGTGCCTTTTGGTAATGAAGGTTTTTGAGCCATATCTCTCAATTTTTGCCAAAACTAGTAAAACCAATCCTTTCATTCGAAAGAATTTGTGCTTCAAAAAGGAAAATTCGAAAGTTTTATTTGTAGAAATATTCGCAAATCAATATTAAACCAGTATCTTTGTGCCCTCATTCAGAAATAAGGTCTTAATCATGGGAGTTACAAGATTAAAGAGAAAAGGCAGAAGAAATAAGCAGAGAGCTGCTGAAAGACAAAATTCAATTAAGCAATTGACGGCTAAGCCAGTTTTGAAAAACGTAGATAAAGAAGAGTTAAAAGCTTCTTTCAAAACTGAGGAGCCTAAAAGAGCTGCTAAAGCAAAGAAAGAGGAAGCTCCTAAGGCTGAGGCTAAAAAGGCTGCTCCAAAAGCTGAGAAAGCAGAAGAGCCAAAAGCTGAAAAGAAAGCTGCTGCTAAGAAAGAGGAGAAAAAAGAAGATTCTGCTGAGTAATCAGTCTAAGATATTGATAGAGAGTCCTGATTTACATCAGGACTTTTTTTATGCTTGAGCTCTTTTGCCAAGTTCAATTACCTCTAGATTTTTTATAGAACCTGCTTCTAAGTCGAAACGAAGGAGTGTTCTCATTTGGTGAAAGCCATGTTTTCCTGCTGCGCCAGGATTCATGTATAGGGTGCCTAGTTCTTGATCCATCATAACTTTTAATATGTGGCTGTGGCCGCAAATGAATAGTTTGGGTTGGTGTTTTTTAATCAGGTCCTTAACTCCTTTTGCATACTTTTTGGGTTTGCCACCAATATGAATCATTAGGGTTTTTACAGATTCATTTTCCATTACCAGAAATTCTGGTAACTCTTTTTGCATTTGATGGCTATCGATGTTGCCGAATACAGCTTGGGTGGGTTTAAAAGACTGAAGTCTTTTGAGTACGTCATTTTCGCCAATGTCTCCCGCATGCCATATTTCATCACAGTTTTTAAAGTGGTGGAAAACTCTTTCATCGAGGTTGCCGTGGGTGTCGGAAATCAATCCAATCTTCATGTGTCCAAGATTGGGAATCTTTTCCGTTCTCAAGACTTATTCCTATTTAAATTTTCATCGTTTCTTAAATTTTATATTGTAAAACTTAGATTTTATTTAATTATATTGCTTTTAAGTGGTTAAGGGAAAGCTTGGCCAATTATTTGACTATTTCGCACACATTAATCAACAACAAGACATGAAAAAACTAGTACTACTTTTTGCGATGGTTGTGGTCGCTTCATCAATGAATGCACAAACCTCAGACGATCCGTGGTGGATCGATATTAACTACTCTAACAATAAGTTCAGCTACCGTTACTACGAGAGTTTATTCGACTTCGGAGATTTAGATAACTCTGGTTTTAGAGTAGGTGTAGATAGATACCTTAATAGCAGTTTGGATGTGGAGTTTGGAACTTCCTATGGCAAGTTGAGCCATGAAGATATTTTTGAAGCTAACGTTTTCGATGTAGACTTAAGGTTGGTCTACAAATTGGCCAATGGGTATTTGCTGAAGGAAGAATCTAAGGTTGCTCCTTTTGTGTTTGCTGGCTATGGCGTTACTTCATTCAGCAATATTCGCGGATTCTACACTCAGTTTGAGGATGGATTAAGAAGTCATATGCCACTTGGTGCTGGTCTAGAATTCAAAGTAACCGAAGGTGCTAGTATTGAAGCTATGGCATCTTACAAAAAGAGCATTGAGCAAGCGCCTAATTACATGCAGTATACTGTAGGTGTTTCTTTCTCTCTTGGAGGTAAAAGAGATTCTGATGGAGATGGTGTTTTAAATAAAGAAGATGCTTGTCCTAACGTTGCGGGCCCAGTTGAAAATAAGGGTTGTCCGTGGCCAGATACTGATGGTGATGGTGTTTTAGATAAAGACGATCAATGTCCTACCGAAGCAGGAACCTTAAATGGATGTCCTGATGCCGATGGTGATGGAATTAAAGATAGCGAAGATGCTTGTCCTAGTGTGGCTGGTATAGCCAAATTTAATGGTTGTCCTGATACTGACGGTGACGGTATTCAAGATTCAGAAGATGAGTGTCCTACAGTTGCAGGTACTTTGAATGGTTGTCCAGACAGAGATGGCGATGGTGTAAAAGATAGTGAAGATGAGTGTCCTTCAGTTGCTGGAACCCTTAATGGTTGTCCAGATAAAGACAAAGACGGTGTTAAAGACAGCGAAGACCAGTGTCCTGAAACGTATGGTTTGGCATCCAATGGTGGTTGCCCAGAAGTGCAAGAAGAGGTTCAGCAGGTTTTGGATCTGGCGGTTAAGAATATCCAGTTCAACTCTGGTAGTGATGTATTGAGGCCTAGCTCTTTTGAGTCATTGAATCAGGTAGTTCAATTAATGAAAGAGAATAACTTCAATATTAAATTGAGTGGTTACACAGATAATACTGGTAATGCGGCTTCCAACTTGGAGCTTTCTAAGAGAAGAGCCAATTCAGTGAAGAAGTATATTGTAGATCAAGGAATTGATGCTTCTAGAATATCTTCGGACGGATATGGAATTGCTAATCCAGTTGCTGATAACAGCACAAGAGAGGGGAGAGCTGCCAATAGAAGAGTTGAGATTGAAATAATCTTCAGATAAGAATAGTCTGGTTTAAAATAATAGGGGCTGGCAAAGATTTTTGCTGGCCTCTTTTCGTTTTACGTTGTAGCTAGGTTTGAAAGAGTGTGCTAAATAATCTGGCTAGTGTTTTTTAATATGAACGTATGTTCATATATTTGATAAACAAACCTATCCTAATGGAAGAGCAACTTGATCATGATAGAGTTGAGAAAATTGCTTTTGTTTTAAAAACAATTGCTCATCCCATGCGTGTCGGCATTATAGATTTGCTGAACGAGCATGAGAAAATGTCTGTAAATGACATTACGGCCTATTTAGGCTTGGAGCAGTCCTTAACTTCCCACCACTTGGCCAATATGAAAATGAAAGGCATCCTCGGTAGTAAGAGAGAGGGGAAGAATATTTTCTATTTCCTAAGAATGAAAGAGGTGGTAGATCTAGTGAAGGTTCTAGAAGGCGTAGATGTAATAGTGTTTTAAATTTCTCTTCTTAGTCGTAACAAATAAGTCCGCTCGGTACTTTTATAGTTATGGCATTTAAATCAACTAATCCGTTTAATAATAAAGTCGAAGCAGAATTCGATGAACATTCCGAAAACTATGTGCAATCGGCAGTAGAAAGAGCTGATGGCGCTTTTCATACATGGTCTAAAGAGTCATTTTCCTATCGGTCTAAGCTTTTTAAATCATTAGCTAAATACCTTAAAGACAATAAAGAACACCTAGCAAGTCTTATGACTTTGGAAATGGGGAAGATAGCCTCAGAGGGAGTTTCTGAAGTAGAAAAGTGTGAATGGGTATGCGAGTATTATGCAGATAATGCTGAAAAATTTCTAAAGGACGAACTTTTGGAAAGCGATGCTAGTAAGGCTTTTATTAGCTATGAACCGTTAGGATGTATTCTGGCTGTTATGCCTTGGAATTTTCCTCTATGGCAAGTTTTTAGATTTGCAGCACCTACTCTAATGGCTGGAAATACAGGTGTTTTGAAGCATGCATCTAATGTACCTCAATGCTCACAAGCTATTGAAAAGGCGTTTATCGAATCTGGTTTTCCTGTAGGGGTCTTTCAAAGTTTATTGATAGGCTCTGATAAGGTAGAAGCACTAATAGATGATGATAGAATTAAGGCGATAACCCTCACAGGGAGTGAAATCGCTGGTTCAAAAGTTGCCGAATCTGCTGGCCGCAATATCAAAATCTCAGTATTAGAATTAGGTGGGAGCGATCCATTCATTGTGTTGTCAGAGGCGGACTTAGAAAAGACGGCTCGCACGGCTGCAAAAGCACGAATGATTAATTGTGGTCAGAGCTGTATAGCCGCAAAGCGCTTTATTGTGGTTGAAAGAATTTATGAAGAATTCTTGGCCAAATTTGTGGCGTATATGAAAACCTATCAACCAGCAGATCCAAGCCTAAAAACTACCAATTGCGGTCCTATGGCTTCTAAAAAGTTTGCCGATGATTTGCTGAAGCAAGTAGAAGAATCTGTAGAAAATGGAGCTGAAGTTGTATTGGGTGGTCAAAGGGTAGAGGGTGAAGGAGCATTCTTTCAGCCGACTATTTTAGCCAATGTTCAGCCAGGTCAGCCTGCTTATCAAAGTTAAGGATATGGAAGAGGCTATTAAGGTCGCGAACGATTCTCGCTTTGGTCTCGGAGGTTCGGTTTGGTCTGAAGATAAGGACCAAGCATTAGAGGTCGCTAGAAAAGTAGAAACAGGCGCTATGTTTATCAACTCAATGGTGGCGTCTGACCCGAGATTACCTTTCGGTGGTATTAAAAAATCTGGCTACGGCAGAGAGTTGTCACATTTAGGAATTCGAGAATTTGTCAATAAAAAGACGATCGTAATTGACTAAATGTAGCCCATAAGTTTATACGTAGCCAAGCCAACCCATTCTTTAAAAAGTATTTCCCATTTATCTATGGCGTTGGCTCTTGGTATTATTACATCATCAAAATTGAGAGTTGGTCTATCTGTCAAATAGCCAGCAGGAAAAGTGTCAAAGGTTATGCCTTCTTTCTCAAGGCATAACCTAGATCGCTTCATGTGGAAGGCTGAAGTAACTAGTAGATATTTCTGACCTGCAAAGTCTCTCCTTAATATCTCTGCTGTCTTTACTGCATTTTCATGAGTGTTGACTGCATCTGGCTCTACTGTTATTACTGTGTCTGGAACTCCTGCCAGCATTAAGAACGACTTCAGTCTGTCTGCTGCTCTGCTGTTTTCTACTTGTTCAAAACCCAGTCCACCACTTACTAAAATGTGTTTTACTTTTCCTTCTTTGTAGAGCTGGAGTGTGTGGGTAATTCTATCGGCTCCATTATTAAAATACACCCTATCTCTTGGGGTTTTACTGCCTTTAGTTACTCCAGAAAAAACAATCGCAACATCGTAATTTCCGATTTCCGAGAACGGGACTGGCTCATATTCCCACCAAAGCATTACCCTATTCGCAATGTATTGATTAGAAAAAAGTGTGAGAAGGCCGAGGGCTAGCCAAAAGCAACGCTTCCTCCATTTCTTATTCTTCCATAGAACAGAGACCAGAAATAGACCAATAATCCAAGTTAAAGGTCGAACGAAAAAAGCGAGTATTTTAGAGAGGATGAAAAACATAGCTATTCCTAAAGCGAAAATAATCTCAAATATTTTATAAACCTTATCTTTTGATAATCAGGTAGATGTGTTTGTGTTGCGATGTGTTTTCGAAATAATTTTTCATCGCCTGTAATGACTGTTGTATCATCTCGTCTATAGAACTGAATGGAGTTGCAAGAATTTAAAACTAAGGTTTTACCACTAAAGGATAGACTTTTCAGAATAGCAGTGCATTTGCTAAAGTCTGCCGAAGAAGCTGAAGATGCGCTTCAAGATGTAATGGTAAGGCTCTGGGATAAACGAGGGCAGCTTAAAGAATACAGAAGTGTAGAAGCTTTTGCGGTGACAGTCACCAAGAACAGGTGTTTCGATAAACTCAAAAGTAAAAAGCACAAATATCATCTCGATGTACAAGAGCTTGAAGTCGATTCGGGTTTTGAAAGTCCATACAAGAGACTTGAGCTGAGTGAGAGTATGCAGGTGATGATTAGGTCTTTTCAGGAATTGCCTGAACAGCAAAGACTGCTAATTACACTGAGAGATTTAGAAGGCTATAGTTACGAGGAAATAGCAGAGCAGACCGGCCTTCAGGTCAATAATATTAGAGTTGGGCTTTCTAGGGCAAGAAAAGCAGCTAGAGAGGCCTATTTAAAAGTAGCAGATTATGAACAGCAATAAAGACATAGAAATTCTGATCGAAAAGTATTTCAACGGGGAGACTTCTCTGGAAGAGGAAAAGCAACTCCAAGTTTTCTTTCAAGGAGAAGATATTCCCGCTGAATTGAAGTCTTATCAAGATCAGTTTCTTATGAGTGAAACGCTGAAGAAAGTTAGTTCTAATAACTTTTCTGATGACGACCTCTTTGCAAAGCTTGATGCTCGAGAAGAACAATCTAGGGTGGTAGTGATGGAGCCTAAGCGTTCTACTGTACTCACTTGGACATACCGTGTAGCGGCTGCCGTAGCATTAATAATGGTGGGGTTTTGGGTAGGAGGTCGGTTTTCTACCAATGAAGAAGTTAAGCTAATGCAGCAGGAGTTGGCAACACTAAAAAGTCAGTTGCAGAGTAGTTCTGCTAGTGGAAGGCTGCAAGCTGTGAGTAATGTTTCTGGAGTAAAGAAGTCTAATAAAGAAATGATTCTGACACTGGAAGCTGTAATGAAAAACGATCCGAACATGCATGTGCGTACCAAAGCGGTAGAGGCACTGGTTAAGACGGGTAGTAAACAAGAAGTACTTGAGCTGCTCAGTGGAGCCTTGCTTGAGGAATCTGAACCAGCAGTTCAAATAGCAATCATCGATGCGCTGATTGGGTTGGACGAAAGCTCGGCTATTCAATCGCTAGAAAAACTAACTGAAGAGGAGGGTGTGCTCAAAGAAGTTAAGGATGAAGCCTATCTAGGCATCTTCAAACTAAAAGAAATGTAATTAATAATTAAAAAATAAGGACGGTCCAAAAGTTTAAAACTCATCCCGAAACTCGGGGCAAAAAAGTAAAACAATGAAAATGAATAGATTGAACAAAGTAATGATGGTAATGACTTTAGTAGCCATCAGTTTAATGAGCGCTCAAGCTCAA
>Ga0310345_10003788_pt1 | contig 14150 bp, 13 predicted proteins | sample HC15DNA20500_MG_FD_204667 | JGI IMG/M metagenome (GOLD analysis project Ga0310345, IMG submission 204667) | Marine microbial communities from station ALOHA, North Pacific Subtropical Gyre - HC15-DNA-20-500_MG | ecosystem: Environmental > Aquatic > Marine > Oceanic | place: Pacific Ocean: North... | reverse complement strand
TTCCCGGCGACTACCGGGGACGCCGGGACGGCGGAAAGTGCGACTACCGGATCGGCGGCGGTCGAGACGAATCCAAATACAACTGTTAGCGCGACTTCCGGCGCCGGGGAGAATAACCCGCGGAAAATTAACCTTACGGCGACCACCGGTGTCGCGGTCGGTCGGTCCTATTTATTGACCGGGTCGAATAGCGAAAAAGAGTGGTGCGAGATCGTCGAAGTGGACACCGATTCCGACGATTCCGACGTATACGCGCGGAGCCCATTACATAACGCATTTGTAAACACGGATACTTTTCAAAGTACACGGATCTCGATTTCGATCGATTCGACGTGGATCGCCGATAGTTCAAACATTTCCGACGGCGACGGGTCACCGGGGCCGGGCTATAGGATTCGATGGTGTTATGTCGTTTCTGGGGTGAGCTACGTCAAAGATTCATACTTTGATGTTTGCCGATACGTGGAGCAGTACTCGGTGACGCCGGCGGATATGGAAAGATTTTTGCCAAGTTGGCGAAATATACTTCCGACGTATCATCGCGTAGATGGCGGGCGAAAACTAATCGCGGAAGCATATCAACAAGTACAGTTTGATTTGTATTCCGCGGAAGTTTCGGATTCGTTGGCGCGGGATCGCGAGGCGATGGACGAGTTAGTAAAACAAAAAGCGCGCGAATTGATTTTATTTCAGCGTTTTTTTGAATCTGGAACCGGCGCGGAAGTGGCGGACGAAGGGCGAACACAGTACCGCGCGCGATTGGAATCACTGATCACGCGAACGGCGGCGATGCCGATGGGCGCCGATGGAACGGGCGCGGGTGTAAAAGTAACAGGAACCTCGATTTGGAGTAGATGAAAAAATGGCCACAAAAAAATTAACAGTATTGAGCGCAGCGACCGCGACAAATTCGGCGCCGAGTGGGGGCGCCGCGGGCGTCGCGACAAATTCGCTGGCGATCGGTGGAAATATTGCAGACGTTTGCACGGTGTTGGCTTATTCGTCCGCGGGGTCTGGAACGATGACGGCCACAATAAAAATGTGGGGATATGCTAATTCGATTTGGTGCCCGATGGGGACGTCTAGTACTGACGCCGATAAAGGGAAACTTAATGAAAATAATGCGCTGGGTGAAACTTCCACGAACGCGATCGCGCACGCGGAGCCGATCTCATATGTCGGGCATTTTGATCGGGTTTATGCCGAGATCACGGCGATCGGCGGGTCGGCTACGGCGATTAACGTCGTTCTGTTGTCTGAAGAAATCATCGATTAGCGAAGGGGGGATGGTCAAATGGGGTACGTCACAAAAGGATATACATACAAGTCGGGCGGCGGCGGGTCTGCGCTAACGGTCAAGGAAGAGGGATCGGATCTAACGACCGAAGCAACCTCCATCGATGTCGTGGGCGCTGCTTTGACTGCTTCGAATTCTGGCGCAGCGGTAACAATTACCCAAGGTACTTGGGGCACGAGCAGTGTGATTGGCCCGGCCACAATGACTTTAGGGTCCGACGCTGATGGGGATACCTACTACAGAACAAGCAACGTTTTAACGCGGCTTGGAAAAGGTGGGGCGGGCGAAGTACTGACGATGAACTCAGGTGCTACAGCACCGGAATGGGCGGCGGCTGGCGGAGGACAAACAACCGGGAATACCGTTCTAACGTCGGCGGTCTCGATCACGGCGGATTTATCGGCCGGGAATATCTACCACCTAACGGCGGCGCATGATTTCACCCTTGCATTCAGTAACGCGACTTTGGGAAATCAGTGGTATTTCATTATAACACAGGACGGTACGGGTGGGAGAGTCGCAACATGGCCCGCAACTTTCCATTTTGCAGGCGGAGCAAATCCCGCATTAAGTACAAGCGCAGCGGCTAAGGATGTCGTTCACGTTATCTGTGCAAATGCATCGGGAGGCAGTGAGGAGTTTATCTGCTCAATTGGCTACGGATTAGGATAAGGGGGTTTTGCTATGACGATGTTTCATCAACGAATACCAGAGGGATCGACGCTCATGGATAACGTGACAACGTCGCAACATAAGTACTTACGTGTTGACCATGCGACCAGCAACGGGCTGAACGATGCAGGCGTCACGGGTATGACTTGGAGCTGGCATATCAAGCCCGTTGCAACACCGAACCTCTGGACGTTGATGCTCTCGAAGGGGTCCGGGTACGCTATATATTGGTATACGTCAGGAAATGAACAACGGATTTACACGTACAATTATTCCACCGGCCACGGAATTGTTACTGCCGGGATTTGGACATTTACGCAAGGAAACAATTGGAACCCGAATGGATGGCACCATATCGCGTTATCGTGGGACGTAAGCGAGAGCGCTCTCGCCGACGAATTTAAATGCGTCGTTGATGGTCAACTATTGGATAATGGTTCGGTGACTGGCGCGGCGGGCTTGACGGCAATCAATGTAGACGCAACGCAAGGATTCGCCATTGGCGGGCATGATAGCGGTTCGAACACTTATCCGCACGATGCGGAATACAGGCACGTCGCAGTTTATAAAGGAATTTTAAGTACTGATAGAATGAAAGAATTGATGACCGTACACCCTGTTCCCGGTGAAGAGGGGCTCCAAAGCTATTGGCCTTTAACGACGGATTTTAAGGATTACGGCGGGCGCCATAATAACGATTTGGAACCAAAATACGCGGGCTATGTTCCGACTATTGCGGTCCGCAAACCTGATGAAAAACGAAGTATTAAAATTTCACAAAGTTCTAGTTCGTTCACGAGTACACAGGGCTCCGGAATTAACGCAGCGAGGCACGCGGACGATGCGGCTTGGACTTGGGGGAGTTCGGATTTCACTGTCGAATTCTGGTGGTGTTACGGAGACCTCGATTCTAATTTGAATGAAGTGCTTGCAAAGTTCGCCAGTTCTAGTCTGGCTTGGGAAGTTCGTGACTACACGTATACCTACGGACGGTATTTTCGTGTCGGTGTTTCTTCTGATGGGACGTATGGCGGCAGTAATCACTCTTTTAAATATCAGTACTGGAGCAGCACTGTAACGAATAACGTTACTTCTGCGACGACGTATCGTTTTGAGTCATCAGTGTGGACCCATTTCGCTTGGGTCTATGACGTTTCGCAATTGACTACAAAGCTTCAACACGGGTTGTTTATGGACGGCGATTTGTTAACCACCGCGAGCGGCAACGTGTCATGGGAGCATGGCGGGCTTGGGGCTGTGCAATCTGCGGTACACGATAACGACGCCCAAATGGTTCTAGGTAATTTTGATTCGAGTACGGATGCAAGTACCTACCAGTACGACGGAAGGATAGCCGAAGTGCGATTATGGAACACCGCTAGGTCAACCGCTGAAATTGGAAACAATTTCGACAAGGATATCGACCCAACAACGGCGGGATTAGTTGGCTACTGGAAAGGCGATCCCATAGATGATAGCGGGACGATAAAAATTAAAGACCATTCGAGCAATGCGAATCATCTCACCCCCGATGGGAATGGAGTAGGCTTTTCGAGTCATCATCCGTTTCATAACGATTAAGGTTTTAAAATGGAATTACGAACACCTACCAAGTCAGACATCAGCTCTTTAAAAGTAAATTTCGCGGATTCGAAATGGACCTATAGCGTCTTGTTTGATTGCTACGACCCGAGCGGGACTGTGGTGATGATCCCATTACCTGAACTTGGAGGGCATGAGGCGCATCAATTACACCTCAAGGAAACTGTCGATGTATTCCCCGACATCGATGACATTGTCACCTTGGCGACAACAACTTTGCAGGGTCACGGGCACACCTTCGCATGAGCACCACGACCTATAGCGCGGTCCGGGCGTCTCAATTCTCGGCGATCGAGGGGATCGCGCCGACGAGTTTGGCGAGTGTTCTTTTCCTTCGTCACCGGGCGGAACAAGATTTTCGCGTGTGGGCGGTGGAAAATCCCCAAGCGTGTTTTCGGCGGTTTGACATCCTGGATTTATTTGAATATACGGCGCCGATCGTCACGAATAACGATCAAAATTTCATCGAAGGGCGCGAGGAAATAACGATCGCATATCCTGAGGATTTCCGATTTGGGGATGAAAATTTGCGAGATATGGGGGACGTGATTTTATCGGATCAGTTTTTGATCGATAAAAATATCGGTCTCGGCGGCGGTGGAATATACACTGACGCACATGCGGTTTTGGAAAGTTTTGACACAGAGGACGCGGACGGCGTCACGTTTTTAAATATGACGTTTGTTTTTCGATTTTATAGGAGCAGATAATGGGAAATCCATCACAATTAGGGGCGTTTAATTTCGCGGACGAAAGTTCGTTCGGCGAGGTGAGCACAAGTTTCGATGAGAGATTGGAGATCATCGCGCCGATCGATGTGTCCGGTCTGACGCAAAATATGGAAATTGTAGATCCGGTCGTGCAATTTCAGAATGACGCGGCGTTGCCCATGAGAGGCGTTCAGGGAGGCTCGTTTACTGTTAGCCTCTACTTGTGCGGCCACGGAAGCGCGACCACTGGCGCGATTTCAGCGACGGCGGAAGAGAATTTTATTTCGCGGTGTATTGGTGATCTCGACGCGACAAGCGACGGGGGAACGGTCGATTCGGTGACGAGTACCTCCCAATTTTCGACCACCGGCGTTACCGTGAATAACGGCGGGCTTATACGCGTCGGAGCGTTGGGCGACGGGAAAGGCGAAGGCCAATTTGCGGCGGTTAATGCGGCGTCCACAATGACTTTACATACTGCGCTCGGGGGTACTCCTGAGACCGGCGACGTCATTTATGCACCGGCGATGATTTACCCATACGAATCAGGTGTTTCTTCTTCGATAACATCTCAGCGAATTGAGATCGTTACGGCGAATCAAAGTTACAGGTGCTTCGGATGCTATCCGACCGGGATCGCAATTAGTGGTCTGAGTCCGGGCGAAATCCCGAAAATTGATATCACAATGTCCGTCGCGCGATGGTCGTCTTTCAATTCAACTTTCCCGAGTACTACGAGTGTAAATTCTTTCGTACCATCGCCGGTGGCGGCGGGTTCGTTCTTTTTTCAAACGTTCGGAACGGATACGCGCGCGACGTATGCGATTCGCGATTTTACTTTGAATCTCGATTTTGCGGTGACGGAGTTAAAAGGTCCGGGCGCGTCGAATGCTCATCAAGTGATCGTCGGAGCGAAACGAACAAAATGCCAGGCGTCGTTTGATTTCACGATTGACGCGGAGGCGGCGAATACTACTACTTTCGAAGATATTTGGAATACGGCGGAAGGGTCGCAAACATTTAAACATGCGCTGTACACATGTTCGGCGGGTCGCGACGGTGGCACGGTTGGGTTCTACTTTCCTAAATGCCATATAACCGGGGCGCGGCCTACTCAAGCGGATCGCGAGGGTATCAATTCGCAGTCGATTAGCTGTCGAGCGGTTACAAGTTCGGCGACGTCTACGGCGATACAACGCGCGAATTTCATTTTGGCGATGGGATAATAGAATGATAAAAATCGGATCAACGTCCACACTCGTTTCTGATTATGTTGTTTTATTTTCCAAAGATCCCGCGATCGATCAGGATGCGGAAGGATTTAGCGATATATGGGAAGAATATTTGAAAACCGGAGATCACGAAAAGATCCCGATCAAGTCGGGGGAATCACCTACACTTTTTCGATTGAAACATTTGCGCGGCTACGCGAAACGGCAATTATTGCAAAAAGTCGGAAGTACGGTCACGGAGAGCGGTTTGCCGAGTGGCGCCGGGGTATTTCTCGCGGCGCAAGTTTGCCTTTTAGGAATTGAGAATTTATCTGATACCGAGGGGAAATCGTTCTTCGTGGATACTAAATATTCGAAGGAATACAAAACCCAAATAATCGCGGATGATACAATGGATTTTTTAGATGATATTGAAGATGGGGAATTGGTCAACGAATTAGGGGTTCGGGCAATTTTGGCGGTGGCGCCTAGCCCTTTGTGATTGCGGGTCTTCGGCTATTGCCGACGATCCACTATAAAAGATCAAAAATGGAACGTGAAAATCATCCGAACGCGCGCGAATATCTCGATTGCTCCCGGTGTCTGGAGTCGGTGCCGGAGATCGGGCGGGCGCGTTGGAATTGTGGTTTGATGGCGCCGGCGGATAGGCTCGGTCCGGGATTTCCGACGCCACCGGGCGCGGGTGTTTCTTCTGATGTTTGTCCGGGGTATCTGATTACATTGCCGCAAGTGATCGAGACGGCGCGCGCGCGACTCCATTGGGAACGCGGGTGTTTGTCGGATCGATATGAGGGCGAACCGTTAACGGGGCTTCTGTTTGATTGTTTGGAAATTTTGCAAGCGGCGATCGGGGATCTCGAATCGCGCGCGATGAATGAGGTTTCAAATGGGGATCGGTGACGTAGTCAGTAAAGTGGTAACGGAATTTAAAGCCGATACCAAGGATCATAAAAAGAAACTTCGCGAATTAAAGGGGATCGAAAAGGATCGCCAGCGGGAATTGATCGACGGTCTCGAAAAACAGAATAAAAAACTCGACGATCAGATCGGGACGATGGGGAAAGTGGCGCTCGCGGTGGGTGTCGTCGCGGGTGCTTACGTTACATTAAAAGCGGGTTTTGAGGCATATGCGAAGCGTCAGCAGGTCTTAGCGTCGGGCGCCGGTAAAAATCTCGAACAATTACGAAAAGCGTCGCAGGGATTGGTATCGGATACCGATCTTTTGACTACGGAATCCGCGCTATTGAACGGCGCTATGAAAATGACCGGCGCCCAAATGGAAAAGGCGCAAAAATTCATGCTCGCTCTCCGAAAAGAGGGGAACGACTACAACGAAGTACAAAAAGAGGTGACGCGGGCATTTGTTGAATTAAACGTCGAAGGATTGAAAAAATTCGGGGTTAATATTAAGGCGGCGTCTGGATCCACGGAGGCGATGACGGCGCTTTTGAAAGAAGCGGATAAACACATCGCCGCGTTTGGCGGTGATCTTGGTATCGCCGGCGATGACGTCAATAGAACGATGACGGCGCTTAAAAACTCCACCGATAATCTCGCGCTAGCGTGGGGGGAATTTGCGAACGATGTTTTGCCACCATTGGTTAACGGGTTGGCGCGAGTTCTTACTAACTTGAAAAACATAGTGGGATGGGGAAAAGCGGCGGGGCAGGCGCTCGGCGGCGTTTTCGTAAAACATTCGAAGGAGACGAAAAAGTGGATCGCCGCGTCGCCGCAAGAGGCGATCGCGTATGGGATGCAGGATACGATCGACGAGAGCACGGGGATGGGCGTGATTCCGTCGATCGCCATGGATATGTGGGGCCAATCGATGACAGAGGCGGCCTTTGAAATGTTCACGACCCTCGACAAGATCGTCTTAAACCTTCTGAAACAAGGATCAGATCCGCGCGGCGCCGTTCAACAACGCTTAGGTAAGATGAAAGAAGCGGGTTTTATTACCACGGCGCAAGGTAAGTCATATTATAAAAAGGTCGCAAAAGCGTGGACGGTTTGGAATATGATCGCGGAGGAGACCGGCGTTGAAAAATTCTCGCTCGGTGATTTACCGTCGGACAAAAAAGACAAAAAGAAACCAGGTAAAGGCCCGAAAAAGGTTCCGATAACTTTCGCCGGCATCATACCGACCGGAGAGAAGGAATATCCCGGAGTTAGTATCGATGCGCCTACGGATTTTGATTTTCTCGGAAAACCGTTCGGCGGATTTGAAGTTCCAGGGGTCGAAAAGGGGGCCATCGAAGGTCCTACCGGAAAAGAGCGTCTCGCGTCCATGTTCGGCGAACCGAACGATATATTCACAATTGCGAACGCCTACGGCGCTTTAAATGAGGCGGTCGTGGGGTCGTTTGGGGCGTGGATTGATGGAACGGAATCAGTCGGCGCCGCGTTTAAACGGATGACGAAGGAAATTTTAAAGTCGATCGCGATGCAATCGGCGGCGGAGGCTTTGAAATATACGGCATACGGGATCGCGGCGTTGGTAGATCCGACGTTGGGTAGTTCGTCGGCGTATTTCACGAGTGCCGCGAAATTCGGCGCGGCGGCGGCGGTGGCGGGCGCTTTATCGAGGGAGATCGGCGGCGGTGGCGCGCCGAGTACGGCGGCGGGCGCGATGGCGCGGGGCGGCGGAGGTGGTTCACGCCAACAAACGATCATTTTGGGCGCGGATTTCGAGTCGGATTCGGCGAGGCGCCGGGCGCATCGATTAAATGATATACTTTCTCAGGCGAACCGGCTCGGCGCCGGCGAAACCGTGGTGGAGTTTGGCTAATGGCAATCAGAAACGGGAAAATCGAACGAATCATTGAAGTCCCTACGGGCGGCTATGCGATGACGGTTAACGAGGCTTCGGGCGGTGGCGATACCGTTGTGACGGTCACGGCGGCGGAAAAGTCGTTTTGGAGTTCGGTATACACCGGAACCGGCGGATCCGGATCTACGTTTGTCACTGATATCACCGATCATTTATTGGACGAAATGAACGATACCTATGCGGTGACGATCGCCGCGGGCGAGGATGGCACCGGGAAAGTTACGATCGCGAATACAACGGGGAATTTTTCAATCGTTTGGACGAATACCACATTCCGCGATTTACTCGGATTTACTCAAGGGAATCTTTCCGGCGCGGCGACGTATACGGGCGCCAGTCAAGCCAAGGGCATTTGGCTACCTGATGCGCCTATGAATAGCCTATTCGGTCCGGCGGACAAGGGATGGTATGAGTCGGACGCGATGGCGACGGAATCGCCGTCGGGGAATGTTCAAGCGATATACAGTAATCGGAAGCAAGTCAATTCGATTGTGTGGAATGGGATCTCGCGGGCGAAATGTCGGATCGCCGGCGAGGCAACGGCTAATGAGAGTTATGAAAATTTCTGGTTGAGTTCGGTATTAGCCACGGAAGAATGGGCGGTAGGTCCGGGCGGGATTATGCGCGTCTATTGGGACGCCGGCGATAATGCGTCGCACGGTGATTATAAGATCGTTGGCGACGCATTGCAGAATTTTAACCCGGAAAAAATAACCGAAAATTGGCTCGGTCTTTGGTCGATTAGTCTCGATCGCTTGGTTTTGGTGCCGTAGATGGGGACGACGAAAACAGCGTTTCAAAACGACGACGGAATCGAGATCTGTTTCGTGGTCGCGATTGAGGGGTTTTCGAGTCTGATCACGAATTTCGCGACACCGGCGAACCTGTTTACAGCTAGTACGGGTTGGCATGGATCCGGGTGGACGACGGCGATCGGCGGTCTCGATTTGGAAGGTGCCGTTTTCGAGCAAAAGATCGTCCCATGGGATTGTCAGATTCGGGGAAATGGAATCTCGATTTCCGTGATGGATTGCGACGGCGTGGATCTTCTCGGAAAAGAAGTTTTCAAGGGCGGCGCCGGGAATGAAACGGAGCTTAACGCGACGGCGACAAATTCGGCGACGACGATCACGGTCAAGGATACAACGAATTTTGCGAGCTCGGGAACGATCTACATAGGGACGGAGCGAATCACGCATTCTGGCAAAAGTGGAACGTCTTTCACCGGATGCACGCGCGGTATATATTCGCCGTTTAAAACCGATTCCGGGGCGAATTTTGGCCGAAATCATCAAATAAACCGCAAATTCGGGACGGTTCCGGTCGGCGTAAAAGTGACCGATGAGCCGCGGACGTGGGTCGGGAAATGGGTCGGGATTTGGATGCACCGAGTCACCGGCGGCGTATTGGATACAAAAGCGAACGCGGAATTATTGCACGCCGGGAAAATCGATAACGTTCAAGATTCATCAAACGGGAATACCGTGATTTCGATCGGGTCGGTATTGGACGCGATCGGACAAGCGACGGTTTTTAATGATCAGTGGAGCGGGCGAGTAAAAGAAGGGTTTTATGTCGAGGAGGGATTTCAGCTTCAATACACATCGTCGTTGCGGGGCGTGGATGGCGGCGGGTCGATCGTTTACGCTAATTTCACGCAAGTATTCTCGGCGGCTACTTCGGATCTAGTCGAGGGTGAATGGTATAAAACGGAAGATTTCTTAGCGATTTTTTCGGATTGGTTTCATGATCATTCGGCGGCGGGTACGCTTCCGCCGGGGATTAATGCCGGGTTTTCGTCGGAGTGGGGCGGATTCAAATTTGTAATCAATCTTGAAGAATATCCGACGATCGGGGGTCAGTCGTATTCAAAACATAAACACAAGTTAACGGGGCTTATTCAATATCTAGAATTTCTCGGTTTCCGGTTAGAGGGATCGCAGTGGGGCCAAGAATATACGGCGATCGGGGTTCTCGGGTATACGCATTACGAAGACGAACCGGATAATTTGATACCTCACCAAAACCCGTCGCGCGTCTATCCTTACCAGGGGTGCCTAGAAGGGGCGATCGAGGTCGAATACGCGTCCGGGGAATGGGTAGATCAAACGGCGGAATTACCTGATTTTCAAAGTTTTAACGGTGCGGTTTCGGGATCAAATTGGGGCGTTTTAAAGCTCGGTGAGAATTTAGTACTCGCTAAGCAGGTCACGAATACAACGTTTTCAGACGTGCGCGCGATTCCCGAGATCTCGAAAATTCTCGGTTTACCGTTCGGTCATCCGAATCAAGATCTCGGTGATGTGACGCTTGGCGAATCGATGACGCTAGAGATCAAGCAAGTTTTGATCTTAGAAGGGGCGCTTGTTTCGTTAATGTCGAAGATGCTAGCGACGACGGGGATTAGTGCTTTCAATGATTCGACCGCGGATCTGGGAACGTCTTGGGGGCCACAAATGGGCGCCGCGATTCCGTGGGAATTATGCGGCGATACCTTGATCGATTCAATTTCGGGGATTGAGTTGGGCGGGAACGCTATTATTTGCGTGATTGATTCCCCTACGTCGTTTCAAAAGTTATTTTTGGCCGATCTCACGTTGCGCGGCGCTTATTGGATCTTCCGAAACGGTGTTGTTCAATTGACTACGCCACAAACGCCGGTGGCCGACCACAGCAAACACGTTTTAACCGAGGATAATAAAGCGGCGCCGAGTGGAACAAGCGATAGTAATCGGACGCCGACGGAGATCACGGCGGAATTCTTGCGGAACGTTTTCACGGTCGAATATGCGCGGGAAATGGTCGGCCAAAAATACCAGGAAAAGAAAACATTTCTTTATCAGTCGAGCGTCGATGATTACGGCGAATCGAAGGCGATCAAAGTGAAGGCGCGAAATTCGTATATTTTGCCGTTGGCATACGATGCTACGGAAGATCTAATCAAAAAAGTGGTGTCGAACCTTCTTCCGGTTTGGGGGCGCCCTATGCGGAAATTGCGTCGGACGGTCGATCTTTCGCTTTATCTGGATATTGCGCCGGGCGATACGGCGCTTATTACTGATAGTTTCGCGCGAAATCCCGACGACGGAACGCGCGGGATCACGTCTAAACCGGCAATGGTTTTGGCGCATCGGTTCGCGGTGACGGGCGGATCGTTGTTCGGCGAGGTCGATCTATTGATTGGCGCTATTGATTCGACGGTGGTCTATGCGCCGACGGCGAAAATCGACGAGACGATCGCAAATTCCGGATATACCGCGGCGACGCCGTCGATCACGGTAAAGGCGGCGGAATTTACACTAACGTTTGACGCGGTGGACGCGAGCCATTTCGTTGCGGGTGATTTGATTCGGATCGAGGAAATTTCGCCGAGTAACCCGGCGTCTACCACCTATTGGGATCGTACGGTGGCTTCGGTCGCCGGGAACGTGATCACTTTAACCGCGACGCTATCGTCGCCGGCGTGGGATACTGCAAAACAATACAACGTCTTTTCTCAGATTTATTCAGCGGCGCAGGCGACGCAAAAAGCGGATTGTTATCAAGCGGACTCGGGTGATCTAAGAATTTTGAACACGCGGAGTCCGTACACATACGGGAATTTCCAGGAAACGCAAACACTGGCGGCGCCGGCGGCTACGGCGTTACCCGAAAAACATTCGAATTCGTGGTTCGGTGACGGTGTGCCATTAACTACCGTTTGTCATCAAAATTTGGGGCGGATGGTAAACAATTTGGTAGGCTATAAAACGGCGGCGCGCGGGGCGATGATGACGCCGACGGGGACGGCGTTAACAAGCGGAACCGCGGCGACGTGGATATTGCGAACGGTTTTCCCGGTCTATTTGGGCGCCGGCCCACATGGATCGCAGGGTGGACGATTGATCACTGTTTCGCCTTTTTTTAAAGCAAGTCAGGCGGCGGAAGTTTTCGTGCGCGTCACGATTTCAAAAACTCCGCCGTCGGTAGATCCGTTCGCGACGCCGTCGGTGACGGATGTTGTTTTTGATCAACCGTTCGCGCAAGCGGAATTTAAAACATCGGCGACGACGTATGCGGCAATCACGGCGCAAACATTGCCGGCGATTTATAACACGTCGTCGGGGATCGCTTACGTGTCGATCGAATTGAAGGGGTCGGGCGCGTATTCGGCGGTTTATTGGGGGTTGGCACGATTTGAAGTAGGGGCGCCGGGGGTATAAATGGCAACGTATCTAGCAGATCAAACGATTCCGCCGTTGATTCACCATTTGGGATATGTCCGGAATGGAAAAGCACCGGACGGCAAATTTATGCGCGACGTCGTTTCGGCGACGAATCATATCGCCGCGTTTCGGAAGAAACACATATATACCTATGGGCGCGACTTGGCGGCGATTCCGGCGGCGTCAGGTTCGTCGCGGTCGTTTGGCGCCGGGTACAATTGGACGGGGTACAACGCGACGCGGCTTGAATTTCACGTTGGCATGATGAAAACAACCACGGTCGCGGCGAGCTCACGCGTTAAAATTGTGGTGATTCGCGAAAGCGACGCGTCTACGCAAACGCTCTATTTTACGTGGGCGGGGATTTTCACCGGTGGTCATGCGGATACGCCGGAAAAAATCCGGTGGATGACGCAAGGTGTCGCGGTGAATGCGAACGAAGCGTACTCGTTTCAGATAACCGAAGAAAATTCCGCGCGGGCGGTGGCGGTGAATGCGTACGAAGTAGGAAAAAACCCGGTCGATACTTCGGATGCGGGGATCGTCGATGCGAATATCGGCGGAAACGGCGCCACGATATTGGACGACGATCATCAAAGTTTAGTTCAAAATCATTCGCTCTTATGGCAAAAAAACGGCGCCGTTTTGGCGTGGTATTCGTTCGATACAACGCCGTTTTCTACCGCGGCGACGAGTTATGTAAATTTAATCGATCGCGCGGCGACGTCGGTGGCGGCCACGAGCCCGGGATTTTCGATCGATCTTCGTTACCATGCGGTGAAAAGTCAAACGACGGTGCCGGTTCGGATCGCTTGTTATGCTCAAAGGACGGCGGGAACCGGATCTACGGCGGATAACAGGATCCGTTTCGTAAATAGTGCCGGAAATGCGGTCGGAATCACCGGGATCGGTAATACAGGCCAATGGTATACGGCGGATGGTACGCTACCGATCGGATCGGGCGCGGATAAGTACGATTTTCAGGTTCAAACGGCGTCGGGGGATACGGTCGCATTTTTGGCGGCTACGGTGATCTCATATGAGTGATGACGATTACCGGACGCCGTTACCACCATTACCAAATCCGGGCGGCGCCGGGGTTCCGGAGATTATTGATCACCGATTGCGATCGGTCGAGGTGAAATTCGGCGAGTTGAAGACGTTAGTTGAAAAGAACAACGTCACACTAATCGAGACGGTCGGAAGCAAGGGGACAGGCGGCCGATTATCGGTTATCGTGGATCAATTAGAAAAAATCAAAACCGAGGTCGAGGGGATTCAAGAAATGCTCGAAAATCAACGGAAATTTATATGGAAATTGGCGATCGCTATGCTGGCGACGTCTGGAATTGGCGCGAGCGTTGGTCAAATCATCATGGCCACGGTCGCGGGTGGCGGTTAATTTTGCGAGACGTCCGGTTTATGTGGGTGTGGGTCCGGAAATTTTTCTCGGATTGGTTGCGGATTCCGGACGTCTCGCTTCCTACCCCTAAACCGGTCCCGGTCCCGATCGATGACGATCAACCGTTGACGCCGGGGGAGGATAATCTTGACGATTGGCCGGAATTCGACGGCGGTTTGAAGTCGATCCCGGTCGGATTA
>Ga0310345_10003787_pt1 | contig 14154 bp, 12 predicted proteins | sample HC15DNA20500_MG_FD_204667 | JGI IMG/M metagenome (GOLD analysis project Ga0310345, IMG submission 204667) | Marine microbial communities from station ALOHA, North Pacific Subtropical Gyre - HC15-DNA-20-500_MG | ecosystem: Environmental > Aquatic > Marine > Oceanic | place: Pacific Ocean: North... | reverse complement strand
CACTGGACCTTTACCTTGGCTTACGCATCTGGCCTGCACGCCATCTTTCCCTTTCCGCCGCTTACAATGCCACGCTTCGCCGAATCTCTCCCGATAGCTCCCCCTTTGGGATTCAATCAACTGGACGCTCCGGATGGCTTTTCCAGCTCAGCTATCATAGGAAAATCAATCGGCCTCCCAGCATCCGCTGCCTCCCCGAGAACACGGTCCTGACAGAAGGAGAACCCACCACCATTCGGGCGGCCGTCGAGGATCTTGATGATAGTCAGCTTTCGCTCAGCTGGACCGCCAACGGCGGGAAAATTTCTCAACGAGGCCTCCTGGTGGTTTTCGACTCAACCGGCCTCGAGGCCGATCAATACCTTGTGACTGCCGAGGTGGCCGATGCAGACTCCGCAGCCTCTTGTTCGACAAAGATAACGGTCCGGGCGCGATAGGTTCGTGCTCAATGGTGCAGTGGTGCTGTAGTAGTGCGTTCGTGCGGATTTGGAACGACTTTGCTGTGGGCGCACTCAGTGCGCCCCTACATGACCTATCCCGTCTGGGAGATGCTTCAGTGTGGGAGGCGCCTCAGTGCGCCGATTCCGGAAGGCCTCTACCAGTGCTCGCCAAATTTTCGGCATCGCTCCGAAGGAGCGACAAGACCTGGGCCAGGGCGTCCCGCCCTGGCCCAGTCTCCTTTGTGCCTTTGTGCCCTGGTGGTTCATTTCTTCTCTGTGTCTTGGTGGTGCACTACTCCACTACTGCACCAAATACCGAACTTGGGTAGAATGGAGACCGTATGCAAGTGGTTGTTTGGTTTATCTGTTTCATCACCGTGGTTTTTGGTTCCCAGCTCCAGGGTCAGGCACTGGTAACCCCTCTGGGACCTTTTGGCGGTGATGTTCGTTCTCTGGCAGTTCACCCTGAAAAACCCGATCTCTTCTTCCTGGGCACCTCGGATGGTCAGATTTATGTAAGTGAAAACTCGGGAGGACACTGGAACAAACTGATTCCCGGCCTCAACCGGCGTCACGTCGTCGTGGACAATTTAGCCTTCGATCCTTCCGATCCCCGGACCCTTTACGCGGCAACCTGGGAACTCCAAAGTGCCAGGGGCTGGCTGTTTCGCAGCCGCAATTCGGGACAATCATGGGAAGATGTTCCCCTGGGCCGTTTTGGAAGTGCTATCCGGGCAATTGCCATCGCCCCGTCGGATCCCCGTACCATCGCTCTGGGAATCTCCGAAGGGGTTATCGTGAGCAGGGACGAAGGCCGGTCCTGGGATCGGATCACACGCGGCTACCGAAGTCTGTACAACGCGGAGTCCCTCGCCTTCGATCCGATCGATGCTGAAACTCTGTATGTGGGAACCTGGCGTCTGGGTTGGAAGACCACAAATCTGGGGAAAAAGTGGAACGCGATCCACGAGGGAATGATCTTTGACAGCGACATGTTCTCCGTCTTGGTCAATCCGGACGATCCTCAGGTACTTTTTGCCAGCGCATGCACAGGGGTTTACAGATCGGACAACGGAGGCTTGAAGTGGACCAAGCTCAAGAACGGTTTGCCGACAGAGGCAAGACGAACTCGAACTCTTCATCTGGATCCGTCAGATCCCAATACCATTTACGCCGGAACTACGATGGGACTCTTTGTCTCCCACAATGGGGGTACGAGTTGGCAGAAGCTGACATTGGATGTCGTGATCAATTCAGTTGCCGTTCATCCCGAAAACAGCCAGATCATTCTGGTGGGAACGGATGATGCTGGAATCTTGAAGAGTAGCGATGGAGGTTCGACTTTTCAAGCCGCCAACCAAGGTTTTGTCCATCGGCAGGTGGCAGCGTTGAGCTCGGATCCAAACCGGGAAGACCTTTATTATTCCAGTGTCAACTCTGACGGGGAATACGGAGGGTTCTTTTACTCCCGAGATGGTGGACGCAGCTGGAGTACCTATAATGAGGGCTTGGAGGAATCCGTCGGCTCGATTGGTGATATTTTACCCTCCAAGCGTTCCCGGAAAGTATATCTTGCTACTCCCCGGGGTGTCCATTTTGGTACTCCATCGCAACAGCCCTGGCGAACGATCAAGGCGACGGCTCAGTTGATGGTCCACGATATGACGTTCGCCGACACCCGGGAAAGCGCTCTTTTCCTGGCCACTTCCGAAGGCGTTTTTCACCTGGATCTGACGACGGAAACCACCACCCACCTGATCATTCCCGATTACCCGGATGAAGTCCATGCCATCTTTTATGACCCTTTGAACAACCAAATCTTTGTGGGAACCGACCAAGGCGTCTTTCGTTCTAGCGATGGGGGAAGAGCTTGGCAAAAAAAGCTCAGTGGACTGCCCGGCTCTCCCGTCAATGTTTTGGGGAAGAGCGGAACTCGTCTTTTCAGTGGAACCCGCAAGGGCCTCTTTGTAAGCGACAACGACGGCAACCAGTGGTCCCGATCTAAAGGAATCCACCCGATTGACATCGTCGATATACAGGTGAACCCGCAGGCAGAGAATCAAATCTTCGCCACTGACTCAGTGGAGGGACAGCTTTTCTATACGGCCAATGGGGGTGATACATGGGAAGTCATCCCGTTAGGAACCTACAGTTCCAGAATCGCCGCCCTCTCTTTCAGTTCGTCCGGGAGGCTTCTGGTGGGTACGAATTCCGACGGAATTTATGGAATTGTCCCACCTACTGAGTTCGCTAACGGGAGATAGTCTCTCCTTCGGCGCCATGCCTTTCACCTACCTCCACATACTCCTGGTATTCACGGGTGCCGTTTTATTCATCGTGTTTCAGGTGCTGATAAGAATCTGGCGTTCGAACCCTTCCGGGATTCAGGACTTTCTTTGTGGCCGCAAAGACAACCGCGAACCAGACCACGAGTACCTGGTTCCCCTGATGGTCTATGAAGAAGATTATCCGGCTTTCGGAAGAATCCTTGAGTTGGTTCTCAAAAGCTTTTCACTCACCCGTTTTCGCCACGAAAAGGAGTTTGAAAAAGCAATAAAATACCTGCACGATTCCGTCTTCAAAGCGTCCACTTCGGAAGACCTGATCTGGGCCATGTCTCACATCGTAAACACCTTTGCCCGCGACCCGGATGTGGCGTTCGAGTGTCGGCCCCATTTGGAGAACCTGCTGAATCAATTCCTGGAAGAGATCTCTCACCCCTTACCGCGAGAGTCTAATTAGCCCGGATTAGCTCGGATCTATCGGAATGATTCGAGTTCTGGAAACGCGGTCATGGGCACACCTGCACCAGGGATCTCCAACACACCAAAATAGCCCAAGAACAGTTGCCGCCAGGGGCAGGAACAGGAAAACTCTCAGCACAAGTGCTGAAAATGACACTGGCTTGGAGTCCTCTCCAACCAGCTGCAGGTCGGTCAAGTACATTCCAGGAGTCTGGCCGCTCAGGATCAGAAAAAAGAAGGAATTGAGAAAAAAGAAACCAATTGAGAACAACACCCCTAAACGTACCGAGCTGGCTGAAATAAGTTCGAAATTCAAGATGTAGGATGCCGATAACGTGAAGAAAAAAGCGATCACAAAGGGAAATACCAGGTCGATCATTCCGGCCAGGAGTCGCGAGACAATCACTTCCTGTGAAATCCCGATCTCTGCGGACTCGCCTCTCTTCTCCACAGCCGGGGAAGAGACTGCAGGAGGTGCCAGGGGAGCGTTCAGGGTCAATGCCTGTTGCTGTGGCGCCTGAGTTCGGGCAGTGCTCGGAGACCCCACGGGAGTGCGAATCAACGGCTTCTCCGTGAACTCGGATGCAGCACTTCCCTTCCTGCTGAACCGGACCACCTTTGGCATTTGCGGCTTGTGACCCGGCTCCGACACTTTATAGTCAAAAAGGGAACGTCCGGCATCCTCTTGTGGTGACCTGTTTTCGGGATGGGCCTGGATGACCCCACAACGGGGACAATGAGTTCCGGAAATTTCAACCTGACAACGGGGACACTGCACAGGGTCATGTTAGCATAGCCACTCTGGCCCATTTCTAGGCCGGAGATTGCATGGGATCTCGTCACGAATCGGCGCACTGAGGCGCCTCCCACATTCCAAACACGTGAGACATGAAACGCGTTGGTCGAATTCTGGAACTTTTCGAATTTTCTAATTTGTTGATGGGTGGAGCGATTCCAGGATCTCTTCCATCTCATCACGGCTCAGCTCCTGAATCTTCTCCAACCGTTGTGAAAGAGCAAATAACTCCTCCAGGTATGCCTGGCTCCGGTCTTCACGTTCCGCCGCCGTCCGGGCTGATTGGAAAGTCTCCCTGACCGTCCGATCCGAATAGTTGCCGGGACCCTTCTGAATCAACGTGTTCAAAACCACTCCGTGGACCAGGTCCAATTCATAAGACCGCATCATCACCACAGAGGCTACCAACGTCAAAAGCAGCAAACAGATAATGAGAAGGGTCGATTTCTTCAAAATTCCGGATCCTATAGCAAGGTAAGCATGTCAAAAAAGGCGTTGTAGTCGAGATCCAGACCTCGGCGCTTGGAGTGGCCGATCAGGGCACTCAAAAAAAGGGTGCGGACGTAGCGGGGCAGCAATCGATTTTTCTTGGTCCGACCATGGGCGTGGGGATGCTTGAGGTAAAAATTTACAATCTCGGTGAGGACCTGATCTTCCTGTTCCATGATTTCTCTCAGCGATAGCTCCTTGATACGAGCCGGTCTTTCCGCAATCCTGACACTATGGCGATCCAGTTTTTCAGAGATCTGTTCCCGATTCTCATCTGCCGCCCTTGCCTTGCTGATCAGGATGTCAAGGGCATCTTCATGGGTCGTAACATTGGTTGTGATATTGAAGGCAAGCGTCCTGCAAAACAGGTAGTCCGGATAGTACTTGAAGAACTGATGGGTCAAATCGATCAGCTCTCCCTCGGTGCCTTCCATGGGGCCACTATTGTAACAGGGACAAGGCACTTTGCATCACTGCCTTTACCCCTGAAACACGTGCTAATATCAGGCCCGGATTATGCATAGGTTCTCTTCGTTCCTCAGATGAAGGCGGCGTCACGAAGCGCCAAAAGCGCCGGCCTGACGAGACGCGCGAAGGGAGGTCCCCGGAAGCGTACTGTTATGGTACGCTGAGGAGTCCGACCGAGTGCAACACAGTCAGGACGAGTGATTTTGGCGATGCAGTAGAGAATTTATGCATAGTACGGGCCAAAACAAGGGTGGTGGCGCTGTTTGTCTGGTGAGCGGGGGTCTTGACAGCTGTGTTACCGCCGCCGTGGCTCACTCTCTGAGCTTGCCGCTGGCCTTTTTACATGTCGGCTATGGTCAACTCGCCGCCAGGCGAGAAGAGGAGGCCTTTAACAGGATCGCGGAACATTACCAGGCCTCCCAGCGACTGGTCTCAAATATCAATCACCTCAGCGAAATTGGCGGCTCAGCCCTCACCGATTCCTCTCTGGAGGTGCCCGAGGGGGAACTGGATCGGGAAGGAATCCCTGTTTCCTATGTTCCCTTTCGCAACGCCAATATGCTCTCGATCGCCACAAGCTGGGCTGAGGTTCTGGGTTTTCATTCGATTTATATCGGAGCCGTTCAGGAAGACAGTTCGGGATATCCAGATTGTCGTGAATCGTTCTTCAAGGCCTTCGCTTCGGTCATTGAAGAGGGCACCAAGCCCGACACCTCGATTCAAATCATGACCCCTCTGATTCATCTCAGAAAAAAGGAGATCGTTGAACAGGGAGCGAAGCTGGGAGCACCTTTCCATCTGACCTGGTCCTGCTACCAGGACCAGGAAATTTCCTGCGGGCGCTGCGACAGCTGTCTTTTACGACTTCGCGGATTCCAGGAAGCGGGAATGCCCGACCCCATCCCCTACCGAAAAATTCCAGCTTCCTTCGAACCCTAGCCTCATGTTTCAGATCTTCATTACCGATCTGGATGGAACACTTCTGGACCATCGCACCTACGATTATTCTCCTGCCTGGCCGGCCTTGAGCGAGCTCAAGGCGGCTCAGGTCCCTCTTATTCTCTCGACCAGCAAGACCGCCGCCGAAATCATCCCTTTTCGCGTGGAAATCGATAATCACGATCCTTTTATCGTAGAGAACGGAGGAGGGATCTTCATTCCCGAGGGTTACTTCTCTTCGATCGGGCTGGAGACAAGAGAAGCCGGTCGGTTTCTGGTGGTCTCCCATGCTCCCTCCTACCCCCAACTTCAGGCGTCTCTTGCCGAACTGGCTGAAGTCCTCAACTTGAGGGTCGAAAGCTTTGCCGAGATGACGCCATCCAGACTGGCTGCCATAACGGGACTCAACGAGGACCGGGCCAAGCTTTCGCTCGAACGGGAGTTTGATCTTCCTTTCCGAGTCCTGAACGAATCCTTCGATCCAACCCAACTGGCAGAAGAAGCTCAAAGACTGGGCCTGCGACTCGCCCAGGGAGGAAGGTTTCTACACCTCGGAGGCAACACCAACAAGGGACAAGCCGTGACTCAACTCCTTGAGCTCTATCAGCTCAATCACCAGGAACCCCTCCGATCCATCGGTCTGGGCGACAGTGAAAATGATCTGAGCATGCTCGAAGCGGTCCACCTTGCTGTTGTGATTCCCAATCCTCACAGCCAATCGCCTTTGAAGACCCAGCTCCCTTCAGCTCGCATCGCACAGGTACCTGGACCTGAAGGCTGGAATGAGGTGGTCCTGTCGTTGCTGGGGTGAGCGCTGGTCTTCGACCAGCGCGTTCCACGTTCCACGTTCCACGAAAAGAAGGACCGAGTCCCATGCCGATTACCGGAGAGCCGCTCAAGCCAGGTGACAGAAACTTCGAAGTCCCAAAACCGAAGCCAGTCCGAGATTCAGGTCCGGACTATTTTCCGCGCGGAGCATAAGCGACGCGTTTCTCCACTCCGAGCGTCAGCGAGGAGTTTCTCTATCCCGGATTATGCGTAGGTTGTCTTCTTTCCTCAGATGAAGGCGGCGTGACGAAGGGCCGCAGGCGCCGCGATGACAAGGCGTGCGACGAAGGGCCCCGCAGGCGTACTCTTGCAGTACGCCGAGGAGCCCAAGGAAGCACAACACAGTCAGTGCGGATGAATCTTCGTTCCTCAGATGAAGGCGGGCGGACCTGCAGTAGACAATTTATGCATTATCCGGGTTAAGGCGCGAAGCGCGCTTCTACTGACCCCTACCTACTGCACCACTGCACCAAACGGTGTATCCTTTGAGGCGAAATGACTTTTGAAATGCTATTGCTCGCCGCCATCGTGGCCGCATCGGTGATCCTTTTTGCCTTTGAGGTGTTTCCGGTGGACAAGGTGAGCCTTCTCATTTTGAGCGCCTTGGTGGCATGTCGGCTGGTTTCCCCGGAGGAGGCCATTGCCGGATTCGGCAACCCTGCTACCGTTACCGTGGCCTGCATGCTGGCTCTGAGCTATGGACTCGAGTCCACGGGTGCACTGAGCTACGTGGCCAACAAATTGGTGGATCTTGCCAGGGAGAGTGAGTTCAGGCTATTGTTTGCCATCATCGTATCAGTAGGTCTGCTATCGGCCTTTATCAACAACACGGCAGCCGTGGCCCTTTTCTTGCCTTTGACCATGGCGGTTACCCGGGAAAAGAACCTGGATCCCGGCAAGTTCCTGATGCCCATGTCTTTCGCCGCCATTGTGGCCGGTACCTGCACTCTGATTGGCACCTCCACCAATCTTCTGGTCTACTCGCTGGCCAAGGAACACCTGGACTGGCAGATTGGAATGTTCGAGTTTACCCCGATTGGACTGATCTTTTTTGTGATTGGAAGCCTTTACCTCCTTTTCATCGGTTACCATCTGGTTCCTTCCCGCAAACCAGGCGGTCTCATCCGAGAGTATCGACTACGTCATTTTGTTACGGAAATGGTTCTGAACGACAACTCACCTTTCATCGGTAAGTCCATCGCCGAAACCACCTTCCGCGAGAAATATAATCTGGAGGTGATTGAAATCTTGAGAGGAGCTTCCAGATTACTCCCCTCGGCCCAGCAAACCAGGCTTGAGGCGGGAGATACCTTGCTGGTTCAAGGTGATCCTCATTCTCTTTTACAGGTTCAAGCCTCACAGGGAGTCACCATCAAGGCCTTAACCGTCAAAGATCAGGATCTGGAAGATGCCAATATCGTATTGGTCGAGGCCTTTATCTCCCCGACTTCCCGTTTGGTCGACAATACCCTCAAGGAAGTCAATTTTCGCCAAACCTTCAATGCCAATGCATTGGCAATCCGAAGCCATGGACGCACCATCCGCGAAAGGATCGGCAAAACAAGACTGGAATACGGGGACTCCCTCCTCATCCTGACCAGTCGTGACCAGCTTGAAGCATTGAGACATTCTCCCGACTTCCTGGTATTCGAAGAAGTACGTCACAAGTCCGTTCGTCAGGACAAGATTTACTATGGAGTGGGTATCTTTTTGGGCATTATTCTTCTGGTGACCTTTAATTTGCTGACCATCGTAGAAGCCGCCGTGATGGGTACGGGCCTGATGCTGTTGACAGGCTGCTTGAGATTGCATGACCTGTACAACCACATTTCCTGGCAAACCATCGTGATGCTGGCCTGTCTGATTCCATTGGGATCAGCCATGGAGAACACGGGACTGGCAACTTTTTTTGCCACTGAATTAACGGACAGCCTGCACCTCTGGGGACCGTGGGCCGTCCTATCAGGCATCTATCTGTTCACCTCTTTACTCACCTCGTTTATGAGCAACAATGCCACCGCAGTGCTCATGATTCCGATTGTTCTTTCGACGGCTCAACAATTACAGCTCAATCCCAAACCTCTGGTGATGGCTGTCATGTTCGCGGCTTCGGCCAGTTTCATGACCCCTATTGGTTATCAGACCAACCTCTTTATCTTCGGTCCGGGGGGATACCGGTTTTCCGACTTTCTCAAGGTAGGCGCTCCCTTGAACCTCATTTTATGGATCGTCGCAACCATTACGATTCCAATGATTTGGCCCCTGTAATCCAGTCGTGTTCCGTGCCCCGAACCGAACCGTTTGAAGGCTGCAGACGGAAGTTCGTCCACTTGACTTCCGGGTGCAATTAATTATAGAAAAGAGCCAAGGCGCCCAGAAAAGCGCAATTTATGTGGAAAAAAACCGAAGACGAGAATCCTGAATCCGGAACGCCACCAGTTCGGAAAAATCCCATGGAACAATTAAAGGAACGGGCGATAATCGGTCCTTCCATCAGCATCAAGGGTACTCTTGCAGGCGAAGAGGATCTGATGATCCAAGGCCAGGTTGAAGGGAAAATCGACCTGAAGAACAACAACATCACGGTCGGACGAAATGGACGCATCAAGGCGGATATTTACGGAAAAGTCATCAGTATCGAGGGAGAAGTCGAAGGCAATCTTTTTGGAGATGAGAAAATCGTGCTTCGACAATCCGGGGTGGTGCGTGGAAACATGACTGCGCCGCGGGTCAACCTCGAGGATGGCGCCAAGTTCAAGGGCAGTATTGACATGGATGCCAGGGGCGAAGGCCGACAGCGCAATTTGAAGGAAGCTTCCACCAAGAAATCTGAATCGTCCAGGGAAGAACCAGGCGACTCCGGAAAACACAAAGACAAGAAAGATGGAGAAGAGAGTGGACAAAGAGGACTTGGCCTGGAAAACGATACGTCTTCATCCCGAGCATGAACAAATGGAAGTCTCCAATAGGTGTGCAATCTAAACAAGAACCGATTGCGCTCTCTTCTTCAGAGCTTGAAGTCAACACTTCTTTAGCACTCAACGTCCTTTCCTATCAGCTTCGGCACGAGAAAAAATATAATATTCTGGACCTGGGGCCTGCCTTGGGTGCCAATGTCGATTTTTTCTCACAGTTCTCCTGCAAGATCTATATAGAAGATTTTTATCATACTCTCAGTTCCTTTGATTATTTCTCCCCGGAGGACGGATTCACTTACCAAACGGTTTTTGACTACCTGCTGCCCTACACTCACAATACTCGCTTCGACATCATCATGAGCTGGGACATTTTCAATTATCTGGAGCGGGATGAATTCAAATCCCTGATCAGTCACCTGGACAATTTTTGCCATAAGGGGACACTGCTGTTCTCACTGATTTCCACCTTGAAACATATTCCCGAAAAACCCACAACTTTCAGAATCCAGGACCAGGAAAGCCTCCAGTACCAGGCGGGATCTACCGTCCTGCGGCCCTGCCCCGGGTATCAGCAAACCGATCTCAATCATCTGATGCCACACTTCCGCGTCTGTAATTCCTTTCTGCTCAGAAACGGTTTCAAGGAATACCTCTTTGTCTACGAGTAGATCCAAGGCATGGCTCCGATTCTTGCGACAATAGGCTGCTTTGTTCTCTACCTGGCTGGTTATCATCTCTACGCGAAGCACCTGGCAGTCCGTATCTTTCAACTGAATCCCGAGATCACGACCCCTGCCCACCAACTCCAGGATGGAGTCGACTACATTCCAACCAACAAATACATCCTTTTCGGACACCACTATGCTTCCATCGCCGGACTGTCTCCCATGCTTGGACCGGCCATCGCTGTCATCTGGGGCTGGGTGCCTGCCATGTTGTGGGTTGTTTTGGGAACGCTTTTCATTGGCGCCGTCCATGACTTTGGAGCTCTGGTCATTTCCATGCGTGCCCGGGGAATGTCAGTCGGCAAGGTGGCCGAATCCATTATCGGCCGCCGAGCCAAAACTCTGTTTCACATCATCATCTTTTTTCTCATTTCCCTTGCCATGGGCGTGTTCGTGCACGTTTGTGCCACGCTTTTAAGTACCGCCTACAATCCGGAAGCCATTTATCCTTCCGCTACCTTGATGATTTTAGCCCTGGGAGTCGGCTGGCTAGTCTACAAGAAAAATGTTTCCATCTGGAGCGTGACGTGGGTCGTCTTCATCATCACCCTGGCCAGCATCTGGATCGGGATCAGGCTGCCAACCATCGATTTGAGCCTGGGCCAATGGAGCGTCCTTTTATTGATCTACAGCTTCATCGCCTCGGTGCTTCCGGTGTGGTTGCTGCTGCAGCCACGAGATTACATCAACTCGTTGCTGCTGTATCTGGGCCTGGCTTCAATTTTTCTGGGTTTTTTCGTCCTGCGACCCGAATTCGCTGCACCCGCAATCCAAACCCATCCGGTGGGCGCACCCCCTCTGTTTCCGTTTGTCTTCATTGTGATCGCCTGCGGTGCCATTTCCGGATTTCATGGACTTGTGTCCTCCGGCACCACCGCCAAACAAATCAATCAAGAAAGTGATGCCACTCTGATCGGTTACGGCGGCATGATTGGAGAGTCCCTGCTGGGATTAGCTTCGGTACTGGCTTGTACGGCCGGCTTCCTGACCCGCGATCTATGGCTAGCTCACTACAGCTCATGGGAGTCTGCTGACGGTCTGGGACCCAACATGAGGGCCTTTATCGACGGATCCGCTCTCTTCATCAATCAGCTGGGGCTTCCTCTGGAGATCGGAAAAGCATTCATTGCCCTGGTGGCGATTTCGTTTGCTTTGACCACACTGGACTCAGCAACACGCTTACTTCGATTCAACATATCGGAAATGGGGGAGACCCTGCGCCTCCCCGTGCTTTCCAACCGCTATCTTGCTTCATTCCTGGCCGTTTTCGTGATTGGATTTTTTGCCTTTTATGAAGTGGAAGGACAAGCCGCCGGGTTAGCTTTATGGCAGCTTTTCGGCACTACCAATCAGGTCCTGGGAGGTTTGACGCTTCTCACCGTCACCCTCTACCTCATGCAGCAAAAACGCCCCTACTGGTATACGGCCGCTCCCATGATCTTCATGCTGATCACCACCCTGACAGCCATGCTGATAAAGATCCGAGACTTCTGGAACGACGAGACCTATCTTTTACTGACAATGGGCGGAGTCATCCTGGTTCTTTCAATCTGGCTGGCCGTGGAAGCCGGAATTCGCATTTTTCGAAAGGAAGATGCTGCCAGTTTAGCCGGTTCCCACAAGTGAAGTTTCACACCATCTTTCTGGATATCGGGAGGGTGCTGGTGGGACTCGATTACGAGCCGGCACTCACCACCCTTTCCGAATTGAGTGGACTCTCGACCAAGCAGATCACCGATCGGCTGGACAACCATCCGGGCATCCTCGACTACGAAAAAGGCCACCTCACCACCCCGGAATTTTTCCAACAGATCCAGGACTTGCTGGCGATCGACATTTCCCTGGAAGCCTTCGAAAACATCTGGACAAGCGTACTGGCTGTAGAGGAGGAGGGCTCCAGGGATCTTCTCTCCTCGGGTCTCTTTCAAACGCTGAGGGAACACCACAGGGTCATCGCGCTGTCCAATACCAATGAGATGCAGTTCAATTATCTTTTAAGAGTTCATCCCCTCATAAGGGAGTTTGATGATTACGTGCTTTCTTTTCAGATCGGTCACCTCAAGCCCCTTTCTGAGATTTACCAGGCAGCTCTCCAGAACTCAGGGGCTTCGCCTGAGGGGTCCCTGTTCGTGGATGACCTGGTCAAAAATATCCAAGGGGCGGAACGAGCCGGGATGACGGGCCTTGTTTTCAAAGGAGAAAGCAGACTGAGGGAGGAACTGGAGGAGTTGGGGATTGTGAGCGCCTGACAACTGACCCCGGGCGCTGGTCTTCGACCAGCGCGTTCCACGTTCCAGGTTCCACGTTCCACGAAAAGGAGAACGGAGTCCCCTGCTGATTCCGGAGGGCCGCTACAAGATCCCTTTGTTCTCCACGCACGGCAACGCGTTTCTCCACACCGAACACAGTGAGGTGTTTCTCTGCGCGCGCAGCGCGCTTCTCCATTCCGAGCGTCAGCGAGGAGTTTCTCTGCGCACGCAGTGCGCTTCTACATCTTGATCACATATTCTTATAATCAGGCCCCCCACCCCCTTCAGGTGGCGTCCAAACAATAATCTGATAGGGATCCATGATGTCACAGGTCTTACAGTGCACGCAGTTGCTGAAATTCAACTGCAGTCGAGGCTGGTCCTGCTGCTCGACCATTTCGTAAACGTGGGCAGGACAAAAATGCTGGCAGGGATTACCGTACTCCACCTGACAACGATTGTGACAGACATCAAAGTCCAGAATTTTCAGATGGCAGGGCTGATCTTCCTCGTGAGCCGTGTTTGAATAGAAAACATCGGTCAACTTGTCAAAAGTAAGCTGCCCATCAAAAACCACCTCATCACCCGCTTCTCCACAAACATCCTTGAGACGTTTCATCAAGGTATGTCCGGCCTGGGTGGGGAACGGATCCCTCAACCCCCTGCCATTGCTGAGAAACTGAAATCCGGTATGGATCATTCCAGTCCAGAAGCCTCCCTGAAAAGACTGTCGAAAATTCCGCACTTTCCAGAGTTCCTGCTTGGCCCAGCTTCCCTCGAAACCAGAGGTGAAGGTGCTGAGTTGATCGGCGGAATAGTTTTTGTGGAGCAGGGCCTCGAAAATCGTTTCTGCCGCCAGCATTCCAGATTTGACGGCTAGGTGAATCCCTTTCAGACGCTGGGAGTTCAGGAATCCCCCCGCATCTCCCGTAATGAGCAACCCGTCTGCATAAAGTCGGGGCATGGAATAATACCCTCCTTCAGGAATTGCCTTGGCCCCATACGAGAGTACCTTGGCGCCCTCGAGCAGATCTCGAACGAAGGGATGGCGCTTGAACTGCTGAAACAGGTGATGGGCGTCAAGTGAAGGGTCCTTGTAATCAAGGCCTACCACAAGCCCAAGGTCAATCAGGTTGTCCCTCATGGTGTAGATAAAGCCACCGCCGAATTCCCGGGTTCCCAGTGGAAAACCAAGGGTGTGGTAGACCCGCCCGGGCTGGATCTCACGGGAAGCTTGCCAGATTTCCTTCACTCCAACGGCATAAATCTGAGGATGGCACTTATCGTTTAGCTTCAAGCGCTGCTCGGCTTGTCTCGTCAAGGTTCCCCGAGGTCCCTCCCCCAGTACCGTCACCTTGGCCAGCACCTCAATTCCCGGCTCGGCGTTGGCTTTGGGCTTGCCGTCCTTGTCGATTCCCTTATTGCCCATCCGCGCTCCGACAATCGAATCCCCCTCATATAACAACTCCACCGCTGGAAATTCAGGATAGACTTCAACCCCGTTGGCCTCACACAAATCAGCCATCCATTTCACCAGTTTTCCCAAAGAGGCCACATA
>Ga0310345_10003786_pt1 | contig 14156 bp, 19 predicted proteins | sample HC15DNA20500_MG_FD_204667 | JGI IMG/M metagenome (GOLD analysis project Ga0310345, IMG submission 204667) | Marine microbial communities from station ALOHA, North Pacific Subtropical Gyre - HC15-DNA-20-500_MG | ecosystem: Environmental > Aquatic > Marine > Oceanic | place: Pacific Ocean: North... | reverse complement strand
GCGGTTGTGATGGGTACGTCCTTGAAGGTTAATCCAGGCGGGGCGCTCGTTGCGTCTGACGGCGTGATTCTTGGCCGAACGACCAGTAATCACTTGATGACTCTAGAGTCAGACCGAGATGACGACAACGGCGCGACTGTAAACCTACGGCTAGATTCAGCCTCTCCGGGTAATAATGACGAACCTGGACGTATTCATGTCTATGGACGTGATGATAACAATACCGACCGAAACGTGGTACGTATTGATATCAGACAAGATGATGTGGCTACCGCTAGTCAAGATTCCAGCATACGGTTCTCTGTTCAAAACAACTCATCAGGTGGCACGAATGCCGTGGCGTCATTGAGCAGTACCGGGGTCTGGACCGATGCCTCGGATGAAGAGGCTAAAGAATACACAGGATCTATCACTGAACGCGGTTCGTCTGGAACGGTGTTGGACCGCATCGCTCGACTAGAAACTGGCATCTATCACACAAAAAATTTACCAGCGGGAAAAGAGGCAGAGTATCACGCGGGACCAAGTGCCCAACAACTGTGGCGTGAATTTGGACTAGGGAAAGATCCGACGGCACATGAGCCAGGTATCGCAGCGAAAGATTTAGCCGCTATTGCCTTGGCTGGTTTACAACAACTTATAATACAGAATGAAGAATTAAAGCAACGAATTGTGAATCTTGAAGAAAAACTTTCTACAGAAGGAGAGGGGGAATGATTTTATCTTATCGAATCAGTTTAACAGGATTACTTTGTTTCAGTCTGTGGTTATCAGGATGTTCGTATAAATGTATTGATGAATGTTCTTCTCTTCCTTCTCCATCTTTACCTCATGGAGTTACTTCAGATGAAGAGATAATTTCTGAACCAGAAATAGAATCTGTTCCCATTGATCCTCTTCCTGAATATGTACCGTTGTCCGGTCCCATACGTTTAGAGGGACGTGCTTTTGCCGATGATGATGGGGTACAAGCATCGTGGGGAATTACAATGTTTTGGGCATTGTGGGCTGCTCATGAAGATCCAATTAAATTAGAAACAGCTCTTGATTGGTTATCTTCATGGGATGTTGATTACGTACGTGTTCTCTCAATGGTTGGATCTCAACCATATTGGGAAGGTCGAGTTATTGATCCGCAGTGGCCAGATTATGACGAAACTCTCGAAACATTATTTTCGGTTTGTCGCAGCCGTGGTATTCGCGTACAGATGACTATTTTCGCAGATGCTCAGGTCATGATGCCGAATCATTCTGATCGTCGAGAATGGTTATACGAAATGGCTGAACGACTGAATCCCTATCGCGATGTAATTCAGTTTGTAGAAATTGCGAACGAATCACAATTGAATGGTATTGATGATGATGATCTTGCTGATTTGACGAGACGATGGGCGCAAGTCAGTGATATTTTAATTGCTCCCAGTTCACCAGATGGAGGGGGTGCCGAGGTAGCTCTCAATATATTGTTTTCAGAAAATGAAGTTAATGCAGACCTTTTGACACCGCATTTTGATCGAAGAATTAATACAATTGAAACTGTGTATAGACCTCACAGACAACCGTGGGAAGCACAATTCTACGATTATCCACTACCATTTGTGAATAATGAACCAATAGGTCCAGGATCGAGTGGTAATACTGACAGTGATCCTGCGCGGTTGGCAATTGGTATGGCAGTGACTTTTATTTCGGGAGGAGCTGGCCATGTTTTACATAGCCATGCTGGTGTACGTGGCGATCAATCCTATGAAGACAGTATTTCAGAAGGTATTATGAGAGCTATGCAATCTGTTCGTGGATTGTTACCTAATGGTATTGCAAATGGACAACGGTGTAATCACCATTGGAGCTGCCATCCCTATGAAACAAATGATCAAATATGGCCTGATACTCACGAAGATGGCGTAGTTCGTTCTTATTCTTCAACATTGGATGAAATAACTTATGTTGCAGTAATGGGGATGCGTGATACTTACACTGTGACAGCAAAATGGCCTATGACCATTTCGGTTTTCGATGTAAGAAATGGAAATCAATTAGAATCTGTTGATCTTGATACAGATGAAACATTTATTTTCAGACAGCACGGTACGTTAAGAGATTACGTACATCGAGTAATTAGACGCTAGGAGGATTATAGTGGCGTGGACAGCTCCAAGAACATGGGTTGCTGGAGAATTAGTAACTGCTGCCTTATTTAATACGCATCTTCGGGATAACCTATTAATTCTTAAGACTGACACTAATGATTCGGGACAATTACAATTTACAGACGCAACAGAACTGACAATTGCATCTGGCATAATTACGGTTATACAGAATTACCATAAAATTGATACTCAAAGTGATTCGGCTAGCGATGATCTTGATACAATTACAGCTGGTACTGACGTTGGTGCTGGTTTTGTTTTGTATTTGCGAGTTGAAAGTGCTGCTCGAACTGTGGTTTTAAAAGCCGGCACCAGTGGTTCAGATAATTTGGATATTGGTTCAGACGTTACGTTGGATGAATCATATAAAACTTATTCTTTAGTTTATGATGGAACTAATTGGAGACCTTTTGGCACATAATAAATTAAAGGATAAAAACAATGGCTGATAATGGTGACTGGAACGAAATGCAAAAATTGGTTGCAGCAAACAGCGTTATTCTAGACGGTAATTCAAGTGAAACCATTAATGGGGCTACGACTGCTACAATTGACGCGCAGTACACGTCGCTTAGTCTGGTCTGTGATGGAAGTAACTGGCACATTTTCTAAAAAGGTGAACTATGTCTTACGCCCGCTCCGTTATAAAAAGTATTCAAAGTGGAATGGATCGGCGCTTGTTCCGCAGGATTAGTTTTATACGTTTACGGCTAATTTCTATACAATGGAGAAGATGTGAATATTTTAAGACATGTGTGGAGATTTCTTCTGCGTATCTTTCAACCTTCTCCACAGATACCGATATCTATACCTCCTCTGCCGATAGACCCCCCTCCCATTATTGAAGTCAGCGATTCTGTTCCAATTACAGATCCTGATTTATCGCCAGAATTAATATCTAATGGTTTACGCCACGATTGGCGACATGCGAGAGCAGCATGGTTGTATCCTGGTGATGAAAATTGGTTAGCTTCCCATAGAATGATGACGTGGACATCAGATCGTATCCAGCAATATCTTGATCATCCAGATGTATGCGATCAGACGCATGTCATTGTGTGCTGCAATACAGGTACTCGGACAATATTGAATGAAAAACCATTTGACGGGCTAAAGAATCCAGACAAGGTACGTACTGTATTCCAGCAGATTATTGAAAATGATAAAGCTCCAATTTGTTGGGTGATGAGTCAAGAATTTTTTATTCAAATTCTTAACAGATCACATAAAAAACTTTTAGATTATCTTAAGGTAACATGTGAAATGGTTGCTGATGTAAGTCAAATTGTGGTGCCATTTCGTGAAATTGGTGATATCTATGATGGACATCATATGGCAGAACGGAACGAAATATTTAAAGAAATGCGTCGAGGTGCGCCACATTTACCATTAGCGTGCCATGAACGTTCTATGGAACAGATTCCAGTTGATGATTTTAAAGGAATAAGCGGCGATGTGATCAGTGGGTTGCAAACAGGATTCGGCACTCCGACAGGTGGAAATAATAATCCATCAGATCGTATTATGCATGGTGACTATACCTACGATGGGGCAGCTGGATTCGTAAAAAATAACAGCGAACGAATGGCTGGATGGCAGGAAAAAGGTCGAATGGAACGTCACACTAATGCAGTGTTTGAACACAGTATTCCGCTCATTTATGAAGGACAACCATGGAAACCAGCCCGTAATATTGAAGATGCTCAAAAACGTGGCAAAATATTATTGCAACACGGTGCAGAATTTGATCTTTCTTCTGGGTCAGTAAGATAGGATTAGAATTATGGTAGGAAATGGCGATTGGAGTGAAATGCAGAAATTGGTTCTGTCCAAAATGGATGAACATACGAAAAAACTTGATAAACTTCAATCTAATATATCTTCATTACAAACCCAAGTTGCTGTTATTACTGATAGAGAAGATCGTGAATTAATAGCTGCACGAAGCGTGGCAATGAAATGGAGTACGGGAATTGGAGTGGTTGTATCTGCTGTTATCAGCGGAATAATGGGATCGATGCGTGGAGAATAATATTAAAGAAGTATTAACGGATATATTGAAGAGAGAAGGTTGGCCGATCTATACCGATCATCCCGATGATAGAGGCGGTCCAACCAAGGGCGGTATCACTTTATCGACGTTGTGTTCATGGAGAGGGCAACGCAAATTAGGTGAAAAATCTTTAAAAGATTTAACACATGATGAAGCGTTATCAATTTTGCATTCACGATATGTGTTATGCAATGGAATAGATAAATTATCGAATACTCCTTTAAAATATCAAGTGATAGATGATTCAGTATTATCAGGTCCATTTCTTGCAGTTAAAGATTTACAGAAATCTATTCAAGTAGAAGAAGATGGAATCATTGGACCGATAACGCTGAATGCGATAAGTAAAAAAGGACATATTATTGTTAATCGTCAACTTGCTGTAAATAGAAGTTTGCGTCTAGCTAAATTTGTGCAGAAAAATCCAAATCAACTCGTATTTCTTGTTGGATGGTTGAATCGATGTCTATCTTTTATCAATTAAAAATTGAAACTATTCAACGAGGCCGACCAAGATTGGGATTGCTATATGACTATGTGCCCAGTGTGTGGAAAGCACCCTCTAAGCAGAGTAGAAGCTAAACGATGTAGATATTGTTATTACAAACGAATCGGTATAAAAAGTGAAGCTAAAAAGAATTTTTGTGTTGACTGTAAAAAAGAATTATCAGGTATTGTATCGAAAAGATGTTTAGACTGTCGCCATTCTTATGTCCATGATCAAGCATTAAAAAATAAAGAACAAAAAAAATTTTTAAAAGAAAATCATACCCCCCTTGATGCCAGTCAACAAATCAGAGAGCCTCTCTCCACATTCGAAGAAGGATGGTCACGATTCCAAGAAACAATTGGAATGATGAGAGATCGGTATAAAGGATCTCCCCCCCAAAAAACGAATCGTTCTGGACGAAAACGAATTCTCGTTATTCCAGATCTGCATATTCCATTTCATGAACCTGAAATGGTAGCAGACATGGTTGCGAAAGAAGCAAAAAATACTGATCTTGCTATTTGTATTGGGGATGTCGGAGATGCTTATGCGTTAAGTCGATTTGCTAAATATGAATCAGTTCCTTATGCATATGAATGGTCAGAAGTAACCATCATCATGCAAATGCTGTCGGAATCTTTTCCCCATGTTCGTATCATTGTTGGTAATCACGATGCGCGTCTTCGAAAAGCTATTGCTTCTCATTTAACACCGGATATGGTTGAAGCTATTACTACCATGACAGGGGGGACTTTATGCCCTCTTACAGCGTTAGCACGTAAATACAAAAATATAGAAATTGCACACCATCCAGTCCCTAATTCCGATATTACAATTGATTGGCTGACAGTTGAAGGAGATGCATTGTTGGCGCACCCTGAAAAGTATTCCCGTGTTCCAGGGAGTGCGCTTCGTGCATTTGAAGAATGGGCTTCCGATAATTCATCAGCAATTGGTCTGGAGTCTATCCGTTTATTGGTGATGGGCCATACGCATCAACTCGCTGTTCTTCCCTGGAGGTCGTCCAGTCTGTTGGTAGAATGTGGATGTTTATGTAAAACACAAGCCTACATGACGGGGGCCAGAATTGGAGGAAGGCCACAAAGAAGAGGGTATGTCTGGTTTGATCAATACGATGGTATAACTGATTTAAATTCCGTAGGATTTCGATGGTATGACGTTGAAAAAAAAGCGTAAGAACGTAGATAAAGATTTATGGTTACGCTTATGGGCTGAACTGGGTGCAGCTCCTATAACCGAAGCTTTTTTATCTTCTGAAGATACCTATGTCGAAGGGTTATGTGATACTGATGGAAGTGTCACGGTTAATCCAGCGCACAATACTGTTGATACCGTTATTCATGAATTACTGCATAGAATGTATCCAGAACGATCAGAACGATCTGTTCGCAGAACAACATCGATGTTAAGAAAAACACTATCAGATAATGAGGTTCAATTATTTTATGAAGAATACAAACGAAGAAGAAAATATGGACGGCCCAGAAAAGCCGACGTATGAAATGTTCTGCCATAAAATTGAAATGATGTTGGGATCAACTGCGAAAGAAAAAGGCTATAACACAACTGGACCTGATGGGGAGAATTCGGTTTATAAATTTATTCATGAAGCAACGGGAGATCATGGGCATGGGATTGGGGAAATTATTTACAAAGCCATCAGATACATGCGAAAACGAAATCCCGAAGATCTCCTCAAACTCGCTGCTTGGTCTTACCTTGTCTGGAAACATCACTACCTCATGGATGACGATCCTTGATATTTGGTGTCGAGGCGTATTGATTGTTTTTTTAATCAGCTTTAATACTCGATTAATTGCTGATGGTCGAACAAGTGCTATCGCCATCGGAGGATTGATTTCAATCGTTTGGTGGTTAAATGCTCGAACCGCTAACCGCGATAACAGTATATGGGCAATGTTGGCCTATGGTGTGGGGTCGGCCTGTGGGACGGCGTTGGGAATATGGGCCGGGTCAACATGGTAAACCCGAAAATAGACCCTTATATGGACGCTTAGGCCGTTTAACGCGGGGGTTTATACGAATGCCACCCATGAAATGGCCCTAAGGGGGTCATTAAGGGCATTAAATGGGTGTTTTGGGGGGTCAATATGGGTAAATGGGGAATGTCGCTTATATCGATTCTTAGGGATTCTAAGGGGTATACGAAATATTTAACAACATTCCCCATTTAAGGGTCATCAATTTGTAATAGCGATTTCAGAATCAGTTTGTTTGGTGGCCAGTAAATTCTGTAAAGCTACGACGGCATCAATCACACGCCTTGCAGATTCTTCAACATCTTTATCATTTAAAATATCTTTATCCATTGCTTCTTCAGCAATGCCTAACATAGATAGGGTCATTTTGACAGCAGCATCTTGTTTTTCTGCTCCCTTTTTCATAATAAATTTTTCAACCCAATTAATAGCTTCAACAATAAATGGCAATAATTTTATTCCAATAGCTATCCATTTCATTGAGTTTTCTCCTTATTTGAAGGTGAAACAAATTTACGCATAACGAACGTTACGACAGCAATCAATGTACTAACAGTAATACTAAGTTGTTCGGCAGTTAAATCCAGTCCATATGAACCTCCTAAAGCCACTAATATAGTAATAACTCCTCCCAGAATAACTGGTTCATTCTTTATTGTTTTCTTATTAACAACCATGTTTTTAACCGCCTTTACAATTTGTTTTTGATTGGATTCTTTAACCGTTGTTTTTTTCAGATAAGTCGATACTCCCTTTCCTATCAACCATGATTTGATAGACATATAATTATTTTCTTTTTTTATTGTTCTTAATAAACATTTTGGTTGGACGTTTTAACTCTTCACTGGATTCATATAAACCGGATTTATCTATACATTCACGGACGTATGACGATAACTTCCAATAATGTCTGTATGAAGAACCTTCTCGTTTTACAACATCTAATACATGTAAATCTTGAAGAAGACGAGAGACTGTTGCGAGAGGGTAACGTGTTATACGAGCCAATTCTTGAGTAGTAATTGAATTGTCTGGTTTTGGACAATTAATTACTATAGTTCTCACCATATCTTCCACACGTTGGGGAATTGTATCTAATACAATCTTTTTTACAATCCGATATTGATCTTTACCACATCTTTTTTGTCTATGAATAAGAGCTAATGACTTTACAAATTTTGCTAATTGAATTCCCAATCTCGATCCTATTTCTGCGCTTGGTCGGCTGGTCATAATATCATGTCGATATGTGTCACGAGAAACTGTCCCCCGTAATCTTGCTCCAAACATACCAAGGTATATCAATTTTTCTTTAAAATTCTTATCGATAGAGGGATATACTTCTAAATTTAATTTTTCAGCCCATTCTAATCGTTCATTTATAAACGCTCGAACAACATCTGCTAGCTGCCATTTCATTTCTGTTTCGCGGTGAATATTGTCAATAGCTCGTCGAATAATTTCCCGTTCACTTGTATGTTTAAGATTATGTCCCGATGAAAATTTTAAAAACCGTTCACCTAGACTTTGATGTTGACTGGACAAATCGTAAATGCGTGGTGTCACTGCTGCTAAAACAGTGAATCGACTTTTATAATTACGTTCTACACCTGTACCAAATACTTTTCCACATTTCCCGTCATAGGCATCTCTCAATATTCCAAATATTTCATCTTTATCTGCATCACGCATCGACAATATAGATGTGAAATCCTTTACGACCATGACTCGACCATCTAATCGAGGAATCAATGATGGATCGGGCATATTCTTAAAATTCGCTCCCGAGATCAAAGCATGAGGTGTTAAACTACTGGTCATATAAGTTTGATCGCATAAAAACAACGACCCAATTATTTCAGTCTTAGCACCTCCAGGAGGAGCGACCAGAAACATCCAAATGGGGGGTCCATCTATAATTTGAGATAAATGGACTGCCATAATGGTTTCAATTGCATCTGTATCATTTAGAAATAACCATTTTTTAAATACTCCTTTTAATTCGTCCAATGATGGAGGTTTTTCCCATTCAGAGGATCGTTCTTCTTCTTGTTCCTTAGTGTTATCATCCCCATCAATAGGAATAATTCTTTTTCTCGGTTTCGTTTCAAATAATTTGGTAAGGGCGATAAAACACTCGCTGACAGTATTGCGATCCACAGCCCCATAGATAATCCAGTCTCTAACATCAAAACCACGATCCACTGAACTCGGCCAATGTGTGTAGGTGATTTTTTTTGCGACTTCACCCAATCGTTTTTGAACCAAGATATCGCCATTTTCTCCGGCCTCATCAGAATCATACATAACATGTACAGTTTTTCCGTTAAACCAAGGAACCCATTCTTGTTTAAATGTTCCAACTCCTGGAACACAGAGAACTACTCCCGGCCTTCGTAATTCCGTAATTAACCATTGCATAGCAATGGCATCCCATTCTCCTTCACATAAGTAGACAGGATCTTTTGGTTTTTTAGTCAGCCATTCTGCTCCCATTAAACCAGTGGAACATCCAGATGTACTCATCATCTGTTTGCCCAACTGGTAATGGCGAATATCTTGAACTATTCCTTTTACATTTCGTACTGGCCACGTATATCGATGTCCGTCCCATCCAGTATGCCAAGCTTTAAATGCTTCTGCAGGTAGATTTCTATGCGATGACAATCGACGCTTAGTGAATTCAGTCAATTGCTGTACATTTTGTTTTGATATTTCGTAAAGAAATTTAGGAATATCTCCACCAATGCCGGCAGTTTTAGAATCCCACAACATCGTTTGTTCATTTACATAGAATTTATCTTCCTTTCCCGTGAATGGGCATAACCCATAGTGTTCATCACCCCGAGTGGCGTTGAAGATAACACCGTGGGTTTCAAATACCCTGAATTTCTTCATATCGCCATTCCTTAATCGTTATCATTTATTTCAGTAGTATTAATTTTTTCAATAGCACTTAAGTGACTATAAACGCACAGTAATTCTCTTTTTGTTAAGAATTTTTTTTGGTTATCAATTCTTGCTATACGAATTTTTCTACATATCTCATTACACAGCGTTAAACGATCCATTCTCATAACCTACTCCAATAGAAATGGAGCAATTTTTGTTTCTTCACTCCAAGAGGAATTTGATAAAGCCATATCTATAGGAAATGGAACAGGCATTCCCAATGTCGGGCTGTCCCGTTGCATGCATTCAACAATCTGTTTCATTAATTCTATTGAGTGATATTCATAAGGCACCTCCAATACAATTTCATCGTGAACAGACAGAATCATATGAATACCAGGCCAATCTTGTTGGCATATTTCATCATCAACTGCAATCATAGCGTTTTTCATAATTTCAGCTGATGTACCTTGAATCAAATAATTAACTGACTTATACCCATGTCCTTTATCAAAATGATACAGCCGACCGAATGGATTTCTAATGTATCCATCCCGATCTGCTTTTCTCGTCATTTCTTCGGAAAATGTTTTGACTCCAGGTAATTCGCTCTCATAATCATCCAAAAATTCTTGTGCCAATGATTCAGGTGATCGTTTTTTATCCTCCTCTGTTAAGAATCGTTTGTCTCTAAATAATAATTTTGCTATTCGTTTTACACCTCCTCCATACAATTTACAGAACATTAACAATTTCGCGCATTTTCGATAGTATTCAAATTGTTCTATATAATCAGGACGTTTCCCAAAAATACTCTTTGATATCTCGCCGTGGTAGTCTTTTCCAGACAATAAAGCTTTCATCATAGCTTGTTCTTTAGCTAATGATGCAAATACCCAAACCTCCATTTGTTTAAAATCGGGGAAATATAAAATATGACCGGGCCGAGGTCCAAATGCTTCGCGTGGACGCATACGAACTCGTGATTTACGCAATCCCGTTTCAGCATCAGCCACGTTCATAACACTGGGATCTGAACTGGATAATCGTCCCGTCTTTGCAGCCAATTGACGCCACGTTGGACGTACTACCCAAACGTCGGAGGATTCCTCAAACCAATAACGTTCGTAGGAATCAATCAAAGACACCATGCCTTTTGCTGTGCGAAGTTCTAATACACATTCAGCCAATTTATCGGTTTTTGCTAATTCTGTTAAATGCGTTCCTGGGAGGGAATAATTTCCCTTCTCTGTGTACATAGGCGTGAGTTTTCGTTCGTCATAGAATATTTTGCATAATTGAATTGGGCTACCGAGATTAATTCCCTCACCCCCGTTTTTATTCGCTAACTGTGTTTGTTCGTCTATATACTCAAGATAGAATTTACGTAATTGATTAAATCGACGTTTATAAACTCTCATTCCTTTTTCTGTCATTCGAGCAACAACATGGAAGAGTTTCATTTCACGTTCAAACACATTTTTTAACCCTTCATCTTCTTGCAGTTTGGGCCATAAAAAGTGATACAACAACATTGTGCGTTCTACATCTTGTATCGCGTATTTTTCACATAACGCTGGATCGGCTAACCAATAATCTGCTTCTGCGGGGGTTCGACCTGCAATAGTGTGATTACCAAATGCCCAACGATTACTCTTTGCCTTACGTCGCCCCGATGCGACTGATTTTTGTAAATTTTTCTTGTCATCATCGTCGAACTCAAACCATTTTTTACATAATGGTTTTAAGGCATATGTCATTTCCGAACCAGCAGAAACTATGTGCGCTAAAATCAAGGTATCAATCAATGGACCTTTGACTTCATACGATGCCATCTTTGCCATCAAAACATCGAATGACAAGTTGTGACCAACCTTGGTGATAGATTCGTCTGCCCAGAAATCTCGAACTAATCTATAATTGGAATCGTCTTCGTAGATAATTTCTCTGTTGATGGGATTAACCTTGTGACGAATGTACGCGGTATTCCCATCAAGGTCGCAAAACGACCACGCGAATGCTTTAGCTGGATGAATGTCTCGTCGTTCTAAGTCTGGTCGGCGCTCTGTCCCAAAATTTAATTCTACGTTTCTGATGGCCCACGGGAAAAGTCCAGTTGTCTCTGAATCAACTGCGATGATATGTCCTTTAAGTCCAAGTTTTCTTGTTGCATAACCAGCCATTTTAGAAATACGCATCGATCACATTGCTCCTCCTCTGGAATCATTAGACAGGATTCTTCAGAATTCGGTCGTTCACAATCCTCATGTTCCAGAATGTAGTCTGTCACATCGACATAAATATTTTTAGGAAACTTATTCCACATATACAGTAGGGACATCATGTTAGCGACATCCATTAAACGAGAATCAATACTCTCTGATTCCGTTTTATTCAGTACGACATAATTTTTTATTGCTGAAATATGTTTTCTGAGAAGAATCCACAATACGATAGATGGTGTAATTTGTGTTTCCCAAGCTTCACGAAGCAATTCAACAAAAACTACATTATTCGATGCATAGTCTTTTGCTTTTGGTTTCATTAATTCAATACATTTCTTGAAAAATTCTTCATTATGAACTAGTTGATCTTCAACCAGCATTTTCTATTCCTTTCAATCGTTGTCTTCATTTTCACCGCGTTCCCCAGCTGTCGCATTGGCTTCCATAATTTTGAAAAACGCTTCTAATTGTTCTCGTCGTTTCTCTGGACCCAGAGCTGAGGTCGCTTTCCGAATAGCATGTCCCATAAATCGAGCCATTCCGACCATAAACATTCCAATAGGAATACCGGAAGTCAATAACTCCATATCTAAGATATTTACTGTTTGTTCAACATAATCTGCAGCTTTTTCAAATTGCTCTTCACTCAATTCAGGTGGATTAATATTCTTGGTATCGGGCATATCCCTCCTCCACCATTAATTTGTTTAAATTAACGCTGCCAGACCATACGGTAATTAACCATCTACCAAATTTTCCTTGTTCTGTATGACTTTGAATAAATAATTTATTGTGTATTTGAGCCTCTTTCATCTTGTCTACCAACCAATTCTTGGTCTCTATTCCTTTTTCTTTTTCTTTCCCTCTAACTTCTGGCGCATTGATTCCATGTAATCGAGTTTTGATTTCAAATCTGATATTGAAACCCAGATCAAGTACCAAATCTAATATTGTGTCTCCGTCATAAACACGATATGAGATTGGTCTGTATTTCCATTCATCATGAATCGACATATCCACCCCCGCAAAAAAATCGATTTAAACGTCCTAAGGGACGTTCTAAGCGATAAATGGAACGGGGGGTATATCCCACATACCCCCCAACCCATTAAGGCCCCTAAGAACGTTTCTTAGATGACCGACGTGCTTTTTTCGGTGGTTCTTGAATTGGTTCGGATTCCAATTTATCAACACCGATCCTGACTGTGCGTCCTGAATCCAATTTCACCCGACATTTACCTTCGGACTCAATGATTTCAATTATTTCGCCAGGTTCTTCGCCTTTTCGTGTAGTGGCAATAACACGCATCCCAATTTCTACAGGTTCTTCTTCAGAATCACCATCCGACTCATCATCCGACTCATCATCTGGCTCATCATCGACTTCATCACCAGACCCATCATCAGATTCTTCTAAATCCTCATCTTCTGATACCATCGATTCATTTTCAGAATTCTCATCGTCCGATGATACAGATCGCATCAACTTATCAACATAAACATTCTGAAATTCACCTTTGGTTTTTAACCGAATTCTTGCCAATGGTTGTTTTTCAATAAGTTCATCAAGAATATCAGAAATCTCTGTAATGTCTTCCGGCAATTCATATCCGAATCGAGACAGTTTACGGCCTAGGAAAACTAGATTATCTTCAGTCTCCAATCCATCGAAATCTAGTTTTGTATCCTTCTCAAATTCGCCATCACTGATTGTCCATGTCCATTGAATTTGTAGACGACCAGATGATCGAGATTCACAAATTTGAGCATTTGTCAGATGAGCCAAATATCGACCATCCGGTACTTCGGTAAATCCTGTACTCTCTTTAGCTTTTGATCTTGCACCTTCCCAATTGTTTTGAGCCTTCTTCAACTTATTTTTTAATGCGTTGTCCATCAGTATCTCCTATAGAGAATAATTTAGTTTCTGATCGCATTGCTCCACCTGCTAAACGATCAGGGGTTTTACCGTCAATTGAATCAAGAATCAATTTCCACGGTAGACGCAGTGTTCCAGTGGAACCTGCCCATTTTGGGAAGTCTCGTGCAATTTTCTCGATTGCTCTTCCACACTTTTCCATTCGTTCATCTATAGTTCCTTGTCCTCCTTTCTGGTAACGGGATTTAGAATACGGGGCATCAGGACATACTCTAAAATCTCGTACACCTTGTTTCATTAACCATAAGAAAAAATGTCGATCATCCAGACCATACGTATCGGAGGGAAAAACATAATTCCAAGCATCACGTTGCCCCACACAATAAAAAATCATTGCAGGTTGAGGATAGGATTGATACCCATCATGGGTTTTCATTTCTTTTCTG
>Ga0310345_10003785_pt1 | contig 14157 bp, 13 predicted proteins | sample HC15DNA20500_MG_FD_204667 | JGI IMG/M metagenome (GOLD analysis project Ga0310345, IMG submission 204667) | Marine microbial communities from station ALOHA, North Pacific Subtropical Gyre - HC15-DNA-20-500_MG | ecosystem: Environmental > Aquatic > Marine > Oceanic | place: Pacific Ocean: North... | reverse complement strand
AGTAGCGAGGGTCGTTCCGCGCACCCTCACTATGGAAGCCAACATCTCTTTTACCGTCGTCTTGCCAGAACTACCCGTTATGGCCAACACGGGCAGCTGAAACCGGCGTCTCCAGCTCCGCGCAAGCGAGCCGAGACTGCGGCGAGAATCGGTGGTATATATCAGGCTTAATGACGGGTCGCTATTGCACTGCTGCACCACAGCTCCGGCTGCCCCCGCCGCGGACGCTTCATTTAGTTTATCGTGCCCATCAAAACGTGGGCCCCGCAAAGCAAAAAACAACTGATGCTCCGTAAGAGATCGCGTATCCGTACTAACACCCGAAAAGTCCCCATCTCGCCCTGATAGGGCGCCTCCAACAACTTTAGCGGCTTCGGATAGTTGCATTGCAATCATCACTCGACGCCTTTCAAAAGGCTGGCGATCACCGCATAGTCGCTAAATGGGGTACGTGTATTACCATGCTCTTGAAAAGTTTCGTGACCCTTACCAGCGACCAACACAATGTCACCTGTGTCCGCGCCGCCGATGGCCAACTCAATCGCACTGGCACGATCGTGCTCTATCACGACAGCGCTCGAATCAGCTATCCCGCTGATAATCTCCCGCGTAATGTTTGCATTGTTTTCGCCTCGTGGATTGTCTGACGTAAGTATCACTCGATCAGCGTGCGTTTCTGCGATACCGCCCATGATCGGTCGTTTATCACGGTCCCGATCACCACCACATCCAAAAACCATGGTCAGAGAACGGGGAAGAAATTCACGTAACGAAGTCAAAACCGCGATCATGCTGTCCGGGGAGTGCGCATAATCGAGGAAAACACGAACCCCACGACGCGTGGTGCCACAGTACTGCATCCGCCCTGGGATGGAACTCACTTTAGACAGAGAAGTACAGACCTGTTCCACAGTAAAACCAAGCGACAGCAATAGGGCACCGGAAAGCAACAAATTTTCGGCGTTAAATCGACCAAGAATGCGGCTCTGCACCCGCCCTTCTTCCTCGGCAGTGGTCAATGTGAAAGACAAGCCGTCCATCGAACTTTCGACATTTGCAGCCGTGACGCGTGCTTGAACCTCCATGGGTCGGCTTCGTTTGGCAGTTGCACACGACCAGAGCTCAATATCCGCTCCCAGAGTTCGTGCGATGCTAGCGCCCAAAGAGTCGTCGATATTTATCACCGCAGCTGCTAAACCCGAATAACCGAACAGCAATCGCTTACTGTCCGCATACGCCTTAGTGTTACCGTGGTAGTCCAAGTGATCATGACCAAGATTGGTAAACACCGCTGTGTTAACGGCCACACCCGTAAGACGATTCTGAACTAGCGCATGTGAGGATGCCTCAAGCGCAACATTTTCAACCCGATCGCCCACCAGATTCGACAACCAGCGGTTGAGAGAGATCGGATCTGGAGTGGTTACCCCAAGCGGCACCAAACTATCGAGTCTTCCCGCGCCCAACGTACCTATATAACCGCAAGAGCGCCCCAATCCATCCAATGCCTGGGCGACGATATGGGCTACCGTAGATTTGCCGTTGGTTCCGGTAATCGCAAATACTTTCAACCCGACACTGGGGTCACCGAAAAATCGTTTAGCGATCAAGCCCAAGTTTTCGCGTATGGGTATCCTTTCAAAAACCGGCACCCTGAACGTTTGTGTACCTACCGCATCCTCCGCGAGAACAACCACCGCCCCGCGCGTAATTGCCTCGATAGCGTAGGACAATCCGTTTTCTCTCGAGCCCCGAAGTGCCAGAAAGCAGGATCCTGGACCAACATCTCGGCTATCCAGGGCAATATCGTCGATCAATAAATCTTTCTCCGTTGGGATATCGGTTATCCCGTCCAAGAGTGCGGATAAGGGCATTCCGATTTCTGTACGGGGCGCCATCATCAATGGAAACCAAATGGCGCTGATGACCTAGTTCCTAACGCCAAGTCTGCGCCACTACCGGGACCCGACAACGGGTAATCCGGCGCAATGTTCAGTATGCGAGTCGCTTCGCGCATCACAGACGCGAATATAGGGGCGGCGACCTGTCCACCGTGATACTCGCCTTCGTCAGGCTCATCGATGATTACGGCAGCAACGAGACGAGGATGCTCAGCAGGGACCATCCCCACGAAAATAGCCATATACCGATCATCTGAGTAACCCTTACCAGTATGTTTGTATACCGTTCCCGTTTTCCCCGCTACAGAATAACCAGGGATCGCTGCATCTTGAGCGGTTCCATGTTCTACTACACGGGTTAGCATGGTGCGAACCGCTTGCGCGGTCGAACGCTTGATTGCACGACGACTTTGCGATGGCTCCGCGGTGCGTACAATTCGAACGGGTTGAATTAACCCATCGTTTGCTATGGTCATATACGCGCGAGCCAGTTGGATGGCGGTAACCGACATCCCGTAGCCGTAAGCGAGTATCGCCTGATCGAGTTCGTGCCAATTAGGATAGTCCTCTAACCTACCATAAGCCTCCCCAGGAAGTAGCACCTCACTTGTCGATCCGAACCCGCAATCACGAAACACCCGCCAAAGCAATTTCGGATCAAGAGAAAGGGCGATTTTGCTCGCACCGATATTGCTCGATTTTTCGAGGACACCTCCTACGTCTAATTGTTTATAATTTTTCACATCCTTCACGACGTGAGAACCAATTTTGAAGAAACCAGGATCTGTGTTGATGATCGTGTGTGGCGTATAGAGACCACTTTCCAGGGCGGCAGCGATCGTAAATGGTTTGATTGTGGAACCGGGTTCGAACAAGTCGGTTATAGCGCGATTACGGTAATGTTCATCCCTGAGGTCACTTCTATTGTTTGGATTCACCGAAGGCCTGTTGACGAGCGCCATCACTTCGCCCGTTCGGGTATCTAGGACCACCACCGATCCGGCTTGCGCGCCGTTCGCCTGAACCGCAGATTTAAGCTCACGATAAGCGACGTACTGAACACGTTGGTCAATCGTTAATACGACGTTCTGCCCTGGTATCACTGGACGAAGGCGTGCAACATCCTCAACAACCCTTCTGCGTTTGTCCTTAATCACGCGCCTCAATCCAGGTTCGCCCCTCAACAACCTGTCGAACGCTAATTCGATTCCTTCCTGCCCTTGGCCATCGACATTGGTAAAGCCGACAACATGAGCTGCATATTCCGCCGCTGGGTAATAACGTCGATCCTCCTCTGTTAAGGACAAACCCCCAACGTTTAAGTCGCGGACTGCCAGGCTCTCGTCCGGTGTCAAATGGCGTTTGAGGTACACGAACTTCTTCTCGCCGCGCGGTACTACCTTTGTCTCGATATGATCCACCGACATACCTAAGATACGACTGAGCTCTGGCCAACGATCACGCGCCTCAAGGAATTGGCGAGGGTGCACCCAAGCCGAGTGAATAGGCGTGCTGATAGCCAGCGGTTCGTGGTTGCGATCTAATATCATGCCGCGGCTGGCATCTATTTTTTCAGTCCGAAGATGACGATCAGCGCCTTCGCTTTTAAGAAATTCCCTTTCTTTTAGCTGGATATCGATAGGCTTCCAAGCCAAAAGCATCGCTGCAACTAGGAATGTCATTACGACAGCCCGCCTTCGATAACGGAATTTGTCTTTAGACACCGAACGCGGGCTCATCTAAGCTCCCTAGTATCAGCAATACTGGGAATCGACATCCCCAGCTTATTTCTCGCCGCCTCTTCTATTCGGTTGTGAGCGCCCCATGTGGCCTGCTCAAGCAAGAGTTGTCCCCATTCACGATCGAGATGTTTTCTATCGCCCCTTAACTTTTGTAGTTCAGTGACTAATTTGCGGCCCTCGTTACGGTGCATAACGAGCTCCACCGCTGAGGTAAAAACGATTGCCACCATCAATAACATCGTCGCGGCTCGTTTCACTGGTAGCGTTCCAGAACCCGTAGTCGCGCGCTACGAGCTCGCCGATTTCGTGTTTTCTCCTCTTCAGACACCATAACCGGTTTTGGCGTGAGTACTCTGTAACGCGCGGTCCCAAGACTGGGAGCAACGTCTTTAGAACACTTACCGAGTTGACGAAACCAGCGTTTTACCAGCCGGTCTTCTAACGAATGGAAAGCAATGACGAGTATTCGCCCACCTATATCTAATACGCTCAGGACACGCTGCAGCGCTCCCTCGATCTCCCCGAGCTCATCGTTGATCAAAATTCGCACCGCTTGAAACGTTCGCGTCGCTGGATCAAGGCGACTCTGCTTACTGCGTACACACGAACGCACTAGCTCAGCCAGTTCGCGGGTCGATTTGAGCGGCTTTCGTCGTCGACTTTCCACTATTTTGCGGGCGATTTGGCGAGAGCGCCGTTCCTCACCGTATTGCCAGAGTACGTCACTTATTTCTACTTCCTTCGCTGACATCAGCCAGTCGCTTGCTGAAACAGGTGTTGCGGGATCCATACGCATGTCCAACGGCCCATCGTGCTGGAAACTAAACCCGCGTTTGGGATCTGCCACTTGCGTCGTGGAAACACCCAGATCAAATAAGATGCCATCGACTTTGATCCCTCTGTCGGACAGCAGAGAGTTAAGTTCGGAGAATCGTTTGTGCACCGGTACGACTCGTGGATCGTTTTCGGCAAAAGCGCACGCGTGTGCATAGGCCTCGGGGTCTCGGTCCAACACAAACAACTGCCCTTTCGTGTCTAAAACATCCAGCAGGGCACGGCTGTGCCCCCCTCGTCCGTAAGTCGCGTCTACGTAGATCCCGTCCGACCGTACATTCATATAGTTCACGACCTCATTTAGCAGGACGGGTATGTGTTCGGACACTGCAACCAACTCACAGCGACAAGGATTCAAGCGCTGTGGACGGAGCCCCCGATCCGTGGCCTACGTTCTTCAGCCAATTGTCCCGCTCGGTCTTCCATGATTCGCCGTCCCAGATCTCGAGCTTGTTGCCCTGGCCAAGAAGTACCGCTTGTCTGTCGATCCCCGCAATTTCCCTCAACTCGAGCGGAAGCAAGACACGACCTTGCCCATCGCATGCGCAATCTGTTGCATATCCGCGCATGATTTGTTTGGTGCGACGACTTTGCCTATCGAAATCTGTCAACGCGGATAACTTTGTTTCAATCAGCTCCCACTCATGCAAGGGATATAGCCAGAGCGCACGGTCCCACGGATTAACCGTTATCACGAGCCCCAAGTTCCCGAGCAAAGCAACGGCCTCTCGGTAACGCACAGGGATGGCAAATCGACCCTTGGCGTCCACGCTTATTGTGCTCAAACCTCGAAACATCGGCCCACATAGGATCTCTCTTGACGATTGTTCGTCTCGTTCAATTTCAGACAGGCAACTAAGTCGCTGAAATCAGTTTAGATCCACTTTTCCCCACTTTTTTCCACCAAGGTGGACTATAAGGAGTGCAAAGGAAAACTGTCAACAAAAATTCAAGGGAATCCGTCGTTAAATCTTACTTATACAACAGTAACTTAGCTTGCCCTCCGACAAACGATTAGCCACGGGGGAGAAAACTGCAAAAGAAACTTTCAGTCAAATCATCTATATATACCGTATACCTAACTCAACTTCTCATCTCAGAGAACTCTGAACGAGGCGACGATGACTTGAACGCTCCCTAATTCAGCCTCCTGAGGCGCAAGTCGGCCTATAAGCCGGGTTCTGTAGAGTTGCGTAGCAACCCCGGTGATCATTCATCTGCGACACGTGTCGCCACGCGCCTGTAGCAACCTACCCGGAAACTCGTGCGGACCACACCGAACCGCGGAAGCGGCGCGTTTCCCTATTTGGTCTTGCTCCGGGTGGGGTTTACCCTGCCACCGGCGTTGGCCGGCGCGGTGCGCCCTTACCGCACCTTTTCACCCTTACCCCTAAAGGGGCGGTATATTTTCTGTGGCACTTTCCGTGGGCTCACGCCCCCCAGGCATTACCTGGCACCCTGCCCTGCGGAGCCCGGACTTTCCTCCGTCAATCCTAGCGTAACGAGGACGCGTGGACGACGGCGATCACCCGGCCGACTTGCGACCTGCAGTGTGTGACGTCAACGTTCAGATTTCAACATCTGGGTCTACTCCATGATGGAAATTTGCCGTGCGATAAAGTTTGTTTCTAGAGAGACCAGTTAGAGCCATCGCCACGCGGACTGCGCTCTTTTTATCCATTTCCTCAAGTAGGATTTCCATAACACGGGTCGCTTCAACAGCATCAGGATCTTCATTGCTACCCTCGATCACGATCACTACTTCCCCTTTCACCGCACTTGGGTCGGAGACGACTCGTCGATAGAGGTCACCCAGCGGACCTCGGTATAGAGACTCGAATTTTTTTGTCAACTCTCTGGCGATTGCCGCACTTCGATATTCCCCAAAGGTCGAGACCATCGCCCCCAGAGTCACGATAAGCCGGTGCGGTGCCTCGTAAAACACTAACGTACGAGGGTCGTGCCGCAAGCTAGCCAACAGCCTCATACGGGCTGCAGCACGGCGGGGCAAAAAACCCTCAAAGGCGAAGCGGTTCGTTGGTAGGCCGGCCACAGTTAGCGCCGCAGTTAAGGCTGATGGGCCCGGAACCGTAGTAACGGGAATGTTCGCTTTGATCGCAGCCTGGACGAGTTTAAATCCCGGATCGGAGATCAAAGGCGTTCCGGCATCACTGATCAATGCGACTGCTTCCTTCCTCTCCTGGAGTCGCCTCGAGATACGCCCCGCCATCCGCTTCTCATTGTGGTCATGTAAAGTCTCGAGGACGTTGTCTATCCGGTACGTACTGAGGAGCTTTCGGCTGGAACGGGTATCTTCAGTTAAAATGAAGTCAACAGCACGTAACGTGGCAATACCCCGAAGGCTAAAATCGCTGAGATGACCGATGGGCGTGGCGACCACGTACACACATGGCCGTTCAATTGACACATCTGGAATCCATAAAGATACTGAAGATATGTCATCCTTGGTGCCCATATTTAATCCACGAGCGTTACGTCTAATTGCAGAGGCCGGAATCGTCTTCATTACATGCGCCTGCGCGCCACAAAGCAATATTCGTGAACAGATCCGTATCCCGGATCCCGTCGCTAACGCTAATTTGCTATTGAATCGTGGCGATTATAGAAGCGCGGCGGAGGCGTTTGCTAAGCTAAGCCGCCGAAACAACGGAAGTAAAGCCTCCCAATTCAAGGCGATAGCGGCACTCGCCTACCAAGAAATCCTAGACTTCGAGAAAGCAGACACACTACTCGATGAAATCAGTAGTGACGTGGGTCAAATTTCCCCGACCGCCACACTTGTCACTGCTAGGTCAATGTTGCACCTAAATGCTCCAACCGACGCCTACAACATTGCTGAAGCAATCGATGAGGCCGCACTCGACAACTACCAGCGCGGGGTGCGGGCGCGCGTCATGGGAACCGCCGCCGTCGCGACAAATAACGCCGCTGCCGCCGCTGATGCCTGGGTTTCGACACATCGTTTCCCTTATCCGGTTGATCAAAAGGCAGTACTCCTCCGAGAGACCTGGCGTGCCGTCTCACGCTTATCTGAATCGGAGCTCTTGTTGCGCAGCTCAACCGAAAATACGGCAGATAGGGGTTGGTATTCCCTAGCTCTAATTACATCCCGATCTCTATTCGACCGTGCAAAATTCCGTCAGGAATTAGAGGTATGGGAACGACGATACGGTCGACACCCTGCCAATCGCCTTACTCAGGAACTTGTAGCCCGAGCAGGGATATTGCCCATCCGCCCACGACAGATAGCTCTTTTCCTACCCTTTCACGATAACCAGTTAGATGCCGCATCCAAAGTCATACGAGATGGCTTCATTGCCGCGTGGTTTGCGGACCCATATGTTGAATTACGTCCAAAACTGAAACTCTATTCAAGTACCACTAACGACATCGTGACAACTTATGAACGTGCCATTCACGAAGGTGCAGATCTCATAGTTGGGCCACTCAAAAAAAATCTAATCGAAACACTTCGCAATGAAGCTGTCTTCAAGGTAGGACTTCTAGCACTAAATGTAATTGCCCCAGATTCAACGTCCACAGAAACTTCACCATTCTTATTTCAATTTGGTTTGCCGCCAGAAGACGAAGCGAATCAAGTCGCGAGGCAGGCATATTCGAACGGGAAGCGGGCTGTAATTATCGCCCTTGGAAACTCTTGGGGAAAACGAGTGGTAAACGCATATACGAACACGTGGAAGCAGCTTGGGGGAACTATATTGGGTACCGCATGGTACGGCGAAGAATCCCAGACATATCCCAAGGCCGTCAAACGTGCGCTGAACATCGATTTGAGTGAAGCTCGTGCTATAGCGTTAGACCGAAGGCTCCCTATAGACATCTATGTGGAACCTCGTCGTCGAGCCGATATAGACGTCATTCTACTGGCCGGGTTCTCCCACAACGCACGACAAATCCTGCCGCAACTTCGTTATTTCCGGGCAGATGACATCCCAATCTATGCAACATCACATGTCTACGACGGTGATGTAAATGTAGAACGTGACCGCGATCTGAACGGCCTAATCTTCGGCACCATGCCATGGCTTTTCAACGCCGTCGATGTTGGTGTTTTCGAGTCAATACGCCATGGCTGGGCCATCGGAAACGCTAGCCGCGGACGTCTGCACGAACTGGGACTTAATCCGTACCTACTCTATGGTTTAGGGATCGATGCTTATCGGCTTATCCCGCACTTAGCGAAAATGAGGTATAAACGCGATTTAAAAATCCACGGCGGTACCGGAGTACTACAAATAAGTTATGAAGGAGTCGTACATCGCGAAATGTCCTGGCTCAAATTTGTGCGTGGTCAGCCCAAAAGTATCGACCAGCCCGGCGGGCCCCATGTGCACTGATATGATTCATTACCCCCCTCATCAGTTTCGGGGCCGTCTTTTTCTGGACAACAACGAGTTGATTCCCCTTGGAACCTATTGAAAGAATTCGGATGATCTTCGACGATAGCATCGCAGTTAAAGTGCAGTGCGCGGACTCCTTGAGCGCTAGAATCGCCGATGCTGCAGCCTGTATTGCCGACGGGCTACTCAACAGCGGAAAGGTTTTGACATGCGGTAATGGCGGGTCTGCCGCCGAAGCCCAGCATTTTTCCTCTGAAATGCTCAATCGATTCGAGCGCGAGCGCCCGGGATTACCTGCCATCGCCTTGACCACCGATTCATCCACGCTCACATCCATTGCCAACGACTATCAGTTTGCAGATGTTTTCGCAAAACAAATCCGGGCTATCGGTCAACCAGGCGACGTACTAATCGCATTTTCGACTAGCGGTGCATCTCACAATATCCTCAATGCCATCGACGCGGCACACGATCAAGGCATGCTAGTAATACTCATTAGCGGTATGGATGGTGGACAAGCTAGCAGAAGCCTAAGAGACGAGGATATAGAGCTCCGAGTACCAAGCTCATCAACCGCACGAATTCAAGAAACTCATCTCGTCATCGTCCATTGCTTGTGTGATTTAATTGACACTCGTTTGTTGGGCCAGGAGCCATAGGTGGAAAAAACCTACAAACAGACACTGTCCCCTGTGGCGTATTTGTTACTACTTAGCATCGCTGCGTGCCCCGCGATTACCGGATGTGTGGGAATGCCCGAAAACAAAAACGCGCCTGCACAAAATCAATCACTTTCAAAAAAATCCCGGACTATCGGAACTTTCGTCGAAGACACTGCGATAGAACTGAAGGGTCTCAAGGCCTTGCGCGGAGATGCCGAGATCAAAAAGAACACTCACATCGGAGTAACGAGTTATAACCAGGTAGTCCTGTTGACCGGACAAGCTCCAACCGAAGAACTTAGGGAACGCGTGCTTAAATTGATTTTAGGAGTACCCAAAGTAAGACAGATACACAACGAAATTGTCATCTCCGCTCCAAATTCTCTAATTTCGCGTTCAAACGACAGTGTACTGACTGCAAAAGTGAAATCCAAACTCTTCGCTTCTGAGCTAAGTGGGATGAAAATAAAGGTCATCAGCGAAGCCGGAACGGTTTACTTGATGGGTTTGGTGCCCACTGGGATAGGTGATGAGGCAACACAGATAGCTCGATCGACTGGTGGCGTACAGAAGGTCGTCAGACTCTTCGAACACAGTAAACAGCCATAGGGTCTAGTGACGTCCATCGGAGTCAACCTCATGTCATTCCCTTACCCGAAAACGTTCTCGGCAGGTAGCCCCCGACAAGTATACGATTCACACGGCGACTCTTGATTCCTTTTTAGCGTACCTCCCATACATTATGTTATCTACCTATAAGCTACGTTCTAACATTCGCTATTTACCGAGCGTGAATAAGATTTTCCTCCATCTCTGTGCAAGCCATGGCAGGTTCTACAGAATAAATTTTGTCCCCCATTTTCAACTTGCTCGAGACATCAAGCCGAAGTCAAACTTGAGCCGCGTGAACGGCGTCTCAATATCGAATCGTCGAGCGAGCTGCTCATCGTGACAGATCTCGAAGTCCCCAACGAGAGACTCCTTGGTAGCAAAAACCGCATCAGAATCCAGGTACTTGTCGCCATTGACAAAAACGTGCGTGGTTAACGGCTCGCAACCAGCGGCACTGACCTTGAAATGGATATGAGCGGGGCGGAAAGCGTGCCGGCCGGCCAAATCGAATAGCTTTCCGACAGGGCCATCTGTAGGGACCGCGTACGATACCGGCTTTTCGGTCACAATCGTATACTCCCCGTTTCGGTCGGTTTTAAAGCGGCCGCGGAGATTCCATTCAGGAGCATCACTGTCCTGCACATCGTACATGCCATTTGCAGACGTTTGCCATACGTCAATGGTGGCTCCGATTATCGCCGTACCCTGCTCGTCGGTGACCCTGCCGACTACCAAGCAGGGCTTGGCCTCACTTAGATGCCGACCACGTATGTCTCCGCCTACCGGCATCTCCGGAGAACCAGGTACGTAGAACGGACCCAACACCGTTGACTCTGTACCATCCCCTCCTTTCGGATGATTGATCGCATCAACCAACATAGACACGCCTAATACATCGGAGAGAAGTATAAACTCTTGTCTCTTATCGTCGCATTTCCTGCCTGTATCAGTCAGGAACTGAATCGCCTCAAACCATTCGGCCTCGGTCAAGTCTACTTCCTTAACAAATGCATGCAGATATTTGATCAGCGAACTGAGTAATTTTTTGCTACGAGGAGTCTCAGTATTTGCTGTATAAGCCTCCGTTACCCGCTGAGTTAGATTGTTAACCGTAAAGTCTTTCATATCCGTGCCTCTTCGAATTACCCCTTCATTCTATCCATATCATTCGTAAAAAATTCGCAGAATCTCACGGATGAGCGCTTTCAATCCCACCAAGGGTGGCAGATTATCTCTTCGGGAGGTCAGAACTGAGGCAGATGTGAAGGACCTGGGAGATTGCTCTGCCGACAGAACGCATTTAACTGTTTCACCTTGGAATTGGAATCCTAAATCAGAACGATAGGCAAGTTTCATACGCTTCTGGTTGCCCTCGACTAAGACCCTACCGTCTATGAAGAACAGCGCCTATTATAAAAGCATGACCGTTCAGATTGGCTGGCAACAATTTAGCCTCTGCGGCGACAGGCGGTTAAGATAACGGACAACCGTTGGGAAAATCTTTCGCTGCTAGATTTCAAAATCTGGATATAGCTATACCTGAAACGACGTGGATACGAACTCACAAACATTCACTACCGATCGGATAGAGAATCGAAAAGTTTTACTAGCGGGCATAGACCGGATCCGGGAAGTGTTGCTTTCACAATGCGAAGCCGAAGAAGTTGCTGCGACCCTTTCGTCAGAGACGGTTGACTCTCTGTCCAATAACGGTTTCCTCACCATGAAACTCCCTGCCGTCCTTGGGGGAGCAGAAGCTGACCCCATCACACAATTCGAAGTTCTCGAGGGGCTTGCGGGGATCAATGCCGCGGCGAGTTGGTGCACTATGGTAGGTGCGACAGCTCTAGGATTGCCGGGAGCCTTCCTTCCCGACGCCGGTGTCGCGGAGATGTTTGGGCCCGGCCACATTCCACGCGGTGCTATTTGCATCATGCCAGCCGGGGTGGCGCGGCCCGTCGACGGCGGATATCTAGTAAGCGGCCGCTGGTCCTTCGCGAGCGGCATCCGCCACTCCGAGTGGATAACCGCTTTGTCGTCAGTCGTACGGGTATCCGAAACTGTACAAGAGCTGCGGATGATGGTGTTCCGCACAGCCATCGCCAAGATACACGACAACTGGCGAGTTATGGGTCTAAAAGGAACCGGGAGTTGCGATTTCAGTGTTGCGGACATTTACGTCCCGGAAACCATGTCGTGGAATATCGCTACCGACAAGCCGCGGCGCGGTGGTGCCTTGTATTACCTTGGAATTCCGGCCTTCGTTGCCAACGAGCATGCCGCCTTCGCATGCGGAGTGGGACGACGAGCGTTGGATATTCTCATCGAACTCGCCGAATCAAAAAAACGAGGGTACAGCGTAGATAACAAAAATCTTGGCAACAAGGGAACTGTACAAAGCCTAATTGGGCGAAGCGAAATCACTTTACGCGCAGCGCGTGCCCTGACGATCGAGCTCAATGAACGCGCTTGGAACGAGGTTTGCCGGGGAAATCTTGTGCCGACTCGATTGCAGTCTGAACTTAGAAGTGCGGCAACGTACTGTACCGAAGTCGCTACCACTATCACGACGCAAGCGTTCAGGTGTGCCGGCGCAAGCGTCGTCTATGAGCACGATACTCTGCAACGTTGTCTACGTGACATCAATGTTGCGGCCCAGCACCTACTAGTGAGTGAGAACTCCTTTGAGAATCTCGGCAAAATAACTTTGGGGTTTCCCAATGTGAATCCAATGGGATAAGCCGTCGGGTAGCATGCATGGCCGCACCATAGGCCGTATGGTCTCTATATGTCCAACCCTCCAGATGTCGCGCAAACGGAAGCTTTCGAGAACGACAGGTGAAGCCAGTAAATTCCTGCAATGCCGTGTCGTTTTCCCCTATTTAACGATAGTGAGGTTAGGTGTCCCGTGGCGTTGGGGTTTTAATTTCGCGTCTTGAGACCCTTCATTTCCGGCCATCTTGGTGCCATCGCTGTTTTCGGGAGAGTCCACCTGTTCAACTCCAGTTCCGGGTTCAACCAATGAAATACCTTGCCCATTCTCGCTAGCGTAGATCGCCTGTACCGCATCTACCGGCACACTTATATTATGTGGTGCACCACCGAATCGAGCACTAAACCTTATAAGGTCATTGCCGAGTTCCAAATCGCGCACGGCGTTGGGCGACACATTCAAAACGATCAGACCTTCCTCGACATATTGTTTAGGAACTTGAGTCCTATCATTTCTGACTTCAACGAGCAGGTGTGGCGTCTGCTGGTTATCGACGATCCAATCGTATATAGCTCGGATAAGATACGGCCTTGTCGAAATCATTAATGGTAGCCTTGTCCTTACCAATGCGTCGCAACATTCAACGCATCGCCTGTTCAGATGGCGAAAGACTTCTCTGAAACGCTGGTCGCTCGAATAGCTTTTCCGCATATTTCATTAATGGTTTAGCCTGTGCCGGGAATTTTACGCCGTAGCACGGGAGACGCCAGAGCAGCGGGGCCATGCACAAATCCACCAAAGAAAATTCTTCAGACATAAAGTATGGATACTGAGAAAAGATAGGCACCAAAGCTGTAAGATTGTCGCGCAGAGACTTTCTGGCATTCGCCGCAGCGATGTCGTTGCCCCCATCTAAGTCGTGCGTTAGCGAAAATAAATCCCGAACTATACGATAACGAAACTGCCGGTTGCTGGCACGGAATACGGGGTCTACCGGCATCAGCGGCGGATGGGGATATCGTTCATCGACATATTCCATCATGATCTGCCCGTCGTATAGAACGAGATCACGGTCGATCATTGTAAGAGTGCTATCGTATGGATTTAGAGCGTTGAGGTCCTCGGGCTTGTTCTCCTCATCAACGTAATTTACCTCTACGTTGATATCTTTCTCCATCAGAACCAGCCTCACGCTATGCCCTATAGGGTCGCTATCCCCGGCGTAAAGTGTCATCGTAGATCGTTTATTCAGCAACGCTCTCATACTCTATAGGTGCCCTTCCGATAATCCAAGTCGATGGTTCGCATCTG
>Ga0310345_10003783_pt1 | contig 14160 bp, 11 predicted proteins | sample HC15DNA20500_MG_FD_204667 | JGI IMG/M metagenome (GOLD analysis project Ga0310345, IMG submission 204667) | Marine microbial communities from station ALOHA, North Pacific Subtropical Gyre - HC15-DNA-20-500_MG | ecosystem: Environmental > Aquatic > Marine > Oceanic | place: Pacific Ocean: North... | reverse complement strand
TTGCTGAAGCAGGTATTCGTAACAAAGGGTATTTAGTGTTAGGTACATTTTCAGAAACCGGACCCGAAAAATGCAGTGGCTTACAAGTTCAACAATACAACGAGGCATCTATGAGTGCAAGATTTGAGATAGCATTTGACAGGATTAAGTGTATTACAGAAGACCATACGACACCTTTTAATACGGTTCAGAATTTTCTTTTTTGCAGCTTTCAAAAGAAGTAACAAATGTACAGCATCATAACAGGCACCATATTATTAGGCATTACTCATGCTCTTATTCCAAACCACTGGTTGCCATTAGTGGCTATTGCCAGGTCGGAAAAATGGGAGAAATATGAATTGATGCTGGTAGCTTCTATTACAGCATCGGCTCATGTGCTGGGCACTGTTATTCTTGGCTTTGCATTGGGAATGGTTGGTTCAAAACTGGCGCATCAATATGAAGGATATGTGCATGTAATTGCACCGGTGCTATTGATAATATTCGGATTAATCTATTTTACTGTAAACCTGCCGCACCATCATCATGCTGCCAATAAGGATGTACAGCAATATAAAAAATCGAAAACCAAATGGGTGTTGATTTTTGCAGCTACCATGTTTTTATCTCCCTGCCTGGAAGTAGAAAGTCTTTTTCTTGCAGCGGGTGCCTATGGGTGGAATGATATTTTACTGCTGGCCCTGGTGTATGCGGCAATCAGCATCACAGGAATTATCACTCTTGTAATGCTTGCATTTAAAGGAGTGCAGATGATGAACTCACAATTTATTGAGCACAACGAAAAACGTATTACCGGTATGGTATTAATTATTGTAGGCATTGTTACATTTTTTTTACACTAAATAAAGTTTTATGGCACATAAACATGATGAAACAAAAATTGCAGAGCAGGAAGCTTGTTGCAATCTGGATGAAAAATTAAACGATGCAAAAGTGGTATCCATGCAGAGTGATGACGACAGGCATAATCATGGTGAAGAGGAAGGCCCGGGAATAAAGCCCTGGTTACCAGCAATAGCCAGTTTTACACTTTTGATGCTGGGCATTGCTATGGATAACTGGATTAAACCAACTCCATCCTGGTTTTCAGGTTGGGCCCGGCTTGCATGGTATATTGTTGCTTATGTTCCTGTTGGTTTACCTGTGGTGATTAAAGGAATAAAAACAGCTATTAAAGGAGATGTGTTTACCGAGTTTTTCCTGATGAGTGTGGCTACTATTGGTGCTTTTTATATTGGCCAATATCCGGAAGGTGTAGCGGTAATGCTTTTCTACGCAGTGGGAGAATTATTTCAGGATGCTGCTGTTAACCGTGCTAAGAGAAGCATTAAAGCACTGCTGGATGTAAGACCGGACAGCGCCGATGTTTTAAGAAATGGCATTTACGTTAATCTCCCGCCGGAGAGTGTAAAAGTTGGCGAAACCATCCAGATAAAAGTTGGTGAAAGAGTTCCCTTGGATGGAGAAATGTTAAGCGAGGGAAGTTCATTTAATACTTCAGCTTTAACAGGTGAAAGTAAACCTTCCAGTTTTACCAAAGGTGAAACAGTGCTGGCAGGAATGATTAACCAGGAAAAAGTAGTAGAGCTAAAAGTAACAAAGCTATTTAATGATTCTTCGCTTGCAAGAATATTGACGCTTGTACAGGACGCAACGACCAGAAAAGCAAAAACAGAACAATTTATCCGGAAGTTTGCAAGAATATACACTCCCATCGTTGTGTTTCTTGCAATTGGCATCACACTTATCCCCTGGCTATTTGTAGAGAACTATGTGTTCAATACATGGCTATACAGGGCCTTAATATTTTTAGTAATCAGTTGCCCTTGTGCATTGGTAATTTCAATTCCGTTAGGATATTTCGGAGGAATTGGAGCGGCTTCACGGAAAGGTATTTTATTCAAAGGCTCCAACTACCTGGATTTGATGACAAAAATAAACCAGGTGGTAATGGATAAAACCGGAACACTTACCAAAGCTGTTTTTAAAGTTCAGGAAGTGGAGAGTTATGATATTCCCCAGGATGAATGGTTACCGCTTGCTGCCGCACTGGAAGCTAAATCAACCCATCCTGTTGCAAAAGCTGTTGTGGAGTATGCAAATAATAACTATCTTAAAATACAGGTAGATGCTTTAGAAGAAATTAGTGGCCACGGGTTAAAAGGAGAAGTAAATGGAAAGGAAGTGCTGGCAGGTAATGTGAAGTTGATGGATATGATGAAAGTACCGGTAAATGATGGATTAAGAACAATCGTGGATACAATTGTAATTGTGGCAATTGAAAGGAAACTGGCAGGCTACCTGACAATTGCAGACGAAATAAAAGAGGATAGTAAACAGGCTGTAGATGCCCTGCACAAACTGAATGTAAAAACAACCATGCTTAGCGGAGATAAGCAAGCCGTTGTAGATAAAGTGGCTAAGTATTTAGGCATTGACAAAGCTTACGGTGACCTCTTACCCGAAAATAAAGTACAAAAGGTTGAAGCCCTTAAACATGATAAAATGAATGTAGTGGCATTTGTAGGTGATGGTATTAATGATGCGCCGGTACTTGCTTTGAGTGATGTGGGAATTGCAATGGGTGGCCTCGGCAGTGATGCGGCTATTGAAACAGCAGATGTGATTATACAGACAGACCATCCATCCAAAATTGTTACTGCAATACAAATTGGTAAAGCAACCACAAAAATTGTCTGGCAAAATATTGGGTTGGCGTTTGGAGTAAAATTAATTGTATTGATTCTTGGTGCAGGTGGTCTTGCAACTATGTGGGAAGCTGTATTCGCCGATGTGGGAGTAGCTATGCTGGCAATATTAAATGCAGTAAGGATTCAGCGGATAACAGTTTAAAGACTATTATTGATTAACCAATAGACTTCTATTTCGTTGATTACGTCTGACATTTTATATGATTTCCAGATTGCCATAAGCTGTTAGTTTGCAAACCCCTAATATAGCCAGATTTAGTAAATTATTGTTAAGAACCGGCACAGTCCTTCTGCCTTACCAAACGTCTCCTCTTATTATGACAGATGGCAGAACCACTGTGCCGGATAAGGATATTGGGAATTGAGTTTGGCGTTCTGCAGATGTAATTAAACTATCCCGCCAAACACAATTCCAGACAACCAAAGAAGCTCTATAACTTTGGAGCATAAATCAGATAACAAAATGTTGATTTTTTCATACGGCTCAAATATGAACCTGAACAGGTTTACTCAACGGGTTCCTTCGGCAGTAAAAGTTTCTAACGCATTTCTGCCGGGTTATAAGTTTGTATGTAACAAGAAAAGTAAAGATGGTTCGGCAAAAGCCAATATCATTAAGACAGATATTTCCGGTGAGTTGGTTTGGGGTGTGCTGTTTAATATTGATAGTAAAGAGAAACCCTTGCTGGATAAAGCGGAAGGTTTAGGGCTTGGTTACAATGAGGATACATTGACTTTTTGGGATCAACTAAGTAACTCTTACTCTGCACAAGTTTACATTGCCGATGATGATTCTATTAGTAGCCATTTGCTGCCATTCGATTGGTATAAAGAATTTATCGTAACCGGTGGCATCCAAAATAAATTGCCTGCCGACTACATATCGCAACTTCAATCTATTCTTTGTGTTTCCGACCCTGATGAAAAAAGAAGATTTAAAAACTATTCTATTCTGTCGGGCAAGTAGTATTCTTTTGTTACCAGCTTTCGAATCTTTAGTCATCTTCCATTGCGACGCTCCGTTCATCGTTCTGTTCTTCTATCATCAAAGACCCGGTGCAGTACACCCGTCTTATTTCTTTTCCGCCTCCGGCAAATAAGCCGTGAGAACTGCACCGGTTAAGGATAGTGGGAATTGAGATTGCCTCGTACCTCGGCAAACACAATTCCAGACAGACAACTATTTCGGCTATTCAAATCCCTCATTTCTCTCCCAAAAAAGATGTAGCAAGTTTTTTCCAACCTGTTTTGTAAGAAAATGGACAAGGCGAAAGCGAAGTTATGCGGCTGCACCAATGATTTGTCAAAGAGCAAAAAGACTACGGCATAAACAAGCCATTCCATCACTATTGCAGATTTTATTTATTCCGTTTCCTTTTTGCTTCCCTGCAGCCGCCTTACAGTAAGGCTTTCTTTTTTTCCATTTTTTCTTTTACAAAACAATTTTTTTTTCATCATCAGAACACAATTAAACAATCATTTTTTAAACATTTAAAATTTCAGTTATGGAAATCATCGGAAGAATTACTGCAGACGCAATCGTTAGCGAAACAAAAGCAGGGAAAAAAGTGGCGAACTTTTCTATTGCTATTAACGACACCTACAAAGCAAAAGGAAGCACAGAGGTACAGAAAATTGTAACCTATGTAAACTGTTCGTACTGGATTAATCCGGGTGTGGCTCCGTATTTAACCAAAGGCACATTGGTTGAATGCTATGGCCGCATTGGAGCGAACGCCTGGACAAACAAAGAAGGTGAAATAAAGGCTGGCCTTACATTTCATGTAAACACAATTAAACTGCATGGCCGTTCAAATGGTAGCAATACTACTCCTGCACCAGTAGTGCCAATAACTACTGCACTTGCAGCCGAAGTAGTGGACGACTTACCATTTTAATCAATCGGGCATCCCGTCATTGGCGGGATGCTTTTCATTTTTTAATCATTTTAAATATTACAACTATGGCACACAATATTAATTTTAATGGACAAACGGGTAAATACAGTTTCTTTAGCGTAAAAGAAAAAGCATGGCACGGTTTGGGGCAAATTGTGCAGGACTACCCAACGAGTAAAGAAGCATTGCAGTATGCAGGGCTTAATTTTGATGTTTGCAAAAGACCAAATATTCACCGGCTGGATAATGGAAATGAAATTATTTCTACCAGTTCCTTCTATACTTACCGTCCTGACACGGGTGCAGTATTGGGCGACCGCTTAGGCAAGGATTATGAAGTGGTGCAAAATGCAGATGCTTTCAGTTTCTTTGATTCAATTGTTGATGGCGATGGCATACAATACGAAACTGCCGGAGCATTGGGCAAGGGTGAAAAGATTTTCATTACTGCTAAACTGCCCGGTTACATCAAAGTAGGTAATGATGATATGATTGAAAAGTATTTGTTCCTTACTACTTCGCATGATGGTTTTGGAAGCATCATGGCCGCCTTTACACCTACAAGAATTGTTTGTAACAATACCCTCAATGCTGCTTTGAAAAACTGTAGTAATTCCATTAAAATCCGTCATACTGCAAATGCCAAAGAACGGCTTGAAGAAGCTCATAAAGTAATGGGAATATCAAACCAGCTTTCTGTACAGTTAGAGGGAATTTTTAACCAATGGGCAAAGGTTCGTATTACAGATAAAGAAGTACAGAAACTGATACAATTGGCAATGGTTCCTAACAAGGAAGTATTGCAGAATATTGAAAAAGGTGAACTGGATGAACTAAGCACCTGTTTTAAAAATATGTGCGATGATGTGTATGAATATAACATGAGCAGCCCATCACAACATTATGAAACAACAAAGGGAACAGTGTTTGGCGCTTATAATGCTATCACTGGCTATTTTCAAAATGTAAGGAATTACAAAGATGATGAAGCAAAGATGAAATCATTGTTATATGGCGGCACAGCACAGTTACGAACACAAAAAGCATTTCAGCTTTGCGAGGAGTTTGTAAAGAGTGAAATGGTTGGAATTTATAACTGATGATTTTTTAGGGGCATTGCAAAATGCCCCTTTATCCTTAAAAAAGCTGCCCCGCAACATTGTAATAGAGTTTTCAAAATGGCGGGGCAGCTTGGTTTTTATTGAATATTTTATCAAATAGCCAATTTAATATTTACTGCATTGTTGAGTGGTATTTTCCTTCATTAATTCCCCCACAAAGTTCGCCTTTTGGCTGCTGAAGCGGCCATGAAATTCCGGCATAAAGTAAGCTGCTCCTGCATTGCATCAGATACTATTTATTCCGTTGCTTCATGGCCTTTATTGCCAAAAGGCAGGGCATGTTCTGTAATTAATTTTTAAACAATTAAAAAATTGAGTTATGGAACAGCTAAGTTTTCAAATGCCAGAATGGACAAAAGTAGCAGAGGTAGAACTGGTATATAAGACCAAAGTAAAAGCTTCTGAAAGACCAAAGATAAACTCCTCAAAAGATATTTATGATGTGCTCAGACAGATTTGGGATGAAAACAAAATTGAAATGCTGGAAGAATTTAAAGTGATATTCCTGAACCGGGGAAATCGGGTAACAGGTGTTTATGAAGCATCATCAGGAGGTATTACAGGCACTGTGGCAGATCCAAGACTGATATTAGCTGCTGCCATCAAGTCCCTGGCAGTATCAATCATTTTATCGCACAATCATCCCAGCGGCAATCTTAAACCAAGCCGTGCGGATGAAGAATTAACACTTAAAATAAAAGAAGCAGCAAAGTATCACGACATCAGAGTAATTGATCATATCATTGTCACCTGTGAAGGATATTATTCATTTGCTGACGAGGGGTTGCTATAAGCTCCTCTAAATCATTCTATTTCATTCTCTTAACGAAAAACCCTATTTTCGGGATATGACCTTTGAGGAAATCCTTTTGCAGTTTAAAACAGCCAAACCTTTACTGCTTTTACGGGCAAAAAATGCTGCGTTTATCATTTCTTTTTTTCAAAAAGTATTTTCTGATGCTAACATAACTACTATTACCAATAGCGAATTGCGAAGTAAACTGGAAGGCTACATGGAAGAACTGTCGTATGAAGAAAGAGATGAAGAACTGGAGGCAGGGACACTGTTTGATGATTTTTCGGTAAGAGCCGCTCAGTATATCGATAAATGGAGCAATAGCGGTTTTTTAAGAAAATACCCCAATGACGAAGGAGAAGATCTGCATGAGTTAACGCCTGATACCATCAAAGCTTTGAAATGGCTTTCTGATCTCGAACGCAGAGAACATGTTGGAACCAACAGCCGGTTCAAGGATATTTTTTTCAAGCTTCAGAAAATGATTGAACAAACCAATGAAGATGCAGAAGCAAGAATAGAAGAACTCCAAAAGAAAAAATGGGCCATTGAAGATGAAATAAACCTGCTGAAATCAGGAAAGAAGCCATCGGTATTTGACGAAACGGAAATAAAGGAACAGTTTTACGATTTAAATAAAATGGCAAGGGAACTGCTTGCCGACTTTAGCGAAGTAGAACAAAACTTTGAGCAGATACGAAAAGATATTCAACGGAAATACACGGAAAAGGATGTAGCTAAAGGAACACTGTTAGTATTTGCCCTTGATGCTCTCGATGATATTGACCAGAAACCGCAAGGAAAAAGCTTTAAAGCATTTTGGGAGTTTTTGATGGATGAAAGAAGGCAACAGGAATTTACACAACTTACAGAAAGGCTTTACCAGCTTTTAAATGAACACAATATTGATTATAATAATGATAGATTTTTAAAACACCTGAAACGTTTCCTGCATGTGTCTGGCCGAAAAGTGATTGATTCTAACCGGAAGCTAAGTGAAAAAATAAGCCGGGTACTTTCCGAAAAAAATCTTTTGGAAAGAAGAAGGGCTATGGAATTGATTGGTGATATACGACAAATGGCGTATTCACTTATCGAAACAAAAATTAAGGACGATGATTTTATAGTTATTGAAGATGAACCATACATTAATCTTTTTGACAGATGGGAACCTGGTGAAGAGAAAGACGATATTACCGGTATATTATTTCCAGATGGCAGCGTAGATGAAGAAGATGCTGATTTTAAAATACTGTTCGATCAGTTTACAATTGACAGAAAGAAATTATTGCAAAGAATTGATGCAATGCTCGAAGCAAAAACCCAGGTTACTTTAAAAGAAATAATCGACGAGTATGGAATTGAAAATGGTCTGAGTGAAATTGTTGGCTATTTTTCGATAGCCACTTCAAGTACACATCACATTATAATAGAAGAAGCAAAAGAACCAATTTTAATTGGCGAAAGAAAAGTAAATGTGCCAATGGTAATCTATACAAGGCCAACAACAAAGTAATATGGAAATAAAAATCGCAAGGGCTCCATTTGCCGCAGTCATTATTAAACTATTACAGGGCCCCGTGTATGCAGATGATAAAAACATCTGGCGGGAACTACTGGGCTGGCAATCTGCCATACAGGAATATTTTGGTAAAATAGGTATGGAACTAATCATTACCGAGCAGGATGGCTTTGCAAGGGTTATGCAGCCCGAAACTGATGAAAATGATGATAATCCGCTACCACGCCTTATGAAAAAACAATCCCTGAATTATGAAGCTACATTGCTGGCTGTAATGCTCAGGGAAGGACTTGAAGAGTTTGATGTAAAAAGCGAAGGAACAAAATTCTATCTCACCCAAAAAGAAATAAAAGAACGGATTGAATTGTTTTATAAAGAGCAAACCAATAAGAGTAAGCTTTGGAAAGATTTATCAAAACCAATAACCAGTTTAATAAATATTGGCATACTAAAGCTGAATCGTGAGGATACTGTCAATAAGGATAACAACCAGTACGAAATAAAAAGAATTATCAAGGCATTTATCAGCAATGATAAACTTGAAGAAATTAAGAATAAGTTAAGCAACTATGTCAACACTATTCAGCAATAATAATTCAGATAATGGATACCGATTAAGACACCTTGAGGTGTTTAACTGGGGTACATTTAATGGTAAAGTATATAAACTGCAGCCGGATGGACGCACTTCGCTGCTTACCGGTGCAAACGGCAGTGGTAAAACAACGCTGATTGATGCGTTGCTCACCATACTTGTTCCTACCAATAAAAGATTTTATAATCAATCTTCTGGAGCTGAATCGAAAAAGGAACGGGATGAGAATTCCTATTTCTGGGGTTATCACGGTAAAACATTTTCGGAAGCTGAGGAAAAATCAAAGACCGAGCAGTTGCGCACCAAGACAGATAATCCTTACTCAGTTTTACTCGCCTGTTTTCAAAATTCCGGTACACAGCATACAATTACATTGGTGCAGGTCAGATGGTTTAGTAATGGCGGGCTTCAGAAGATATTTATAGTTTCTCCCTACCCGCTGAATATTACTGATCATTTTGGCAAAGACCATTTTGATTTTAGAGGCGACTGGAAGAAGAAACTGGTAAAGCAATATGCCAAAACTGAAGTTTATAACAGCTTTAAAGAATATGCGGCCAGGTTCAGCGAACTCTTTGGTTTGAGAGATAAAGCCCTCTCACTTTTCAGCCAGACGGTTGGAATTAAAGTATTAGGCGATTTAACCAATTTTATCCGGCAGGAAATGCTGGAAGAATCAGATGCAGAGGAGCAATTTAAAGGCCTCTATAATCACTACAGCGATTTATTGATCAGCCACAAGGCCATACAAAAAGATGAAAAGCAACTTGAATTGCTGGAGCCGGTAATAAAAAACAAACACAGATTGGATGAATTGCGGCAAAAAAAAGAACAGCTGGATTTTATAGAAGAACAGATGCCTTTTTATCTTGGTAAAATTGAGTATGGACTGCTTGAGAACGATGTTGAGAGACTTGAATTGGATATTGAAATTGCCAACAAGGACAAAGAGTTAATTTCTGCTTCCGTAGACAGACTTGATAAAGAAAAGGAACAACTTGTTATACAACGGGCTGCATTGAATATTGACAGCCAGATTGCACTCCTGAATAAAGATATCGACGGAGAAACGGAAAAGAGAAATCGTAAAAGTGCTGAAAACACCCGGTATGTAAAATTTTGCGAGCAGCTAAAGCTGGATACTGAAATTGATGCAGCTGTATTCAGAAATAATTACAATAAAATACTTGAATTAAACACCTCTGTTCCTGCGGAATCAGAAAAGTTTGCTGAAAAGAAATTGAGACTAAAAATTGAGCAGGAAAGCGTAGGTAATAAAATCGAGAATCTGCAACAGCAAATTACTTCGCTTTTAGCACGAAAAAACCGTATCCCAGATGACCTGATTAATGCAAGAAAAAGATTGGTTGATATACTGGAAACAACAGAAGATGAAATTCCGTTTGTAGGTGAATTAATCAAAGTGAAAGCAACTGAAAATCTTTGGGAAGATTCAATAGAAAAATTGCTTCATAACTTTTCAATGCAGCTATTGGTTCCGGAAAAATTCAGTAAAGCAGCTAACCAGTTTATTTATAACAATGACATGCGGACAAAGCTGGTATATCATAAAATTGACCGAAGACCATCCAACAGTATTGTACGTTGGCCAACTGAGAGCGATGCTTTGGTAAATAAACTTGAACTAAAAGAATCAGAATATTCGAAGTGGCTTGAAACCACTCTGCTTGACAGGTTTAATTATTATTGTACCGATGATTTGGACGTATTTTATGGTTCACCCAAGGCCGTTACATCAAATGGCTTGATGCGGAATGTAAACCGGCATGAAAAGGACGACCGGCCGGGAAGATGGAATAAGTCAAAATACAGGCTGGGATGGGATAATAAAGCGACCATTCAATACTTGCAGCAGCAGAAGTATAATGAAGAAAAATTACATGCTGCACTTTCCGGTGAGATCAAAGAACTAACACCGCTTATTGCAGCCTTGCAGCTAAAGGTGCAAACCATTTCTAATCTCATACAGATAAAAAATTATGATGACATAAACTGGGCGCAACATGCAGAAAAGATTAACACATTGAATAAGCAAGTGCAGGATTTAAAAAAATCAACAAATGCGTATGAGTTAATTGAAAAACAAATCAAAGAAGTAGGAAAACAATTACAGGCTGAGAACGAGAAAAGAGATGCTTTAATAACAAGGATTAGTAAACTTGACGACGAATATAACAGCAAGAACCTGCGTAAGCTGAACCTGAAATTTGAAGAATTACAGGAAGCAGGTGAACAGGCAATTATTGAATTTTTAAAGGAAGAAGAAATTGCTTCATCCGGCATTCAAACATTAACGCAGTTTGATAGTATGATGATGCAATCTGCAATTAAATTAAAGGCAAGGCAAAAGGCAGCAGGTAATGCGGTTAATAAACTTGAACTTGATACCACTACATTAATTGCAGCCTTTATAAATCCGGGAGAAAAGATTACCAATGAATTTGCTAACTGGAGCGGAGATGTAATGAATATTAAACCCGACCTCACTGGACTTGGTGACCTGGAAGATTTGTATAAAACTATACAAACACAGCGGCTCGTTGAGCACAAGCGAAGGTTCAGGGACTATATGGATAAAAGTATGCTGGATGCACTCACCAGCTATAGGGCCTGGCTCAACAATGAGTTGAGTAAAATTGAGGATATGATTGAGGAATTGAATGTGCCGTTAAAGAAGATAACCTTCAACCGCAATCCGGATACTTATCTTCAATTGGAATGTCGCCAGCTAAGGGGCGAAAATGAAATAAATATTTTCAGAGGTCAGTTAAACGCTGCCATACCCAATACACTGGATTTTGCAATTCAAAAAGATGAGAGTTACCGGCAGGAGGTTTTTAATAATATCAAGGAGTTAATTACTGAATTACAGAAAGAAGAAACCTGGCGAAGAAAAGTAACGGATGTAAGAAACTGGCTTGTATTCAGTGCCAGGGAATATTCTGCAATGGAAAACAAAGCAGGTCAATACCATGACAATACAGCCAGCTATTCCGGTGGGCAAAAAGCACAGTTTACATACGCTATTTTAGGTGCTGCTATTGCCCACCAGTTTGGAATATTTCGGCAAGGTAAACAGCATAAGAGTCTCCGCTTTATCACAGTTGATGAGGCTTTCAGTAAGTTAGATCCTGAAAAAAGCCGGTTCCTGATGGAGTTTTGCGCACAGCTAAACCTTCAGATATTGGTGGTTACCCCGCTGGACAAAATTAATATTGCGGAGCCCTATATTAATGCGGTTCATTTTGTGGAAATAAAAAACAAGAAAAGTTCTGTTCTGTATAACCTTACAATGGAACAATACTACGAGAAGAAAGAAAGTTTTAAACAGTTAGCCGAAACAAGAGAATGATAACACCAAATGAACTTTTTGAGAAATCTGATAAACTGTTTTATAAGGTTATCACAGCAGTTTTGAAAGAGCAGGATATTTTTCCCCTGGTCATCCCTTCGAACAAGAAGTTGTCAGGTACAAATTTCAGTGAGCTTAAAGCAGCAATCGTTCCACTTTATCAGCAATCAAAGCAAGTCAAAGGGAAAGGTTACACTATTGAGTGGAAAGAAAAAGTAGTTGACGGTACAAAGCAGAAAATACCATCAAAAATCTTTTTTGAAGCCCTCGATGATTACCTTTTTTATGCAAAGCGAACAAAAGACTACGAAGCAATTATTAATGCTTTTGATAACATAACTGCATCATGTAATAGCTTGTCAACTTGGGCGAAAGAAAACGTTGTTTTCCTACTTAACCAAGCGGATAAAATAGACGATTTAATAAAAGTCTGTATTTATTTCTGTAATAATAAACCACCTCATAATCTATACTTAAGAGAGTTGCCAATTGAAGTTCATTCTAAGTTTGTTGAGGATAATACTGCAGCATTAAAAAAAATGCTTGATGTAATGTTGCCTGCAAATTGGATAAACAAAACTGAAACTGATTTTTCCAGCCGATACTACATCAAGAAGCCTAATATCTATGCCCAGATAAGAATATTGGATGAAAGCCTGAAACCAATAATTGGATATGATGAGTTAGCATTGACATTAGAAGACTCCGCATTGCTGAATTGGAAGCCCGAAAAAGTTTTTATAGTTGAAAACAGGGCATGTTTTCTTTCATTTCCCAAAGTAAAAAATGCCGTAGCAATATTTGGAGAAGGGTTTAAAAGCAGGATAAGCAAACATATTCCCTGGCTTGCAAAAGCAGAATTATTTTGTTGGTTTGACCTTGATGCGGCTGGGTTTGAAATGCTGAATATAATACGGCAATATTACCCTGAAGCTAAAAGTTTTTTAATGGATGAGAAAACTTACAATCAGTTCAACCAATTTTCGGTTACTTCCCCATACAGAAAATTACTATTAGAAAAATTAAATGTTGATGAGTTAAAACTATATGATTTTTTGCAAACCAATAGTAAAAGATTAGAGCAGGAACGCATAACCAATTCTTATATTTCAGAACAACTTAAATCACTCTCAGTTGGGGTTTAAAAGAATGGTTAAAAATGAAAAGCTGGAAAATGCAATTGATAAACTGATTCGTAAAGTAAGTACGTTTGAGCCCGAAAGCTTCGCTGGTTTTTTTGCTTATTTGATTAAACATCGGCCAAAAGATTTTATAGATATAGAACTAAATAAATTCGAGTCCAAACTTAAAGACTTTTTCTACCTTATTGCACTTAATGCATTTGCAGAAAATAGAGGTTGTGAGCCGTTTGACTTTAGTCCGGCGACCATTAGCGAATTAGCTGATTTAGTAAATGAAATTCGTAGCTGTTATCATGTTCAGAATTTCGAGGATTATACTGAAGATGCGGCTATTCATGAGATGGCCTTCAGAAACCATTTTGATAATGGTGTACTAAGTTATGTGGAACAGGATTTAGAAAAAATAAGAACAGTTTTTCAGCCATTTGAAGAAAAAATAAGTGAAGCTTTTGGCCTTGATATAGATTTCCTTATTGAAGTTTATAAAGCCACAGAATTAGTAACAAAAATCAGGTTCGACCAGGTAATGGAGTTTACTCATACCAAAGAGTTCAATGAGTTTCATGCAAAGTTTCATTCCAAACAAATAACATTCTCTGAAGGTATTGATCAACTGCCAGAAGAAGTGAGCGATGCGTTGTTATCATTTCACGCTAAAACACATGCTTATCTCTTGTTTTCAAAAGAGGATTTATACCATACACTTGATAAAGATAAAGTTGATAAATTCCTGAATCTGTTTTCTTGTAAACCAGCCTCATTAAAATCTTTCAGATACTACACAGAAAATAACCCAATCGAACTGGCACCGATTCTGGAAATATCTGAAAATAAATACCTGCATATATGTCAGAAGCAAATCCCTATTGCCATTGTATTAAACCCCTAATAACTGGATAAAATTCACAAAACAGTTTGACTTTTTTTGCTAATGATATTCAAAGATATTGTGCTTTTGGTTAATAAATATTTTATCCACTAAACGGCTCTCTTCAATGT
>Ga0310345_10003782_pt1 | contig 14167 bp, 13 predicted proteins | sample HC15DNA20500_MG_FD_204667 | JGI IMG/M metagenome (GOLD analysis project Ga0310345, IMG submission 204667) | Marine microbial communities from station ALOHA, North Pacific Subtropical Gyre - HC15-DNA-20-500_MG | ecosystem: Environmental > Aquatic > Marine > Oceanic | place: Pacific Ocean: North... | reverse complement strand
TTGGTTACGTAGTAGGTTGTCAGATATGACCCCAGGATCAGACCCAATCCCAGCTCTTAAAGCACCTCTCGCTTATCTCTGTGAAGAATGGAAAGTCCAACTACCATCATTGCCTATTGTTAGTGAGCTTGAGAAGTGGACTAAAGAGTAGTGTTTACTCGTTCTAGATTCGAAAGATGACACTACATTAAAATGGTCTTTTTTAAATTCCAGTGTGACTAGAATGCAAACTTAATTTCTATTTGATTTCCAAGGAAGATCACTAGATGAATTTTATATTGTTGGTGATTAATACTCTTTGGTTGATTGGTTTAACTTTACTTGTTGGATGGTGTTTATATCCTAGGGGCTTTAATCCAAAGAAGTGAGACGGACTGGATTACGTTTACTGTAGTGGTTGCTTTGGATATGAACTTGGAACACTATAAAAATTGATACGAGGGGTCTTAGCCTAAAATCAAATGTGAATTTTTGAGGATGCTAAGAATTCGTGTTTAAGGAATACATTCAAAAACTAAATCAGTTTTTGTTGAGTCTTTGTTATTTAAAAGTTAAGAATTCAAGTTAGATATTATTTGGTAGCTAGGCTGATCCTTCAATTCTTTGATAATATTCTTTATCGCAGTCGAATAGTTCTCTTAAACGAACTTCAATTTGCCCCGAGTAAATTACTTCCCCTGCTTTTAACACTAATAAGGGTTTAATCCTGTATTTACCTATTTCAGTACGCATGTGGGTGTCCTCAAACTTAAACTCACCTTCTTCAATTTCAAAAGCAAAAATATCAGCAATAGTGTTTGTCTTTAGGGTTCCCAATTGATGTGATCGTCCGATAGCCTGAGCAGGTATCCAAGTTGATTTAGAAATTACATCCTTGAGAGACATTCCCAAGTGCAGAAACTTAGATAATGTGGTTGGTAAATTTTTGGTGAATCGATCAACTGAAAAACGATGTAAATCTGTACTAATAGTGTCTGGATAAAAGTGGTGCTCGAAACTCCGACGAGCGGTTTCCCAACAAAAACTTCCGCAACCGTGACCTACGTCAAAGAAAACCCCTCGCTTCCTTGCTTCAGTAACATTAGTCAAAAGAGGTCCTGAAGGTTGAGTTAATATCCCGTCACCTCTCCCCTGAAAGCAATGAGTTACAATATCACCTGCTTTTAATCGGTCTAAAATTTTTGGAGTTTCTGCTCCTTGACTAATATGAACCATCAACGGAAGGTCTGATTTTTGTGAAGCCATTACTGCATAATCTAATGCCTCCAAGCCATGTTTTCCACTCATTATCCCTTCTCTGATTTTAACTCCCAAAGCGACATCTCGATGGTTATTTATAACTTGAGATGTTTCTCTAGGTCGAGCGTAACGTAAATCTTCAAGTTCTCCCAGTAGGGTGGTTGGAATTCCGATTCCTCCAATGTGAATAAAAGCAAGGACTTCAATTTTTGCGGAATCAATAGTATGACGGCGAAAATGTTGAAAGTTTACAAATCCAGTTGTTCCTGCATCAATTACTGTAGTAACTCCATCGTTTAGACAACCATTAGGATCAATTCCATAACTACTTCCTTCGTACCAGTGTCCATGTAAGTCTATAAGTCCAGGGCAGATATATTTTCCAGTTAAATCTATTGTTGGAATTTCAGGGGAAACTGAGAATGATTTTTTTATTTCAGTAATTATCCCATTTTGAATTGCTATTTCTGCAGGTCCATCGATGTTTTGGGAGGGATCAATGACGTGACCATTACGTAAGATTAAGTCGTAGTTCATAGGTAATTTGCCTTCTTTAGTTAAAGTATTAGCTAGGAAACCTTCACGGGGCCTACGAAACAATCAGCTGGAAGGACGCTTTTTCGCATGACACCAAAGAGTCGTGGAATGGGGTCAATCCCCCGTGTGGTGACCATGCCCATGGCAGTGTAGTGTGTACTCTCTCCGCAGACGCCGCTGCCATTCCCTCCACCATGACCTCGTAGCCATTGGGGATCAAGCAATTGATCACCCTTCCAATTACCTCGGGTGGCAACGAGATGACCGAAGCGGGCCAGGTCTGATGCACTCATGACAACCCAGCCAGGACCACTTCGTACGACGCACCCGTTGACTTCATAGGGAGGATCAAGGTAGTCCCATGCCGAGGGCCACAAGGGATAGAAGTTTTTGTCTTTTTGTACTACCTGACCTGGTAGCCACTCCCATTGATCCGCGGGAATCCCAATCTTGCTGAGTAGCTTTTCGTCCAGGACTTCCTTCAAATCTCTGTTCCAGAGAACTGTCAGTGCCTGGCCAAGGCGCCAAAACCCACCACTACTATAGCGGGAAACCGTCCCTGGTTCAATATGGGCATAATTGTCGTAGAAAGGGTCTCCACTCCATTTCGCCCACTCCGGAACCATCCAGTTGCGCGAAAAACCTTCCTCTCCATAGAGATTAACGTATCCAGCTTTACTTTCATCTGAAGGCCCCATTTTCCAGAAGTACCCAATCTCTAGGGGAAAGCCACCATACTGTTTACTACCATACTTGTCACCGAGCAGGTGACGCCATATCAACGTCTTATGGTGCCCTTGGTCTAGGTATTTGTGCGGGTGAGAGAGTTGCCCTTCACCGGTCCAGGTATCGCTAATCAAATCGTCCGGTTCAACCATACCCTCTTCCACCGCTAGACCAAAGAGGGCTCTGATGAACGCCTTACCCAATGAAGCCGTCTGGAACTTGTAGTCTTTGTCTCCCCAGACATGCAACAGATAGCCACCCCGGGTCACTACTGTACCCCAATTGTTGTCTTCGTGAACCTCACCGCCGACACTGGCACCTCTTGCCTCGAGGTCTGCTAGGAAGCGTTGAAACTTTTCGCGGTCAAGACCCGCGTCTTCGGGCGTGATGACTTCCCAGTCACCATCTGGAAAAGTTACCCAATCAGGAACCTCTGTGCTACGCATGAAATAAATTCCTTTCTTATTACACCAACTGAAATTACCGCTTTGGTTAAGCCGATTACTCGTTAGGCTTAAGTAATATAACACCGAGTGCAATAATGATCGCAATATTTCTAAGGTAGACTATAGCTAACATGCGGACATTTATGGTCACAATACAGTACGCTCATCTTGCTCAAAAGTGTCTTCAAAAAGCTGTGAATACATTAGTAAATTGGTCTGAAGTGACAGCAGAATTGGTACCAACCGCTGAGGATTTTTTGCGGTAGTACTGCAAGTGTAATAGAATAAATTAATTGCAAGCTACCGTATTTCAATTGTAATCAGACAGTGGATCTATTAGGTGTTTAAACTGGCTTGAGGATTTTAAAAAAGGAATGATAAATCAAAGACGACTGCTCGAACTTAAAGATAAACAGAAGGTGGAGGTTGTTGTCCTAACTTATCCAATCAGTACAGATCAACAAATTCAACTCATTGAGCTTCTTCAGGAAGAATGGGATCGAACTGATGTAGATTGGTTACAATCTATGAGAGGAATGTATAGTGATACCCTTCGTACTCATGTTGCTTTAGGCCTAATCGATAGAAAGCTTGTCGCGACAGCTTCCATTGCTTTACCAATTGACCATCCTGAAGTGGCTGTAATTGAGGATGTTATGACGCACAAAACCTGTAGGGGACTAGGTATCGCTGCTAATTTGACTAATCACCTTGTTCAAATAGCTTGGAAAGCTGGATGTCGATCTATTTACTTAGGAAATGCTATTCGACAAAACACAGTTTATGAAAGAATTGGTTTTAAGAGGGTCAGTGGAGCCATCATGAGGTGTGCTTTACCAGGCCAATCAGATCCTGAAATAACATTCTATGCACCTGGCCAGCCAACAACGATTAAATCTACGACCTGGGGGCACTTACCAGGTGTTGCCTGCTTACTTGCCCAGCCTTTAAGTAGTCTGGTAGTCGATTTTAATAGAGGGTTAGTGTCTTCTCGATACATTTCACCGCTCCGGTGTGTATCAAATTTTACGGTTCTGTGGTATGACGTCCAAGCCCAAGCTGGACAAATGGAAACTTTGATTGGTGCAGCTCCTAATAGAGTATTAGGTTTAGCATCACTTACTCCGCAACCATCTCCATTGCGAAAACATATTGGTGTTATCGATGGTGTAACGCATGATAATTATTCTGCTGATTTGACAAAACTGCTGGAGAGACTAGTTAAAACCGCCCAACAAAAAAAAATACAGTTACTGCAGGCCTATGTATCAACTACAGATCTTAACAAAGAGGAAAGTTTTAAGGCTATTGGACTTTCAACAGTGACAACTTTTTCAAAAGCAATCTTGTTAGATAATAAGCCAATAACCGTCAAATTAATGCAGCGTCAACTAAACTAAATACTATTAATGATTGTGTATGTTTGGGATGCCTTAGGAAATGAGAAGTTTATGTTTAAGAATCAATCTGGATTACTATTTTTTGTAACGTTATAATTTTAAGAACCTAAAAGTTAAAAGAGGAATGAAATCTTGTTTTGTCATTGTTCAAACGATAAGCGTTGAGCATCAATTCTAGAAGAAACTTTTTGTTTGTTAAAGTGCAATGAGGTCAATATGTTAGATGAAAGTTTTTCTACTCTTTTAAACCATGGAGTAGTTATACCAGCTCATCCATTAGCACTCAATTCCAGTAGAAAACTAGATGAAAAGCGTCAGCGGGCATTGTCACGGTACTATGTTGCTACAGGTGTGGGTGGTTTGGCAGTAGGTGTTCATACAACTCAATTTTCCATCCGTGATCCCAAATATAACTTACTTCAACCAGTTTTGGAATTGGCTGGGGAGGAAATGGATCGGGCTGATGAAAAAAGGAAGAAGCCTTTACTTCGTATTGGAGGTATTTGTGGTTCAACCGCTGAAGCAATAGAAGATGCCAAATTGATCAGTGACTTGGGTTACCATGCCGGACTTTTAAATTTATCAGCCCTTCGAGAAGCAACAGATGACCAGTTAATTGAGCACTGCAAGGAAGTGGCTCAAGTTACCTCCCTCTTTGGATTTTATCTTGGTTCTGCAATTGGAGGGAGAGATCTATCCTACAATTTCTGGCGTCAATTTGTTGAACTCCCTGCATTAGTAGCAATTAAAATTGCAACTTTTTCTCGTTATCAGACTCTTGATGTATTGAGAGCTGTTGCTGAATCATCACGCAACGATATTGCTCTTTATACTGGTAATGATGACAACATTGTAATGGATCTCATTACGCCGCATTGTTTTAAAGTAAAGGGGAAAATAGTTGAGTTAAGAATTGTAGGAGGTTTATTAGGTCATTGGGCTGTCTGGACTAAAAGGGCTGTAGAGATTTTGGAGCAATGTCATCGTTTGATAAATGGCGAGGAGACTATTTCTGAAAATCTATTACGTCTAGCTATCGAAGTCACTGATAGTAACGCAGCCTTTTTCGATGCAGCAAACGGTTTCAAGTCTTGTATTCCTGGAATTCATGAGGTTTTACGGAGGCAAGGCTTATTAGAGGGGATTTGGTGTTTGAATCCACAGGAAACATTAAGTCATCCCCAAAAAGAAGAAATTGATCGTGTCTGCCAAGCGTATCCACATCTAAATGACGATATCTTTGTCAAAGAACATCGTGACGAATGGCTACGATGATTTTTAATAATTCTATCCTTACCAGAGAGAAGACTATTTTGACAATAGAAAATTACCTTGAAAGTCTGAGGTAAGTCAGAAGGGATCTCTTGATTTTTTTCAATAAATTGATTTTTCTTCCTTGGTTCATCTGTTTAATAACCTTAATTCATATTTATGACCTCTAAGTTTCTGGCTGCAAATCTTATTATTCTTTTTGCGTTCTTCTTTAGGTCTTTTTCTGGATTTGGTGGGGCTCTTCTCAGCATCCCTCTATTAGCTATCCTTTTTCCACTTAAATTTATAATCCCTGTTGAATCACTTCTGGAAGTTGGTTTAAGTGCTATGCTTTTGCCAAGTGTAATTAGGAGAGCCGATCGATCTAGTATACCTTTATTAGTTGGTGGATCCTTCATAGGTTGTACGGTAGGAGTTTACTTTTTAAACGCTCTGGAAAATGATCAACTAAAAGTTCCTTTGGGAATTGTTATTATTGTCCTTGCGCTGAGCTTATTACGAAATAAGGCAACAATCTTAACTGGTTTAAAGGGTTTAGGATTACCTGTAGGCATTTTTGGAGGTGTCCTCGGTGGATTATTTGGCACCAGTGGTCCAGCTTATATTGCCTATCTGTCTAGTCGAGATTTGAAGAAAGAAGTCTTCCGGTCGACACTAATTGTGATTTTTACTTTCGAAAATTTATGGCGGCTTAGTTTATATGTTTGGGATGGTTTATTAACTCGAAACGAACTAGAATTTGCTATTTCTATGACTCCAATCCTTATTCTTGCAACCTACCTTGGTCATCTATCACAGCTTCAAATCAACGAAAAGACATTTCGCCGAATAATTGTGATTTTGTTGTTATTTTCTGGGATTTTTCAGATATTTTAAACCTTAGTGTTTTCTAAATTATGCAGTCAGGGGTCATTGCAGGAGGCGTCACGAAGTTTTTTCTCACGGGTGACCCAATATTGAGCAATTTCTGTTGGGGTTTTGCAAAAACATTCTGAATCCTTAACAATAAGTTTCAATGATTTTTGAAACATTTTCCTCACACCAGGAAAAAATGTATCGTTAAGCATTCTGACATGATAATTGATAATAAATAACCCACCGGATTTTTTTGTCTCGGCTAATAACGAATCAATCTCAGCATCAGGTGTCTCAAAGCGATTATACATGGAATGTGGAAACACATGAGTATCCATAAAAGTCGTAGAAAGTTGCAAACACTTTGAAGTCTTGTTTTTGCGTTTATGAAATAGTCGGTAAGGAGTTCCAATCCCAAATCGAAAGCCTGCCCGACGTTCGTAACAAATTGAGCTATCGTACAACAGACCAGCTTCTTCGTGTAAAGAAGATGTCTCAGCTGGATCATCTGGGTTAATTCGCCAGTAATGATGTCGGTTTCCCAGCAATGTTTCAGAAAGAGAGGCCTCAACATTTTTTTTCTCTTTTAGAAAATCGTTCAGTGACTTGTGTGCGTTATAACTGGCATGAAGTCCAACCTCAAAACCATTTTTCTTGAGCTGACTAATGATGTTCTTAAATTTTTTAGAACAAACATCATAGAAAGGATCAGGTATTCCCATAGAGTATTCCAAAAGACCACCTTTCCTCCCGCAGAAATAAAAAGCAGAGCGCACTTCATGGCGAATTTCCAGGTCCATCCAGTCTTTAAACTTCCAAAAGTGATTTTTTCCATTAGCAATATCTGCTAGAACACTCAGTTTGCTCTTGCCCTTCTTGTCAATAAGATAACGAAACATTTCTATCCATCGAATCATTTGAGGATAGTCAACGTCGTGAGTGATCGCAGCTGCCCATGTCTTACCCTTAGGCCAAAGAGGTAAAGGGTTGTGTGAGGAAAAGACTTCTCTAATTGTAGACCCATATTGGTTCACTATAGGAACATGTAAGAGATTACTTTGATATAGGATGGAGGTCTCTATATTATGATGATCATGTTTATCTCTAGTCATTTCCCTCTCATGAAGACCGCTGATCAGGAGGTATGTTGCTAAAACTATGTCATTATCTATTATCTTATTGTTAGGTGATTGGACTGAAGCAAAATTGATACTGTCTATATTAGGTGCAGTGCGAATGAATAGCTGGCAATCAATATCATTTTGGTTATCACTATAGATTAAATCAATTGCGTCTTCTTTTGGATTAGTTACAAAATGGCAAGCAAGCCCAGCTATGTCAGCTAAAGTTCTGATCGCATACTTTGCTTCGCTCAGAGTTAAGGGGGCATTTACTCCAAGGTCAACAAATATCTTGATGGGCTTTAACTGAGTGCTAGAATTTTTCTGACCAGGGTCAATCATTGATAATTGTTTCCGTTCGAATCCAATGAAATACTAGCATGTCATTATTAATTTTTGGTGCTAATAGCGGTTGATCTGACGATATTGCCATTGTCTATACAGTAACTCCTTTTAATTCATTCAGAAATTATTCCTTACTTTTCCAATTTTTGGTGTGACTGGAGGATAGATTTTAACTTTTTAACATCTTTATAGGGCATTTTAAAATACTGGTGACCTTCTTCAGGATGTTGAGGGGTACCCTCTGGGATCTTTCCACTAACAATTTGAACGACCACAGTAGCTATCATTTCACTGCAAAGAGTATAAAGTTCTTCTTCTAAAATAGAGATTGTTGTTTTATTTATCCGATGTTTCTTAGTGATAATAATCCGCCCGGTATCAATACCTTCGTCGACCCAATGGACGGTAGCACCGATCTTATTGTTATCACCGTTAAGTAAAGCCCAGTGGGGGCAATCGATACCCCTATAGAAGGGTAATATTCCTGGATGTCCATTCAGAACACCAATCTTTGGAATTGTTATAATATTTTTTCTAACAATTCCAGAATGGCCAAGCACCAAAAGATCGGTCTTAGATTCTTTTAGTGCATGTTCCGTCTCGAGATGGTTGGTAGAACTGGAGAATATAACTTGTTGGCAAAGTTCTGAATAGTCTTTTAGAAGTTCTTGGTTTTCCTTTGCGATTCTGTAGTATTTTTTAGCACCATCTATAGCACGTATAAATGAGAGCTTTAGTGTATCGGCCAGTCCAAGTCTTCGAGCTACAGATCTAAATAATTTTTGTTTTCGAGAAATGGATTTTTTTACAACTACCACAGAGACAGTGATGCCTGCCCGACGCAAAGCAACAATGATTTTTTTTCCATAAAAGCTATTTTTACTGGTCAGTACAGTAACATTCATCTGATATGTCCGAGTCTTTAGACTAATTAGTTAGGTCCTATTCAGTGTAATAGGGGTTAGATTGGGTGTCAATTTTGGTGTTAGTTAGTTTGACAGACAGGCTAACCTCTTTTACTGACTCCTACTGACAAGAGGATGAAATTCAGACCTCTAGTTTCTATTCAGTGACCATTCCTATAGTTTTGGAGTTGTACAGGCACTAATCTGCCAAAAGTAGTTTTTCAGATTGAAGTACTGCTTTGACAAGCTCAGAACATGAAACGGCATAGGTCCCAGGCTTAGAGACAGAAATAGAAGCTGCTAAATTAGCGAGCCAAGCAGCCTGTTCAAGATTACTACCTTGGCCAATTGCAGCTGCTAGTGTTGATAAGACTGTATCACCAGCCCCAGAGGTGTCTTTTGGGGAGTGACAAAAAGCATCTAAGTGTTGGACAGGTTCAGTAAGAGGGGCAATTAACATTCCATCACGATCCATCTTCAATACTACGTTGCATTTTAATAATGTTCTAAGATTTTTAACTATGGTTAGACCCTCAATATTGGGATGTTTACCTGAATTAAATAGTTCTTGAATCAAAATGCCTTCAGTTATATTAGGGGTAATTAGGTCCAGAGTCTTCCAATGAAAAATGTTTTTAGGTTTAAGGTCAGCAAGAATTTTTAGGTGATTTGATTGAGCCATCTGTTCAATCTGGCTCACCACTGTTGGTGAAAAAATTCCTTTGTCATAATCAGAAGCAACAATTAAATCAACTTTGTTCACTTGATTCTTGATAAGATTAGTTAAGAACCTACCATCCGTGCTATTTATACAAGATCTGTTTTCTTCATCGAAACGAAGATAATAATGATCTCCGGCCATAACGCGAGTTTTAAAAGTGGTAGGTCTCTCCGATTCAACAGGGAAAAAATTGACTTTAGAGTCTTTCAGCAGTTTCTTGGTAAGAGTTCCATTAGAATCCTTACCTATTACTCCCACTAAGCTAGTTTTTACTCCTAATTGGGCTAGATTACGAGCAACATTAGCAGCACCGCCCAAAGTATTTGATTGGTCAAGAATTTCTAATAGGGGTACAGGTGCATCATCTGCAATTCCGATGGCCTTGCAACTAAGATAAGCATCCAACATGACATCCCCAATGACTAGCACTCTAACATCAGAGAACTGTTGAACAGTTTCAACGTAATGTTTAATTTGTGTTTTTATGGGGCTCATGGAAACAACTCTAAAAGGACTTTCCTTAATTGTTACTGAATCTATCAGGTTAGTTCCTTCTCTAACAATTCACAGATAATGTGGATTACAGCTAGATGAGATTCTTGGATCCGAGGGGTATTTTCTGATGGTACCCTAATACAAATGTCACAAATACCTGGAAAGCTGCCAGCAGATGCTCCAGTAAAACCAACTGTTACTGCTCTCTTTTCTTTAGCTAACTGAAGAGCTTTTACAACGTTCTTAGATTTCCCACTGGTTGAAAAAGCCACAACTAGGTCTTTTGGTTTAACAAAAGTATCTACCTGACGAGTAAAGGTATTGTCATAGCCATAATCGTTGGCAATGGAGGTCATTAAAATTTCGTTTGAGCAAAAGGAGACAGCGGGTAAACCCTTACGCTCAATTAGAAAACGACCGACTAATTCAGTAATAAAGTGATTGGCATCGGCTGCACTTCCACCATTTCCAAAAGCATAAACTTTTTTGTTTTTTCGATACGTTTGGATGATAGTAGTAACTACTTTTTCGATTTCTGGCAGTTGTTCACTAATCAATTGCTGCTTCACACTAACACTTTCGAGAAGAAGGTTACTAATTTGTGAATGAAAAAGATTAAGTAAGTCTTCTGAGTTAACAAACGCAATACCAGGCTTAGATACTACAATGTTAGCTGCTTTATTAGCTAAAGTGGATGTCGATTCCAGACTGGCACCAGTTGACAATCCTAAGGCAAGCACTGCAGTAACACTTTCTCCCGCTCCTGTTCGATCGGCAAGAGGAACTTGATCTGCAGGAATTCTCAACACTTGGTGTGATAAGGAGAAGACCGTCATACCCTCACTGCCTTGGGTGACCAAAATATCTGAGCCAAGTTTATCTCGAACTAATTTTCCTGACTCTTCAATACTAAAATTATTAGTGCCAAATTTTGTTGCAACGGCCTGTATTTCTTTTGCATTAAAGGTAAAAAGATCTGCTTTCGGATACCATGAAACATGTTCAGGATGAGCATCAATAATTAGTTTTAAATTTTTCTCTTTGACCAAAACTGCAATGGAGTCGAGTAAATTTTTGGTTACAAAGCCATAGCCTTGATCATAGACGACTACAACTGGAGATGTAGTGTTAAATTCTGAGATAAAATCAGAAATAGGAGATAGGAAGTCAGCATATTTGTCTGTAGAAGGTCGTTGGATGATCTGAATAAGATGATGATTAGCCGCAAAAAATCGATGTCGCTCAGGTAGACGGAAGGGTGTGGATGGGGGTGAACTCAAAACGCAGATTTTTTCCTCCCGGAGCTCTTGTAGAATTTTCTGACTAGCCTCATCTCCTTCAAAAAAACCGTAGAGAAGAGCGGTGCCTCCCAGTAGAGACACATTTCTGGCAACATTAGCCGCTCCGCCTGGAATCCATCGTTTTGACTTAACCTGTAAAACTGGAACAGGACTTTCAGGAGCCAATCGATCGACATCACCATAGATTTCTCGGCTAATGTAAGTGTCTCCTGTTACTAATACAGACTGGTTTTTAAAATTCTTAACTAACTCTAAAGGTAACATGATCTTGTTGCGTGATTTCTAAGGGCTATTACTCTGCCTATAACATTTAGGAAAAAGTTTGGCCAATTGACAAAAAATTATTCTGCACAAAGTTAAAAAGTAACATAATCATTAGGGTTATTCTAGAGGAGGTCGCGACTAACGTTCTATAATTGCTAGTTGACATTTGCGTAAAATTCTAGTTTTTTTGTTCTAAGACATTGTTATTTCACCTTATATCTATCTGAACTTTCCGCTCTGGTAAGGAGAAACTATGAATAAAATTTCCGATGAAAACGTTCCTCATTTTGGTTCAGAAGATTTGCGTTTGCCAGATGAACTTCGCCAGCCATTACTAGCACACTTAGGAGATCTGAAAGCTAAATACTTGAAGCGGGATTGGGGAGCCGAAACTGGATTTGGTGATCGACCTGCAATGGTTGTCATTGATCTTGCAAAGTACTGGGTTGACCCGAGTACAAAAATAGGAAGTGATCTCGAATCTGTAGTTGAAAGTACTTGTCGCTTGCTAAAAGTGGCTCGTAAGACTGGTATCCCTATCTTTTTTACTAGTCTTGACTATTATCCTGAAGATCCTCGTCCACAGAAAATTAAGTTGCCTAAAGATAATAGTGGTTTATTTGACTTAGACCCTCGTCTTAATCGTCAAAATAAAGAACCCCTAATTTTGAAGAAATATTCTTCAGCTTTTAAAGGTACAGCCTTCCTGCAGATGCTGGCTGCCCTAAAAATTGATACGTTAATTGTTACTGGAGTAAGCACTAGTCACTGTGTCTATGCGACGTGCCGTGATGCAGTAGAAAGTTTTCGTGTGATTGTTCCCCAGGAAGCAGTCGGCGAACGATGTGAAATTATGCATTTGGTTAATCTTTTGGACATTAGTATAGATATTGGTGATGTTTTATCTGAAAAACAGGTTATTCATCATTTAGAAACAAGGAAAAAGTAGCCTTATTCGTTATAAGAAATAAATTTGAATAACGTTTTAATCTAATTCAATGTTTTCTTTGCAAACAATTGACGAATTATTTTTAAAATTCTTTTGTTAACTTTTAAACTCAATCCCTAACCCCAAAAAGTTCGGAAACTGGAGAAAGAACTTGGCAAGTTCGACCTATAATGCAGGAATCATTGGACTTGGGTTCATTGGTGCAGCTGATCAAATTTCAGGTGATGCACTCGGTCAACAAGTTAAGGATTTAGATGGTACCCACTTGCATGCCATAGAAAATAACCCTTGTATCAAGCTTGTTGCTGGAAGTAGTCGTGATGATGGAAGACGGAATCGATTTTATGATAGAACAGGGGCTCATACTTATTCAGATTGGCAAGAAATGTTAGACAAAGAGGATTTAGATTTAGTTTGTATCGCAACATATGCTCCTGTTCATAAAGAAATTACAGTGGCATGTGCTGATTATGGAATACCAGTTATTTTCTGTGAGAAACCAATTGCGCCCTATATATGCGATGCTGAACACATGGTGCAGGCTTGTAAAAAGTCAGGTTCACTTTTAGTTATTAATCACAATCGAAGGTTTAATCCCAATTACCGTAGATTAAGAGATTTCATAGTATCGGGTCAGCTAGGTGATCTAACTTCAGTAAATGCTCAGTGGGGTAATGGTCGTTTGGGCAATGTTGGAACTCATGTCTTGGATGCGATTTGTATGGTGACTGGTCGGCGAATTGAAGCTGTTTCTGGAACATTAGATGTTGCTGGTAAACCAGACTGTCGAGGATCTCAATTTAGGGATCCTGGAGGTTGGGGATTAATGCAATTGTCGAGAGGACCTATTGTTACAGTAGATGCGTCAGACTACGGTAAAGTTCCAATAAGTATAAGTTTTCAGGGAACCAAAGGACGAGTATTTACTGGAGGTGACGATGTCATTATAGAGAATTGGAATGGTGAGCGAGAACAGTGGCTAGGTTTAAGGAAAGAAGCGACTAGTATGGATCGAGCTGTTACTGAAATAGGGAACTATCTTGATGGCAGCGATGGTTTTTCTTATCAGGCGGAAGAAGCTGTACATGTTCTAGAAGCTATCGTAGCTTTTCATGTTTCTGATAAGTGTTTAGGTTCCTGGACAAAATTACCACTTTCTGGAGAAAACCGTAAAATAAAAGTTAATAGTGGTTAGTAAAGATTTTTAAAAGCTCATTTCTTTAAATTTTCTTTATTGTCTTTTGAATGGCTTTAATAAGTCCATCAATTTGGAAGAGCTCCATGGGCAGTGAAAGACAACACATAGTCAAAGTATAGCTCAAAAAATATCCTTCTTCTAAAAGCCCTAAGAATAACTTGTTTGCGAGTCCCTTGTCAGCCTGAGTTAAATCTCGATAATTCCGTAGCTTTTTGTCGGTAAAATAGATACTAAAAACAGAACCCATATTGACAGTTTGAGCTGGAAAATTTTCCTCTGAAAACATCTTATTTAAATTGCTAGACAGATAATTACCAAGATTATTGAGATGATCAAATGCTTCTGGAGTTAATTGCTGCAGAGTGGCCAAGCCGGCGGCCATTGTTATTGGGT
>Ga0310345_10003781_pt1 | contig 14169 bp, 13 predicted proteins | sample HC15DNA20500_MG_FD_204667 | JGI IMG/M metagenome (GOLD analysis project Ga0310345, IMG submission 204667) | Marine microbial communities from station ALOHA, North Pacific Subtropical Gyre - HC15-DNA-20-500_MG | ecosystem: Environmental > Aquatic > Marine > Oceanic | place: Pacific Ocean: North... | reverse complement strand
GCCCGTACAGCCCGCGCGGCACATAGTGTTTGAGCCGGTCCGAGATCATGGGCTAAGCCTACGCGGGCACCCGAGAGGAAGGAAGCCGCCATGGACGCGCCCGACGATTTCAACCCCGCCCCCGGAACGCCGGAGGAGGTCGGACCGGGCATCCGACGGCTGCTCTGCAACAACCCGTCGCCCTTCACCTATCGCGGCACCAACACCTACCTTCTGGGCGCCGGCGGCGGCATTGCGGTGATCGACCCCGGGCCAGAGGACACGGACCACATGGACGCCATTCTCGCCGCGCTTGCGCCGGGCGAGCACGTCAGTCACATCCTCGTCACACATGCGCACCGCGACCACTCCCCCCTCGCCCGACCGCTGGCCGAGGCGACCGGCGCGAAGGTCTGGGCCTATGGCGACGCCACCGCCGGCATGTCCGAGGTGATGCAGCGCCTCGCCGCCAGCGGCGAGATGGGCGGCGGTGAAGGCGCGGACGAGGACTTTGCGCCGGACGAGGTCATCGGCGATGGCGCGACGGTGACGGGCGACGGCTGGTCGGTCACGGGGCTCTGGACCCCGGGGCATTTCGGCAACCATATGGCATTCGAGTCCGGTGACACGGTCTTCGCCGGCGACCTTGTGATGAGCTGGTCGACCTCCATCGTCTCCCCGCCCGAGGGCGACCTTACCGATTTCATGGCCTCCTGCGAGCGTCTCCGCACCAGGCGCCCGGCCCGCCTGCTGCCCGGCCACGGCGCGCCGGTCGAGGACCCCGTCGCCCGCATAGACTGGCTGCTGGCACACCGCCGCGCGCGCGAGGCCGCGATCCTCGAAGCGCTGGCCGCAGGCCCCGCCGACGCCGCCACCCTCGCCGCCCGCGTCTACACCGACGTCCCCCGTCACCTCCTGCCCGCCGCGACCCGAAACGTGCTGGCCCATCTCATTGATCTGATGCAGAAATCCCGCGTTGCACCTCAGTCCGAGCTATCCGCCGGAACGGTCTTCGCCCGCGCCGGATGACCCTGCGGAAAATCATAGAATTTCCCCCGTTTCGGCCTTGCCGGTGGATTTAGCTGTTGCTATACGGACGCCCAGTTCCGGCGTAGCTCAGCGGTAGAGCAGTTGACTGTTAATCAATTGGTCGTAGGTTCGATCCCTACCGCCGGAGCCAAAATCCCTCAGATATAGGCAAAACGCCTTATTTCATTGGGTTTCCCACGAGGTGACCTCCGACCAGAGTCGGAGCCACCTGTGCACGTGCACAAATTGGTGCACAAACGCGTGCCCGAACCGGTGCACGGATCCCGACTCCCGGATGCCCTGGAACCGTTTTCGGAGGCTTCCCGCATGGCCGGAGTCGCACACACCCCCCACCTCGAAAAACGCCCCTCGGGCTTCTTCTTCCGGCGCCGCCTGCCGAAGGCCTGGGTCGAGATATCGAACCCTGGTCAAAGTTCGGCCATCTGCCTATCCCTGCGCACCGACGTCCTCTCCGAAGCGACATGCCGCGTCCGCGCCCTCACGGCACTCACGGACCTGGCCGTCGCGCTGACGACGGAGAGACCGGTGGACCACCTGAGCGCCGAGCACGTGACATTGCTGACCGAACTGGCCCGCTGCCAGATCGCCGCGCATGAGGCCCTGCGCGCCTCTGCCGAGCCGCGTTCGGAGGCGGCGGCAACCTTCGCGGCGAGGACGGAACGCGCGACGCAGGACATGCTGCGCCGGGCTCTGGCGCTCGGTGATCGGTCCCCGGTCACGGATCCCCTACGCGAGATGGCGCGGCGGATGGGCGTGACGCTCGACGAGAGCACCGCCGGTTGGCGGGCGCTGGCCTTCGAGGCTCTGCGAGTCATGCTCGACGTGTCACGCGAGCGGGAACGGCGCGAGGTCGGAACCTACGAGCAACCGACCCCGATCTTCCAGTCGGTGATGGCGAGCCGGTCGGCCTCCCCGGTCGCGGCCCTGCCCTCGGCTGTCTCCCAATCGCCCGCCCCCGCCCTCGCGATGCCGGCAGCCACCGCACCTGTTGCGATTACACAGCCGGCGCCAACCATTCCGCCTGCCACCGCAACCGCCGAACCCCGAGGCGGTTGCTCCTCTCCAGGAGCCGGTCGAGACTGCCGCAGCCCCGGCCGCGAATGCGGACACAGTGCCGGCATCGCCGGCAACGCCCCAGCCCGCGGCCGGGGACGCCTCCCCGGTCGTCGCGGCCAAGGATGACGAGACCGCGTTCCGCATCCGGATGCGCCCGCCGCTCCTGAAGAACATCGATCTGCGGGATCTCTCGCCCGGAATGCAGGAGATTCTGCGAACCAAGCCTCGCGGCATCACCCTTCTCGAGGGCTTCCGCCTCTTGAAGGAGCTCAAGACCGCCGGATACGGAGACGACTTCTCAATCGAGCAGACGGGAGACGCGGCCGCCGGCAGAAATGGAAATCGAACAGCGGCAGCAAGGCGAATTTCTGCGAGAATTTCTGGGTGGAGTTCGTGGGTGACGTCCCGTTCGAGGATGCCGATCGGGATGACATCCGCGACGCTCTGAAAATCCTGCCCGAGCTGCCCTACCAGCACTCGAAGGGCACCGACAGGTTCGTGGCCAGCAACGGATTCCGGGCTCTTGTCGACGATCTCGACGCCGAGGAGGAGCGTGCGGTAAAGGACGCCCTGAAGGCGCTCGGAACCGGGCCGAACGTGACCGAGGCTGATCGGGAAAAGGCCCGTCTGGATGCGCGCGTGTCGCGTCTTCGCGCGGAAACCCGCGCCAAGCATCGCGGCTACGCGAAGTCCGTGGGAAAGATGCTCTACGACCTCCAGCTCGTCGACCAGAACCCCTTCGAGATCTGCGGCGTGTCCAACAAGCTGAAAGCCCAATGGAAAAAGGGCGAAGAGAAGCGCAAGCGCGTCTGCTGGGACGACCGCATCTACACATTTCTGGGCTCCCCGGCCTTCCAGGGGCCCTTCGACGATCCGGGTGAGCCCTTCTACTGGATCCCGCTGATCGCCCGGCTCATGGGCCTCCGCGAGGAAGAGGCCTGTCAGCTCGGGCCGGACGACTTCGGCACCGACAAAGGCATCGTCTACGTGGACGTGAAGGTCCTCGACGCCAACCACGTCAAGACCATCGAGTCCCAGCGCCGCATTCCGGTGCATCCGACGCTGATCGAGCTCGGTCTCCTGAAGCTTGTGGAACTCCGCCGCAAGCAGGGCACGCATCGCCTCTTCGTGAATCTCACGCGCGGTCAGACCAAGTGGACGTATTCGGAGAATTTCACCAAGAACTTCAACTATTACCGGAAGAAGCATGGTGTCTACTGGGAGGGTCTGGACCTTCATGCCATGCGCACCTCGTTCAACAGCGACCTGATGAACAACGACAAGTCCGATGCGATCCGCTGCCTGCTCATGGGCCACGACCCCGTCGACGAAGGAGCAAAGTCCTACGCCCAGGGCCTGAAGCTGGCGACGTTCTACGAACGCATCTGCGACGTGGAACTGGACGTGTCCATGATCGCCCGGCCGTTCGAGAACACGGAGGCCCTACGACGTGAGGAGAGGGTGATCGATTTCAGGAGCGCGGCACGCTGATGTGGTCTGCGGCCGAATTGTCTGAATCGGAGGGCAGATTCGCGCTTGATTTGCAGGGGAGAGCCTTGGCGGCGCTCGCCCGACCTCCGTTCACGAAGGCGTGATGCACCGCCAGAGATAACGATCGATAATTTTGACCCAGATCAACTGTTTCTCGCGGATCCGGGGCATACGGGCGGCATTCCAACACCCACGGAGATACAAGAAATGCGCGATATCCTCGCCACCCGAATTGACACGGAGATGCCTCAGGCAACCGCCACCTGGCAGACACCCTGATCCCTTCTCGAGGCCTCCAATATCACTGAACAATCACGCGCCGTCCTCGACGGGGAGATTCAGATCTGCCTCGAGACGGCCTTCGACCTCTTCATCGACGCAAGGTCGCTGGGCTACAGGGCCGGAGCCCGACGGCTCGATACCGCTCTCGGAGAAAGCTGGCACCGGACCAGCGGCGCGAATACCGAGAGCGCGAAGCGCGTCTGGACGCGAGCACTGGGAAATCCGTTCTTTTCCGACATCGAGCGGGAAGAGGTCGTCCTCGCGCTGGAAAAGGTCCGGAATCTGCCGAAAGGCCACGGGAAACGCAATCGTGCTGGTGCCGAATACGAAGCGAGGATCGGCGAAGACCAGTCTTCTCCTGACCGCATCAGGACCTCGACTTTCCTGAGGTTCGGGCGGACAGCGCGCCAGGTCGGCGATCTTCTCGTCGAACTCGGCCTCACAGAAGAGAACCCATTCGATGTTTGCCGATGGTCCGGCATGGAGGAGGCCCGCCTCGGGCGGCAGGACAGCCCGAGGGAGACCGAGTACAGTCTGCACGAGGTCCAGCTCTTCCTGGCCTCCCCCATCTTCAGAGGCGACATAGGCGATGCCGGCGATCCGGTCTTCTGGGTGCCCCTCCTGATGCGGCTCGGCGGTCTGCGTGTCGGCGAGGCCGTCGATCTCCGCGTCGAGGATCTGCAGTATCGTGGCGGCATCCCGGTTGTCCGCCTGGCTCGCGAACCTAAGGATGCTCGGGAAATACCGATCCCCAAGAGACTTCAGGAGCTCGGGCTCATCCGGCTCTTCAAGCTTCGGCAGGAACTGAACCAGGCGGCGCTGTTCCCAAAACTGCAGACAGGCCGATCCGGCCATGGTGTCACGCAGTTCCGCATGCTCTTCGTCCACTACTGCCAAAGGCATGGGATTTTGGCGGCCCGGCTGCCTGCGGACGCCTTCCGGAAAGCTCTGCTCAGCGAGCTTCTTCGAGCAGGAGTTCGCGACGATGTCGTGCGGATGACTATGGGACATGCTTCGCGCGAAAGGCACGTCCGATCTCCGGGAGGCGACTTCTTCCTTGGCTTGGACGATGCCCTGTCCGATGCTGACGCGAACCTCCCCGATATCATCGGTCCGTTTTCCGGCACATGACAGCTGCGGAAAGGCCCGGGCATGTGCCCGGGCCTTCATCGTCACGGTCCGGTGTGACGAGAAGAAGCCTCCACGAGATAGGAGTATCGGGCTCTCGTGCCATCCCCCGGGACGCTCCATGAAAAACCGCCCTTCGCCGCAAGAATCTGCTCTCTGCCTTTTCCGCCGGAGAACCGCTCGACCGATTCCTGGTCACAACCCGAGCAGCAACGGAGATCAGGAATGCTTGCCCGTATCAGGTCCTTCGTCGGGTGACGCGAACGCGTCGAAGTCGAACTTTTCAATCCCGTCCTGGGAAACCGCCCTGCCGCAACGGAAGCCGGGGCCATGGCAAGGTCGCAGCCTTTGCCGCGCCCGCCTGAACGGCTGGTGAGCCTTCCGAGAGCAATTGCACACACGTTCGAGGTTGCAACGCCACTCGCTGGATTCTCGACCTGAAGCGAACCGCCCGCGCTTTCGGCAGGCCTGGCAGCCGAGAAATTGATCGAGCTGCGGATTGGATCTTTCCGGTTGAAACCGGTCGAACCTAATTCCCTCGAAGTGGAGCTCTCGTCCGCCTTGGACAAGCGGCTTCACCATTAAGAACCATTGAAGGAAAAAGGAGAAATCAGTGCTCATGCAATTACGCCGCAGGGACACGATACCCTGCTGCACGTATCTCAGGTCGAGGATCGGTACGCTCGTTCTACTGATCGACCTCGACGAGAGCGCGACAATCACGAACCGCGCTCAGGAAATCGTCATCCGTCTCCGGGCCGAAGGTTTCCTGAAGCCTGGCGATCGCCTCGTCTACCGCGACACGATGGGCAACTGGGACGAAATCCTCCACGGGGAGCAGTTAGACTTCCGCCATCTTGGCCTCGCGGGTCTTCAGCAAGCTCTGGCCGACGTGAGCACGGAAGACGCGAGCGAGCCTTGGCTGAACCTTACCAGAGAAATAATTCTGCAGGGGTGATGCCTGGACAGAGGGGTAGTAGGGAACCTGTTTTTTCTCAGGGCGCGAACCCTTTTATCCACGAGAGTCGGAAACTCCCCGAGATCATCGATCCGTTTTCCCACACATAACAGCAGCGGAAAGGCCCGGGCATGCGCCCGGGCCTTCATCGTATTGGACCCGGTGTGACGAGAAGAGGCGACCACGAGATCGCAGCATCGAGCTCTCGTGTCTTCGCCCGGAGCGCTCCACAAAAAAACCTCCGTTCACCGCAAGAATCTGCTCTCTGCCTTTTCCGCCGGAAAACCGGTGGACCGATTTCCTGGTCACAACCCGAGCAGCAACGGAGATCAGGAATGCTTGCCCGCATCAAGTCCCTCGTCGGCAGGGGTGACGCGAACGCGTCGAAGCCGAACTTTTCAGTCCCGTCCGGCGACACCGCCCCTCCGCCCCAGGAGCCCGTGCCACTGCCTCACGCGGAACCGCCGACCACCGCTTTCCCGCTGGAAAGCCAGACACCGAAGCTCCGCAGCGCAGCCGAGGCGATCGTGAGAAAGACGCAGGGACCGGCTGCAATTGCCGCTCAATCAGTCCTTTCCGTGGCCTCGCTGGTCGCAGGGAGCCGAGCGAAGGTGGATACTCTCGGATCGCCCGCGACCGCAACTGTGGCCTGCGTCACGATCGCACTATCCGGCGAGCGCAAGAGCGCCGCCGACAAGATCGCGAAGACCGGGGTCGACCGTGTGATCATGCGTCTCCGGAAGGAACACGAGACCGCCATGGCGCGCCACAAGTCGGAAATCGCAAGCGCCGGACGCGGAGAAGAAAAACCTTCTGCTCCGGTCTGTCCGAGCTTCCTCGTGACGGAACCGACTATCGAGGGCGCCTTCAAGACAATCGCGTCCGGATGCGGGTTTCTGGGCTGGTTCACCGATGAAGCCGCCAGCTTCTGGGGAGGTCATTCCATGTCCAAGGACCAGCGCGCGAAAACGAGCGGCATCGTCTCGAAATTCTGGGATGGCGACTATTTCGTCCGTCCGCGAGCCGGGCAGGAAGGGGACGGCTATTTGCCTCCCACTGCAACCACGATCAACCTCATGTTCCAGCCGACGCTCATCCGTGACACCTACGGCGACGAATTCCTGATCGGCCAAGGCATTCTGGCAAGGATGCTCCCCTGCTGGCCCGTCAGCAACATGGGCAACCGAAAATATCGGCGGCCGACCAAAGAAGACGAAGTCGCTGTGAGTCGCTTTCATGACGAGGTGGAGGCCGCGCTGATAACCACGCTGGAGGATACCACCGAGCGGCTTCTCGCGCTGTCGGAGGAAGCCTTGGCCATCTGCATCGAGTTTCACGACAAGATCGAAACCGAACTCGGCCGCGGCGGCTGGGCCGCGGACATCTCAGGGTTCGCATCCAAGGCGCCGGAACACGCATGCCGGCTCGCCGCGATAATGACGCTCTTCGAGGACCGGGACGCCGTGACAGTATCCGGCGAGGTGATGAAAGCCGCCTGCGAGCTCGTCAAATACTACCTCGGCCAATACAAGTTCCTCTGCATCGCGGCCACGAACGAGACCGAGATCGCCCAGGCCCAGACCCTCCTCGACTGGCTTCTGAAGAACCTGCAGCCCGGCGACGGGTTCGCGACCGACCGGGTCCTGCAGTTCGGGCCGGTTTCCGCCCGGCGGTCGAAGGCCCTCGATCGGCAGCTGGGCGTCCTGAAGCAATACGGATGGGTCCAGGACCTTCCGGCGGGCACGAAGATCGACGGGAAGAAGCGGCGCAAGGGCTATCGGCTCAGCCCGAAGGCATGACCCTGGCGTGGTGGCCGGCATTCCTGCCGGCCACCGGGACTATCCGCCAGCCCATGTGAGAACGCGGCTCACTGCCCCAGCAGGAGCTTCTCGGCATAGATCCGGGCCCGGCAGATGGAGCGGATATGCGCGATACGCCGAAGCGACCTGAGGCACGCGTCGATGGCCTGCCCCCTTTCCGTAAGGTCCACCATCTCCCGCACCTCTCCGATGGCGCCGAGATCGGGATCCTCGTGGCCATCGAACACCGTGAAGGTGCCCAGGACCTCGCGTTCGCGCTCACGTTCCAGAACCGCCGACAGGAGCTCGATGTCCGTGTTGTCGTGGCGCGATATGCCCGCACTGGCGCGCATTGCTTCCAGCGTCCGGCGCAGCGAACCCCGCTCGATCGCGTCGGCCGATACCTCGTTGGCAGGGAAATGCTCGATGAACCCCCGGGTCATCCCGATCAGCAGCGAGCACAGCTCATCGAGGGGCATCTGGTAATAGGTCTGCATGTCTTTCTCCAGAAGAGTCGGTCGCGGCGGAATTGCCACGCCTTCAAGCTGCCGGCCCTTGCGGGCCGGCTGCGTCATGCAGCAGAGAGGTCGAACAGCTCGCCCAGGATGACATCGCACCCGGGATCCAGATCCGAGATCGCGACGAGAAGATCGTAGAGACGGTCGGCCTCGAGGCAGACCTCCTCGACCCGAGGGTCCAGCAGGTCGATCATCGCGAAGCGGGCTGTTTCCTCGGTCTCCGGATCCCCGACGAGATCGAGGCACACAAGCCGATGCAGCCAGACCAGCTCCTGCCTGAGTGCTCTCGTGAGCGAGGAGCTCTCGGAAATTCCGGACAGAAGACGGAGGCAGCGACGGTGCGCGGCAGGACCGCCGAGCAAGGCGGCGGCATTGAGCAGCGCGGAGCCGTGCTCCTGGAAGGAGGTCCTGGTTGCGACGAGCGCGGGATCACGGCTCGCGGAGACAGAATTGATCGAAGAGTTGAACATGATGGGGCTCCTGTGAAGTCGACGCCATTCGTGGCAGTCAAGGCCCCGAGAAATCTCCTTTCCGTATCGGGGTGATTGGCCGGCGCTTCTGTAGCAGCAGGAGGAGTGGTCGCCGGCGCGGGTTATCTTGTTGATCGCGAGGCGCCGCGTTTCCGTTGGCCGCGCTCTCGTCTCGAGGAGCGCGGCCAACGGAATGACGGCGTCCATCCCCTCTCTTCACCCTGGGCTGGATGGTTCCGGGCCTGAAATTGTAGAATTGGCACTCTCGGTCCGGATGTTGCGGCGCGTTACGGCAGAAGACGGAAAAAATTGAGAAGGGGCACACCCTACCCCGTGCGGGTGAAAGGGTCCCGTCGCCAATTGAACCGGAAAAATGCAGATATTACGGTACTTTGCGGCGGGGAGCGGCGGCCCACCTACAACCGCCGGTCAGGGAACGGCATTATCATGTCCGCATGTCGATGGCCACTCGGTCGCCCCGATCGAGGCTGCATTCATGGCGTCTTCGACCCTCGAGATTGCCGCGAGGCGTTGGTGGGCGGAGAGCACGCGCCCTGCGCCACGAACGTATATCGAACGGACATCCCGCCCTTCCGGCTTCAGAGTCCAACCCAATGCCTGCAGGGCTTTCTCGGCCGTCGCCCGCAGTTTTCGACGTGTCTCCCGCTCCGTCACATGGGGCACGACATGCGCGATCTCATGGTCCTCGCAGCTATGATGCCGCTGGATTTCGAGGCGAACGAGACTTCCGGGAGCGCGGGCCTCGAGCCAGATGGCAACGTCGCGGGCGTCCGTCTCCAACTGCCTGGCCGCAGCCCGGGTCCTTTCCATGGCAGCAAGAGTTTCGGGAGACCTGGGAGGGTAGTCGTGCATTGCTTCCTTCTTGATCGTTCATGCCCGGTTCCCGGTAACAGGGTCCCTTGGAAGGAGCCGGCAGCGCGCGCCGTCCCTTCCGGTATCCATGCCGGGTTCTCATTCGCGGGGCATTTTCGGCGTCTCGATAGCCAGACCGGCCCCGGGACAGGGAAGCCGTCTCTAAGGCTACACGCGCAAGGTCGTGGGGGACGACCTCAGGCCGGCAATGCGTGCGCCATGCTCTCGTGCGGCTCTCATCCCTTGCGCATGATCGTAGCTGTCCATGGTCGTGGCGGCGCTCTTGTTGCCGATGAGGGCTGGCGCCAGGTAACCTCCGCTCCGAATCTCCTCTGAGGCTTCGGTCGCGGCATTGTCCCTGACCCGATGGATGCTCACGCGCACGCCGAGATGCTTGCAGGTCAGATCTCCGACCAGACGGCCGAGTTGCGCCGAGGTAATGGCCGCCCCCAAGTCGACCATGCTCGGAAAAAGCGCTGGCCCGTCATCGAAGAGCGGCCGGAAACCCCGCTGGTAGTCGTCAAGAGCCGACCACAGAACGGGGTTCATCAGGACCTTGTCATAGCCCGCGAACCGCTTCTTCGCCTCACGCAATTTCAGCACGCGCCCGGGAAGCACGACATGGACGTAGGGTTTGTCGAGGAGAAATACGGTCGTCCCCATAGCCAGGTGCGAAAAGGCACGTGCCCGCTGCGGCAGGGCCGCGGCAAAGGACAGCAACAACCCGTTGCGGAAGTCCCGGGCGACATGCAGACCGCGAGGGCCATTCTCCCGCGCCGTGTCCATCAGCTCGACGCCGAGATCGAAAATCGTCGACGCGCCGACGATCTGTGCGCCGGTCTTCGTCGGTCGGCCGGCGACCTTGGCGAGGGAATCATGCCGCGCGATGACATGGTCGCATCCCGCGCTATGGAAGCCGGGATCCGCCACGACGCGGAAGCCGGAGAGAATGCGCGACAGATAGTCGGAGACGCTCCTATCCGAGACGTCGTCAGCCCTAAGGTGGGTCGCGTAGACGTGAAACGAGGCACCTGAGGGCCGCACCTCTCGACCGAGAGCGGTCGAAGCGCGACACCATCGCGCCAGGGCATGCGCCACGGCCTGAACATGGTTCGCGCTCCATTTCTCGGAGAGCGATCCAGGCTCACTGATCAGCTTCGCGATGAGCTTCCCGTGCCACTCCTCCGAGAGCGACGAGATGGCGGACCGGGCCCGCTCGTCGATCGACTGCGCCGCGACCTTCGGGGTGCACCGGCTCTGCCGCAGGACCTGACCGATCATGCCCGCGACCGGGACACCCCACAGTACGGGGGCGCCGAGCTGAATGTAAGCGAGCTCGGAAGCAGCATATTCTGTCCCGACGCGCGAGGAGAGCCCACCGAGATATCCGGATATTTCCGTGCGGTCCGGCACGGGCATGGGCCAGCCCATGTCGCCGCGCCACTCCGAAAAGCCACGCACCGAGCGGAGAACAGGCCCGGGATCGATACCTGGTCGATCCCGGCCAAAGGCGTCGCGGAATTCCTCAGGTGAACACGGTGCGGCCCGCCCGGATTGAGATTTCGTGGCCCGCATCAGGAGATCTCCCATTTCTTTGTATTGGCCGTTCGTTCCGATCGCGCCGCCTGAAAGGCCGGACAGGTGAACCCGGGTCCCGGCTCGGGGTCGACGACGAGACGGGAATGTTGGTCGATGATTGCGTCCGTGCGGGTGCTGAGTAGTTTTCCTTGAGCCGAGCGCTTCCGGAGTGGGATCTTCATCCTGTTTTCCTTTTCTTTCTGGGCTTTCCGGGCTGCCGGGACTTCTGGTCGGCGAGGTATTTGCTCCACCTGTCGAGTGCGAGGTCCTCGTCGATCTCGGCGTAGTGCGCGAGCGTCGTCTCGAGCCGCTTGTGACCCAGCAGACGCTGGACATCGGGCAGCCGATCCGGATCTTCCCTGAGCCATAGCCAGCCAAGGAAATGCCGGTAGAGATGCGGGTTCATCTTGAACCCCACGATCCGTTTCGTGTGCCGGACGAGACGCTCAAGCAAGCCGGCATAGGGTTGCCCCGATTCGCCTCCTTCCCCCTGTGAGGGGAAAAGGAATGGATTTTCGTCGTCTCCTGCTCGCAGAGCCTTCGGCCGGACCTTCTCGATGAACGATTTCAACCTGTCCGAAGCATGCTCATCGAGCGGTATATGCAGATCCGGATCATCGCTGTCGCGCCCCTTCACCTGCACATTGGGAACGACAATACGCGCCATTCCGCCAACATAGGAAATCCAGGACGTGCGGATGCCAGTAATATTGGCCCGCCGTGGTGCCCGCGCCAGGAGAATGTCGCTGGCGATGGCGCACATGATGTCCCGGGCCTCTTCAGGGCCGAGCAGGTCCATCCTGGTCTTGCCGCGGCACTTCCGTTTCCGTTTGTCGATGATCGAGTTGACCTCGTCGGTCAGGATGTCGCTCAGATCGATCAGCCGCTGCTGGCGCTCACCGATGATCTGCCGCAGCCGGGCCTTGTTACGACGCGAGATGCCCGTCTCGCCGATCGCATGTTCCTTGATATGCCCGGCGATGGCATTCACGTCGTCGGCGCTTCGACCGATGTAGTCCCGCGCCAGCTTCTTCAGCGTCTTCCCGACCGACTCGGCATAGCTGCTCGGGAATTCGTCGTCGGAGTTGCCGGAGCTCAGAACGTCGAGGACGCTCTCGATGACATCCGGGTCCGTATACTCGGTCAGGTCCTCGATCAGATACCCTGTCGCCGCGTAGAGCGCCTTCGCTCCCGCGATCAGCTGATATCGGCGGTTCTCGAGAGTCTTCACGCTCCATGTCTGGCCGGGCAGGAGGAAACCAGCCGACTGCCGCTCCTCCTCGGAGCGCTTGCGGCCCCGGTTCTTCTTTTTCAGAAGGGCTTTCTTCGGGTTCACCGGGCGCGTGGTCTCGGCGGCGTCCACCTGTGCGAGGAACTCCTCTTCCGACAGCCCATCACGAGACGTCTCGCCCCTCAGCCACTGGCTGACGGGACCGTCGAACTCGGACAGCAGCACGGAAAAGACCGAGGCCTCGACGCCATACTTGTCTCTCCCGTCCGGGAACGGGTGCTCCACCACATTGAATCCATAGGAGCTGAAATCTGCATCGGCCGCGAGGCGTTTGCAGAGCGCCGAGATGCGCCGCACATGCTTCCTGCACGTCTCTTCGCCCTTCGGGCTGACCGCGAGCCGGTGCAGATAGTATTCATGGAGGACCTCTGTGGAGATTTCACCAGGTAAAATTTCCCGCTGGTAGAGGAAATGGAAGAACGTCCCCGAGATCAGCTTCAGGTCATCTGGGCAATCGGACTCCGACAGCACATCGTGGATTTCGCGATAGATGCCTATCACGTCCCGAATTCCGGACGGCCGATTTCGACCGCCCTGAGAGTGAATAGCCGCCAGGATGTCGGATTTGTAGGTGGCGAAGCTGTTTTCCGTCAGGTCGAGGGTTGCAGCCGACCAACTCGACAATTTCTCGATCGCGCGCCGGTGGTCGACGATTTCGATTTCGGCCACCCAGCCCGCGGCCTTCAGAAATGCCTTGAGGCGGGAGATGAGCACGCGGTTGCGGCTGTCGGATTTCTCATCCCCTGTTGGGCGGGCCAGGTCGCTCATCAGGCGCGAATAGGTCATCTGACCCGCCGGCGTCGGCACGTGGATACCCATAACCTCGCCGAGCGCATCGAGAGTTTTCCTGTCCGATCGGATTCCGGGGATCTCGAGAATATCCTGCACAGCCCGCGGGTTCAGACCCGCCTGCAGGGCGAGCGCTCGCTTGCTGATTCCGGATGCCCCGAGATAATCCCTGATTTGATCTTGAACCGTCATGTATTCACTCCCGTGCTCGGCTGGCGCTCACTCGAGATCGAGATCCGCCCTCCTCACGGGGCGGATTCGATGCTCGAAGAGCGCCAGCCAATCGGGGTGCACGAGCCAGCTCTTGCCAGGTTTCGTCCCGTCCAGGAAAACCCTGCCGCGTTCGCTCACGGTCCCTTTCACGATCCAGTCGCGGATCATCCGCGGGTGGCGCCGCAGTTTCTTGGCGACGTCTGCTGTTGTCAGGTATTCGTCGTGGTTTTCATCGGCGGAGGTCTGCGTTTCACCTTCGGACATCTTGGTCTCCTCTTTGCTACAAGAGGGACCTACGCCGGGCGGGTCGGCTCCAAAACGCAGACACAATCTTTTTCAGACGCTCGGCGAAAACCCGGAGATGAGCGGCGAGAGGAAATCTGCTAATTTTGCGATTCATCACCCAAGTTCGCCCGATTAGCAACGGACGACTGGTCGCTCGCCCGAAGTCCTACCGCAGATCCGACTGGTCATGCCGTTGACCTGCTCCCCTTTGAGTCCGCGTTTATAGGTTAGCTCTGTTCAGGGTTTGGTCCTCTTCTGACCGTTGGTGATACTCCCACGGGGATGGCGTTCGATGTGAGCTCGGTGCCGTTGTCGCTGACCACCATGCAGGGGAAGCCACGCACCTCGCTGATCCGATCCAGCTCTCGCGCCACCCGGATGCCGGAGATCGAGGTGTCTACGACGGTGG
>Ga0310345_10003779_pt1 | contig 14173 bp, 10 predicted proteins | sample HC15DNA20500_MG_FD_204667 | JGI IMG/M metagenome (GOLD analysis project Ga0310345, IMG submission 204667) | Marine microbial communities from station ALOHA, North Pacific Subtropical Gyre - HC15-DNA-20-500_MG | ecosystem: Environmental > Aquatic > Marine > Oceanic | place: Pacific Ocean: North... | reverse complement strand
TTTGGGCATTTTGGTAAGCAACTTTGCTCATGATATAGGAAGTTTTCATTCCAAATACTGCCATAATAGGTGAGTTACCTGCTTTAAAATCTTCAAGTGTTAAGGCATACATTTCTTTGTTAATTTCTACTGTTCTTTTTAATGTTTCTAAATTCTTTTCAACTAATACGTAATTGTTCCAAGCATTGTTAAATTGTTCATTTACAATTCTTACAACATCTTCGTATCTAAGTTCAGCAGAACCTAGTTTTGCCATATCACTTCTTTTTTGATGTACATTAGAAAATCCACCAAATATTTTCCAACTTAATGTAATGTCTGCTCGCCACTCTTCTTTTTGTTCATTGTATGCTCCACCTAGTTCACCTTCTTTTTCTGTGTAAGATATTTTACCATCTATTCTTGGTTTAAATTCTGCGTCATCATATCTAAGTTGTCCAAGTGCAATTTCAATATCTGCATTTGCAATTTTTAATGTTGTATTATCTCTTACAGATGCTCCAGAGTCAGGTATTAGTCCTAATAAGTCTGCAATTGGTGTAGGCATATTAGCAACGTCAAGAGGTTTAAATCTCCAAACATTTTGGAATCGTTGTTTTGCTGATCCTACAGCTAATTGACTTGTCATTGTTAATGTTTGGAAAGTTCTATATTGCTGTTCAATTTGTAATTGTTCTAATTTAGATGCTTCTCCTTTTTTAACTTTTTCTATTGTCATAGATAAAGTTTTTAATGCATTGGCCTCTATTTTTTTATTTGCTTCATGTACATTATAAGTTTTTGTTAAAGTTAACCAAGCACTAATAGCCTCCATTACAAGGTCTTCTTTTGCAAGTTCTAAATGATAATAAGTTTGTTGAGCCCTTGTTTTTTCCATATCAATTAAAGAATTAGTTCGCCCAAAATCCCAAATCATTTGTGTAATTGTTATAGACTTTTGTATGCCATGTTTTCCATCATTTTTTATTGAGTCTACTCCAGCTGTACTACTTTTTGAAGGTGTTCTATCATCCTCCCAATTTGATCCATATGTAATTGTTACTTGTGGATAGTATGCTGAGTAAGTTTTCTTTAATGTTTCTACTGCCGCTTCATAATCTAATTCTGCCGCTTTAACTTTTTCATTTTTTACAATAAGTCCTGGAAGTAGTTCATAGAGACGCATCCAAGTCAGTGATTTAGAAATTTCTTTATCTACATCTTTTAATTGCTTTAATATTAATTTCTTCTTTTTTAGATTTGTTTCTAGATGATCTTTTACTATTCCTTCTGTACTTTTTTGTTCAATTAGTTGTTTCTTTTCTAGTTGTTTTTCTTCAATTACTTTTTTAACTTTTTTCTCTGTAATTTTAATATCCTTTTCTATTTGTTCTATATTTTTTTTAGTTTCTATGCTTTCTGGTGTCTCAACAATTTTTTTATATTCCTCAATTGGATTTGCTAGTTTTTCTTTGCTTGGTACGTAGGTTGTTTCAATATTAGATTTTTGTCTAATTCTAGCATTACTAGAACCACAACTTTCCATTATATATTGATCTGTTTCTTCAGTAACTGTCCATTTACAGCCTTCAGGGTCTCCTTCTGCATAAGAATAGTTAAATCCTAGCAATAAAAAAGTCGCAAATATAGTAAGTAGTATCTTCATAATACAAGCATATTTAAGTGATTTTATGCAGTAACAATTACCTCAGAAATCAATGCTGATTCTGTTTCAATTATTGCGTAGTTAATGTCGTCAAAGTCGGCGTTAGATGTTAAATCCAAGTAATCGTTATATCCTGTTGTGTTTGATACGGTGACTGTGTTGTCAGTTTCTACTGTCCATGAACTGTTTGCGTAAGTTACTGGAGTAATTTTAAAGTAATAATCGCCTGAAGCATCAGAATCTTGTGTTAAAAAGTCTTCTGAGTCATCTATGATTTTAATCTTGTCTAAATTAAATGTATCTGTGGTTTCGAACAGATCACCATCACCATCTGCGTCAACTGAAATAATACCATAGTGGTCATCTGCTTGATCCGGTGTTCCACTATCCATATCTGAGTTAAAGGCCCAATAAGCAGTATCGGTAGCGTCCCAACCCAGGCCTAATGTATACTCATCAATAGTATTATCATCATTACCTGAAACAAACAGTTTGGTTCCATCACTACTAAAGACTAATGCTTCAGCACCTGTGTCAAAAGAAGGAATACTAGTAGCACTAACATAAGTGCTAGTGGAAATATCAAAGGCTGTGCTTAAAGTCCATTTATGTATTTCGTTATTTTGATGACCAGAGAAAAACATCTCTGTTCCGTCATCATTAAATGCTATTCCTCTAACATCATTGTCATAAGAAGAAACACTTAAACTATCAACATAAGAAGCAGTGGAAACATCAAAGCCAGTACTTAAGGTATATTCACTAATATCATCACCTACATTTCCCGAAACAAACATCTTTGTTCCATCTGTGTTAAATGCTAATCCTCTTGGCTCTGTGTCTTGAGAAGAAACACTAAAACTATCAACGTGAGATGCTGTTGAAACGTCCCAACCAGTACTTAATGTATATTCATTAACATCATCACCCTCATAACCAGAAACAAACATTTTCGTTCCATCTGTGTTAAAGGCTAAACCATGTGGTTTTGCTTCTTGGCTATTAACACTAAAAGCAGAATCATAAGATGCCGTTGACACGTCCCAAGCAGTTGACATATGATATTCACCAACATCATTACCTTGATAACCTATAATAAAAAATTTAGTTCCGTCACTGCTGAAAGCTAATTCTCTTGGACCTGTTTCTTGAGCAGAAGGATTGTAACCATCAACATATGTAGCATTTCCAATTGTATCCGCATCGTCCCATACAAAGTCTAAGTGATTCATACCACCTCCAATATAAACATTGTTGCCTAAGTGAAAGGAGTCTACTTTTGTTATATCATTTTCCGTAGTTGTTTCATATCCATGAGTTGATTTGAATATTGGTATGTACTCTTCATCTATTGTAATATTTGCACCATTGCTGTCGGTCATAGATTCTTGAGCCTGTGTAGTTAACCATCTAGCAATTTCCCAATGCATTTGTTCACTTCCATAACTGGATACATTGTTGTGACTGTTTATGTCCAACCAAAACAGAGCCGTTCCTGTGTACACTGCTTCAGTATCTTCTCCGCTCCATTCTGCTACAGAACCATCATTGTCGTCGTTTTGCTCGTGAGTTACAAGATCCCCTTTACCCATGTACCCCGTGTGAAAAGTTCCTCCTTCTGAAGCGTTTTTAAGTAGTACTTCTGAACTACCACCTGAATACCCTTGATAAGCAGGTTGTAGATGTTGTGGTTGATTACTATGACTGTTAATCAATCCTGTATTAGTTGATGATGTAGTGTCAATTACGTTGATGAAATCTTCTATGTCAGCGTTCCTTGTATTATCAAAATTTCCATTTTCTCCAATAATTGCTAATGAACCTCCTGACATAAGGTATTTGCCCCAGAGTGTTGTTAGATCAGTATTGGTGTTAACTCTTGTGTTATAGCCCGTGTCCCAAATCTGTGAGAACTGTGAACCATACTTCAGTGACATTGTAGACCAATTACCGCCGGCACTAGTGTCGTAAGTAACATTCAATGATCCTGCTTCTGAGTCTTCCAAGTTTCCTGTAAGTCTAGTATTTCCTTGTACACTGTAAGCACTAGGATTCATCACTAATACTTTATTTTCCGCCCATGCGTTGTTCATCACCATGTCATGAGAATATCTTGCTCCCCAAGTGGCTAGTGTTCCATAACTAATACCTTTTGTGTATTGTGTTGCTTCATTTACATCAGTTATATTAACAACTTGATTTGTAGTTGCTGTTAAAGATCCATCACTTACTTGAACCACCAACGTATAAGATGTTGTAGTTTCATAATCTAATGTTGCCGCAGTAGTAATAGCACCTGTGCTAGAATTGATTGCAAATTTTCCTGCACTATTTCCAGATGAAATTGAATACGTTAAAGTTGTACTTGCATCAACGTCTGATCCTGATGCAGTTGCTACTGATGTACCTGAACTTACGTTCTCTGCTAATGATACATTATTCATACTAGCAAGAGTTGGTGCTTCGTTAACATTGGTTAAATTAATAACCTGTGTTGTGTTTGTAGTTAAACCACCGTCATCAGTTGCTGTTATAGTTAAAGTATATTGTGATGTTGTTTCATAATCTAATGATCCGTTTGTTTCAATTAAACCTGAATTTGTAGAATTGTTATAGGTAATAGAAAATTTGCTATTTGTATTACCTGCTGTAATTGAATATGTAATATCGTCACCGTCTGGATCTTCTGCATAAATTGATGCTATGTTTGTATTGTCAGCAGTGTCTTCAGCAACGGTTACAGGATCTATAGCTCGAGTAATTCTTGGTGCTTCATTTACATCTGTTACATTAATTGTTTGTGTAGTAGTTGAAGCATTTGTGCCATCACTTGCTTGAACAGTTAATACATATTGTTCTTTATCTTCGTAGTTTAAACCTGGAAACTTAATTATGATATTATCAATTGCTCCTGATTCATTGGCTTCACTTTCACCAACTCGCATACCAAACCCTAACTTGACATCTCCATTTTCGTCCAAATTGCCATATACTGTATAAAGTTCTCCTTCTTCATCTCCATATATAGCTGAATCTTGTACTGGATCCCAACCAGTGCTTTGTGTTTCTACACCGTATTTTTTATCACCAGCACCAAATCCATCTTTACGTCTGTCATCAGCAACAACATTTGTATCATTAACATATACACGGAATTGTTCTGTACCACCATCTGGACCATGATTGTGTGCGTCCCAAGTACCCCACTCCCAAAACAAAAAGTCTATTGCAATTCTTTTTCCTGCGTAACTATCAGAAAAGTCAAATGTTTTATAAACGTCTTGGGTTGAAGTTATACTACCATTAATTTTTCCTAGTACAGTTGTCCATTTAGCAGTATCTAAAACTGCATTATCACCAGTCCATCCTGTTGCTGTTGCACCATTAGAAAAACTTTCAAATGTTTCAGTAGTTAACGTTGTGGTGTTTTTGGAATATAATATTGCACCAGTAGAAGAATTAATTGTAAAATGACCGTCATCGTTTCCTGCTGTAATTGAATACGTTATTGAATCTCCTTCAGAATCTGAAGCCGAGGCAGTTGCTATTGCTGTTTGATGATTGATATTTTCTGCTTTTGAAACTGCGTCCATGGTAGAAATACTTGGTGCAACATCATTTATATTTGTTACATTAATTGTTTTGCTTGTAGTTGTAGTTAATGTTCCATCACTTGCCGCTACGACTAGTGTATAAGATGTTGCAGTTTCATAGTCTAATGTTGCCGCAGTTGTGATAGCACCTGTTGTAGAATTAATTGCAAATTTTCCTGCATCATTTCCTGATGAGATAGAATATGTTACTGTATCATTATTAGGATCTGTTGCTGACATAGTAGAAACAGTTGAACCACTAGAAAGATTTTCTGCAAGTGATGTTGTACTTGTTGTGTTAAAAGTTGGTGCTTCATTTACTTCCTCTTCCTCTTCTTCTTCTTGGTCCTCTACAAAATCATCATACCATGAATCAGTTTCTTCCTCTTCATCTTCATCATTAGTAGTAGGTGGTACATAAGTATCTTCCTCTACAGGATCGTCATCAACCACAGGTGGAGGTGGAGGTGGTGGTACATAAGTATCTTGTTCTACAATTGGTTCATCTTCTTCTGTAGTAGTATCTTCTTCTGTAGTAGTATCTTCTTCTTCTGTAGTAGTGTCTTCTTGTGTGTCTTCTTGTGTATCTTCTATAATTTCATCTTCTACAACAATATCTTCTACAACAGGTTGGTCTTCCTGTTCTTCAACAATTGGTTCCTCTTCAAATATGTCATCTTCTATAACATTTTCTTCTTCTACTACTGGTGCTGTTTCTTCAGCAATTTCATCTTCTAATTCTTCTAATTCTTCTTCACTGACTTCTTCGTCAAATGGATCTTCTACTTCCTCTTCTACTTCCTCTTCTATTTCCTCTTCTACTTCCTCTTCTACTTCCTCCTCAGTCTCTTCTTCTTCCTCTTCCTCTTCTTCCTCTTCCTCTTCCTCTTCTTCATCTTCCTCAGATTCTTCGTCTTCACGTTCTTCTTCTGCTTTCTTTTCTGTTCTACGTGTAGTATTAATTGTTTTACCAAACTTTTCTAAAACAATTTCTTCGGGAAGTATTACAGGAACAGTTGGTGGCATAAAACTTGATACAATAGTTGTTGATTCAAATGCTTTTGTTAATAATACACTACCTGATTGATTAGAAATTAAAAGTTGTCCTACTGTTCCATCTGCGTTTGGAAGTAATACGATTTGGTTTGCTTCACCTTCTTGTGATGCTTTACCTGCCACTTGCGTACCTCTAACGCCAATTGTTAATACTGGTGTTGTTACAGTCATTGCATCTGTTCCTACTTTTGCAATTTGTCCTGATACGAAAGAAAAGTTTCCTGATAGTATATTGGCATTCATTGAACCTGTTGTTGGAGTCTCAGGATCATAAACAAATTCGTCTACAACCATTTTTGAACCGGCGTCAATAGACATTGTGGTTTCATCTTTAAACGCAATACCAACAGAACCGCCTTTAGCTTCTACAATATCATTAAGATAGATAGGATCGCCTTCTTGTAGTTCTATAGACTGATTATCTCGTTGAATTATAACGACACCATCAGCAATTGTAATTTTTCCGATTGAATGCTCTGACATAATACCTCGCTCGTAGGTATTTATAGGTGTGTATTAGTTGGAAATCATCAAAGACAAATGTTGAATTGTCAATAATTGACAGCGAGTAGGTTAACGATATTGCCTTTGATGATTGATCCTCGTGAAAGCAATAAAGGAAGATGAATCAAAGCAGTCTTTGAGCAGATCAGTATTCGATTCACTATCTCGGTCTTTTAAACATTTTGAATGACCTGACATTATATACGTTATCCCCGTTGCTCTTAAGTATTTAAAATATACTATGTTAATATAATATACGTATATTATTTTTATTCTTGATAAAATTGATTAGTTTCAATAAGTTTAGATTCTAATGTTCCTAAAACTACATCAATTATTTGATGTTCACCATTTCTATAAACATCGAATCGTAATTGATCACCAGGATTTCTTAGCCATAATAATTCAATTACGTGCGGTACTACTTGAATATCTTTATCGTCAATGGAAACTATTATATCGCCTGCTAACAATCCAAAACGATATGCTGGAGAGTCAACAACAACTTCTTTAATTTCTAAATAATGATCTAATCCCTCAGTTTTTAATTTTTCATATAATTCTCTATCGTCAATGATACCCATTATGATACCTATAGATGGTTTGACGTGTTTACCTGTTGCTAAAATTTGACTGACTACTCGTTTAACTAACGGAGTAGGCATTACATAGCCATAGCCAACATAATTTCTATCTGGTGAGATTAGTAAAGTAGCAACACCTATAACTTCACCATCTTCATTCATTAATGGACCTCCTGAGTTTCCAGCATTTATTACAGCGTCAGTTTGTATATAATGAACAAAACTTGAGGCTGGATTTGGTCTGTAGTCATAACTTAAAATTCCTTTTGTTAATGACCATATTTGACTTATTCCATGCCCAAGTGCATAAACATCATCCCCAATTAAAGGTTCAGTGTCAGCCCATGTAAGAAAATTATGACCAACTTCTTCAATAATTTCAATTACAGCAATATCAGTTTCCTCATCATATCCAACTACTTTAACATCTGTTATTGCAAATGGATGATTGTAAGCATATATTTTTAAAGTATCAAAATTTTTAATAACGTGATAGTTTGTTACTATATGAACTCTATTAATAAAAAATCCTGTTCCCATACCATACTCAGGAAGTTTTGGCACGTATTCTTCAAACGTAGGTGGTGTTTTTTCATCATCAAATTCTTTAAAAAATTCTTCAGGAACTGGTTCTGTTATTATCTTTTCAGTTGCTTTTTCACTGCTAATTAGTACAATACTGTTATATGCTTTCTCCCATTTCCAATCAGACGGCGTTTCCGCAAGAGATATTGAAGAAAAGATAACAAATATTATAATTGAAATAAATTTTTTCACATTAATATTTATTATGTTAGGTAATGTGTTGTCTGCAGAACAGGTATGTTAAGTGTGCTTATATGTTAAAAATTGAAACAATTAAATATTGACGATGAAAGAAATATTAATTGCTCTAATGATATGGATTGGAGCAAACACAGATTATAATACTGACGTTCCTTTACCTGTTGTTGAGTTTAAAACACAAGTAGAAATGGAAAGTTTATACTATGGAGAACGTAAAAGGGAAGGTGACCTTTATGGATTCTATAATCTTAAAAAAAATGTTATAATATTGCCCGATACGTGGGATAGTGCTAGGCCATTTGATTTAGGTTTATTAGTACATGAAATGATTCACTATCTACAAGATGTAAATGAAATTCAATTTCAATGTGTAGCTGAAATGGAAGCCGATGCTTGGCCCTTACAAAAACAGTATTTAGAAAATGTACATGAGTTTCATTGGGAATATAATGGATTGTGGCATTTAATGATTAGTCAGTGTTCTACTAGTGAGTACAGAAACTAATTTTTAAAAATTTTATCAGTAATTTCTTTAGTTTTATTTTCGACAGCACGTGAAACACACATATCCCAAAGATCTTGAGGTTGTGGACCAAAAATAAGTTTTTCATCACAAGGCACCACTAACCAGCTCATTGCAGGTCTTCTTGGAGGTAGTGCATCTATTTCATCATCGAGTTGATGAGCTTGCCAATTAGCCATTCCCATTGTGATTAATTTTTGTTTAGGTCCTCCTCCTTGTGCAATTACTTCAAGTATTTTTCTATCTAATGTAAATGCTAATGGATGGAGTTTGTTTATGTTTGAACTTCCTAATTGAAAGTCTTTTGAGTGTAATACGCCTATTAAATTGTTTAATACAGGGCCTCCATAATATACAGGTAGATTTATGTTTTCGATTCTTTTTAATTTACCTTCTTGACATATGTGTTTGAAATCAGGGTGATTGCATTTTTTGTTAATAATGACTCCAGCCGCACCTGTAATATCGTGACGCCATATGTAAATTACAGTCTTTTGGAATCTCCAATCTGGCATATTGGGAGGTGCTACAAGTAATTTGCCTTGTGTATCTGTCATACACTTATACTTATTGTTTAATTCGTAGGGTTTAATGTGTAGTGATTATTTCTTGGCTGTGACACCAATCTTAGGAAATGGATTTAATGGAACCTGTGTAATTGGATAAGCAGTATCAACTTTTAAATCAAATGCTTGTAATAGTTGTTCTAAATTTTCTGCATATGAAGTAGTTGCTGTGCCGCCTTTAACATTAATAAACAAAATACCCATACCTCCTGCTTTTGCACCAAAGTATGCCGATAGGTTGGCCATGCCGTGTAGAGTATTTGCTTTCTTGGCATCACCACTTTTAACTGCTTGTACAATTTGTTTTTGGTATTGATTATTAGGAAATAAATCTCGTAAAATAAGTTGAAAGTCTTTGTAAATGTTATTAGCCTGTTTCTTGTTAGCTTTCATACCTTGTGTTAATGCGGCATAACCAATTCCACTTGGTACAGCTCTAACTATTTTTTTGTATTTTTTTTCAAATTGTTGTGCTTTATTAGTGTATCCAGCCGCAGGTAATATATCATCATCTTTAAACCTACCAGCAAACATACCACCTTTAACTTCTATCTCTTGGCTAGTTGCCATTACAGTTAAGTCACCTTTTTGTCCTTTTACTAATTCCTTACTGTGTGTTGCAAATAATATTTCACCTGGTCCAATTCTAGAAGCAGGTTGATACATTAAAAGATCGTTGTAATACTTTTGTGTTTCAACGCTATCTTTATACATAAACAAAATATTTTCAAGTGAGTTTTGTGATCTTCTTAATTCATCTAAACTTACACATTTATTACTGTTAATTGCATTTATAATAGCGTCTATTTGTTTTCCACTTAAACCATTTCCTATCATAAATTTAGAAACAATTTTATAATATTTTTGCATATCTTGATCATCAATACCTTTTACTTTTCTTGATATTCTTGTATAGATATTTGCTTCTGGATCTTCTTGTTTGTCTTGTGCTAGTTGAATATAATCGTTAATTTTATCTAGGATTGCAGGATCAGTATCTGGTGGTAAATTTTGTATTTGTTTTGTTAAAGACATTATTCCTTCTGGTGATTCCATAAACCACGGAGTTTCTGCGTTTTCCTTACGCATGAATCTGTGTATTAAATCTGTGTATAGTTTGTCGTATGATTCTTGTGATATTGTGCCGTCTTTTTGTTTGGCTTGTAAATCTTTTACACCCGTAATAAAGTCTGGATACTCTTGCACATTTGGCATTCGTACGACTTTAGCTTTAGGCATAGGAAATTTAAGTATATCTGCTTCAGCTAGTTCTTTTTCAAACCATGGTTTCATATACGTATTTAACCGTTTACAGCTGATTGCTTTTTAACAGGATAGTTGCCTGTAAAACAAGCGTCGCAATAACCCTTACTTTTCATAGCTTTATGCAATCCTTCAATTGAAATGTATTCTAATGAATCAGCACCAATAAATTCTTTAATTTCTTTTACGCTACTTTCTCCAGCTATAAGTTCTTGTCTGTTTGGTGTGTCTATGCCATACCAACACGGACCAGTTACTGGAGGAGATGAGATACGCATATGTATTTTTTTAGCACCTGCTTTTCTTATCATTTTTATAATTTTTTTAGATGTAGTTCCTCGAACAATAGAATCATCAATAACGGTAACTGTTTTATCTTTAAACAATCGCATAGCACTATGTTTTAATTTTACACCTAAGTCTCGTATTTTTTGTGTAGGTTCAATAAATGTTCTTCCTCTGTAATGACTTCGTGTAAGTCCTAGTTCAAAAGGAATCTTTGATTGGTTAGCATATCCAAGTGCAGATACCATTCCAGAGTCAGGTACAGGAACAACCATATCAGATTCAATATAAGTTTCTTTTGCTAATTCTTCTCCTATTCTTTTACGAACATCATATACTAATTGATTATCAATAACAGAATCAGGTCTTGAAAAATAAATGTGTTCAAATATGCAAAAATGTTTTGTAACTTTTTTATCTAAATGATATATTGTCTTTTTGCTATCCCAGAATACAAGTACTTCTCCAGGTTCAACGTCTTTAATATTTGTTGCACCAATTAAATCAAGTGAACAACTCTCAGATGCTATTGCATAACCTTCTTTATAACGACCTATAACTAATGGACGAAAACCATAGGTATCTCGTGCAACAATTAATTTGTTATCAAGTAAAGCTATTATGCTAAATGCACCGTTTACTTTATTCAATACTGTAAGTAAGCGATCTACAGGATTGGTACCTTTTGTTCGAGCAATTAAATGTGGAATAATTTCTGTATCAGTTGATGTTTGAAATATTGCACCTTCTTTAGATAGTTTTTGTCTCCAATATGTAGAATCAGTAAAGTCACCATTATGGGCAATAGCAAAACCACCAAAATCTAAATTATAAAATAAAGGTTGAACATTATTTTTTCCAGTGCCTCCAGTAGTGCTGTATCTAACGTGTCCAATTGCTGTGCTACCAGGAAGATTTTCAATAATTCTGTTTTTACTAAAAATATGATCAACACGTCCATAATCACCATGGGTATGAAATTTTTTGTCATATGAAATAATTCCAGCACCTTCTTGTCCTCGATGTTGCAAGGCATGAATTCCTAAAGCCGCAATTTTAGAAGCTTCAGGAATGTTATATATTCCAACTATTCCACACATATACTCATAATTATGACTGATTCTTTTTTCGTAGTTCGTCGTTGATTTTAATACTAGTTTCTAATTGTGTAAAAGGTTTGTTTAAAATTTCTTTGGCAAACCAAGCCAGTGCATTTGTATCTTTAGGAAAACATGAACCAGAATATCCACGTTGTCCGTCATTACCTGGCACTTTCATATGTGATTTTCCTAAACGTATGTCATTAGATATAATTTTTACAAAGGTATTCCAATCACACCCTTTAGCCGCTCTTAATACATCATACATTTCGTTCATAAATGTTACTTTAGTTGCAAGGTAAGAATTAATACAATATTTGACCATACTTGCAGTTATTATATCTGTTTTGTAAGTAGGACAAGGGTTGCAAATTGAATGTTCTTTGTATAATTTTTCTACTTCGTCTGCATCTGTGTTTCGTCCGCCAAATATTTGCATAAATGGATTTTTAAAATCTTCTATGTAATTTTTTTCTGTAAGGAATTCTGGATTGTACACTATTTTTAAATCGACACATTCTTCTTGTATTGCTTGTAATTTATATGCAGGTACAGTACTTTTAACAATAACAAGATGTCCTTTATATTGATTTAATTTTTGCAATACTGATTCTAATATATCAGTATTACATTCACCTGTTTCTAACATAGGAGTAGGTACAGCCACAAAAGTTGCGTTAGGTTTAAAGTGAATTAAATTTTCTATTGTGTTTGTGCTGTAATATTTAGGATCAACAATATATTTTTTTACGTTTTTGGTAAAGCCTTGATTAATTGCTGAACCTACAAAGCCATGTCCTACAATACCTAATTTCATAACAGTATTATATTATGTATTATGAACAATGTCTATCTATTTGGATTCTTTAGAAGGACCATTAATTGAAAAATCGTAGTCAAAACTACCAGCTTCTTTTTCTGTAACTATCCATTTTTCGTCTGTTTCAACAGAGTATTTGTGTGTATTAACTAAACGGGCTATAATATTTTCATCAGGAGAATCTACAAATTCAGTTTCAAATACTTTTAATCTATTGTTAGGTTGAATTGCATAATTACCATCGTTTAATTGAATAACGTGTCCACACTTATGTTGGCCTGGTACATCTGCATAACCAAAATTCAATTCATTAAAGTCTCCTATTGTCCAATCTAATGTAAACAAATATTTGCCTGATCTTTTTACTTTACGTCTTGAGAAGTAAGTCATCTTAATATCTGATAATTGATAAAAGGTTGTAACTGATATATTATAACTAAATGAATCCCACATCATTAATTCATTTAAAGGAAGTTCTTTAACTCCTGGTTTAGTACAAAATGCTGAGATAGGAGCCTTCCACCATAATCCTCCATCTTCCATCATAAAATGAAATAACGGAACCTGTCCTGGTAGACTCATAACGCCAAATACTCTACACTCGTAATACTTGTCAAAAGAATCTTTTTGATCTCGCAAATAATTTCCGCGAACATAACATTCAATGACAGGTATATTTGCATTGTGATAAGCCATTATTGTATATATTATATGATAATTTTGTTAAATTGTCAATGTGACCTGTAGTTGTTTATCTACCTTTAATAAACTTTCTAATAATGTCAAGTCCAATTACCATGATAAGAATCATTACGAATTCAAACTTAACACCGTGACCAGTTTCAGCAAAGTATTCTCTACCCATATAAGCGGCAAAACCGATTGTTAAAAAATAAGATACAAACAAATAAATTAATATTTTGTAAAACATTAGATACCTAATAATCCTCTATGGTCAGGGTTTATTTTATCTTTATCCCATTGTGGTACCATAGTTATTTTTACTTTACATTTTAGTCCTGGTATAGATTCTACTTTTTGTTGTACGTCTACAGGAATTGTATCTGCGGCAGGGCACCAAGCAGATGTAAGACTCATTAGTACAAATACGTATTGTGCATCTGTAACTCTAATATCATAAATTAATCCTAAATTATAAATGTCGATTGATATTTCCGGATCATAAACAGTTTTTAATTTTTCTACAATAAGATCAATATATTCTTCTCTTGTTTTATCGTCGTTTTTAATATCGTCGATAGTTGTTTCTAACATTGGATCAATTGAAGGTTTATATTCTCCAGGTGTCCATCCTGCTGGCATATCCATTATTGTGCTAGTCCTACTATTCTGGCAATAAGATTTCCTAATCCATTTTGCCGTTGTACTGTTAATAATTCTTTTATTCCTAATGCATTAAAATCTTCACGTGTTAATTTTGCTATTTC